>ERZ1031292.224-NODE-224-length-19657-cov-11.868534_pt1 | contig 19657 bp, 20 predicted proteins | sample MGYA00518215_ERZ1031292 | MGnify/ENA primary metagenome ERZ1031292 (study PRJEB33718, sample SAMN03159822) | human skin metagenome | collected 2014-02-25 | study: EMG produced TPA metagenomics assembly of the PRJNA266117 data set (Human skin bacterial metagenome... | reverse complement strand
CACGGGTGGTTTGTTGGAGGCGGAGTTGGAGGAGACGGCCAGCCTGTCGCAGGAGACGCTGAAAGACCATATTGACCGTATTCGGGAGGGCAAACCTGATCGTGTGTTGGTGGAGGATGTGTACCGCATGCAGGAGGCTGCCACACACGGGGGAAGTACGTCTGGTGACGGGGTCACACCTGCTGGTGGTGTGGTTTCTGGTGGTGATGCGGCCACACGTACCCAGGGGGTTCCCCAGCTGTCATCCCCGTCGCTGAGCGGTGCTGGTGGTGGTGTGCCGGGTGCTGCAGGTACCGGTGCCGCAGTCAACGATGGTGTTCCTGCTGGTGGTGTGTCTGGTGCTGGGCGTGGTGGTGCTGTGCCGGTTGCTGCTGGTGCACCAGGTGCAGGTAGTAGTGCGGGGGCTCCCCGTCGCGGTGGTGGCAGTGGCAGTAGGGTGCGTCCTGCATCTCTTATGCCCACAACTCCTGCTACTTCTGGTGGTGGTCGTGGTGGTTCGTCTCGTGTGGGTGCAGGTGTGGGTTCTGTTTCTCGTCGGCGTGCTGCCGGTGTTGGTGCTGGCCTGGGTGCTGGTGTGGGTGCGGGGTTGCTTGCCGCCGGCGGTGCCGGTGCCGGTACCGGTGCTGGTGTGGGGTCTGGTGCTGCCGGGGCTGTACCTGGTGCTGCTTCGTCTGCTGGTGGTGGTGCTGGTCGTGCGGGTGGTTCGCGTGCTGGTGCAGGCCGTGGTGTCATGCCTTGGGGGATGGCACCTGCAGGAGGCAGGGAGAAGAAATCCCGGAATATTAAAACCGTGCTGCCCGAGCTGGAGCAAGACGCCAACACGCGGGCCATCGTCGGGGATGCACCACCCATGGTCCCCGGCCCCATCGGAGCCTGGGCAAAGTCTGGGCACGCGTCATCAAGGTAGAGCCCCACGTGTCGATGCATTGATGGCAATGGTTTATAAAAATTCGGCAACAAATTGTTTTCGTTGGAACTATTTTGTGCTACCTTGCGTTGGACACAGTGAGAGCCACAAAGCGTGGCAGTACGATAAGTAGTAAACGTGCAACGTCCAAAAGGAAGAATTTTACAAAGTGCAAAGTAATAACCCAGTTCTCACTTCCCTTGAACGCAACGAAACTCGTGGAGGCTACCAGGCTGGATACGGTGAGCCGTCTCGCCCGATGCAAGCTCCACCCATGGGCTACCAGGACAGCCGGCCCATCACCGTCGATGACATCGTGTCAAAGACGGGCATCACCCTCGGTGTTATCGTTCTCTTCGCCGCCCTCAACTTTGCCCTCGTGCCCATCCTTGGTACGAGCGGACCGACGATGCTTCTCACCTTCGTGGGCGCGATCGGTGGCCTTGTCACCGTTTTGATTTCCACCTTCGGCAAGAAGTACGGATCGGCAGCAGTCACGCTAGCCTATGCAGCCTTTGAGGGCCTGTTCCTCGGTGGCTTCTCCGGCATGTTCGCAGGCTTCGACATCATGGGCAATGGCTCCGATGCCGGTGTCCTTATCGGCCAGGCCATCCTCGGCACCTTCGGCGTGTTCGCCGGCATGCTGTACGTGTACAAGTCCGGCGCAGTGAAAGTTACTCCCAAGATGCGTCGCGTCGTAACCGCCATGCTTTTCGGTGTTCTCGCACTAGTGCTTGGTAACCTCATCGGCTCCATCTTCTTCGGCTTCAACCCGCTGCGCGACGGTGGCATGATCGCCATCATCTTCTCCCTCGCAGTGATTGCACTCGGTGCCTTCACCCTGCTCATGGACTTCGACTCTGCGGACCAGATGGTTCGCGCAGGCGCACCGGCCGAGTACGCCTGGGGCATCGCCCTTGGTCTCGCAGTCTCCATCGTGTGGCTGTACACCGAGATCCTGCGCTTCCTCAGCTACTTCAACAGGAACTAGCACAAGCCAAAAACCGACGTCCGTCGAGCAGAACCTTCCGCCTCTGCTCGGCGGCTGTTTTGTATCCTCGAACCTCCGCGAGATGCGAGGAAAGCGGGGGAGTAAGCGTCGACAAGCAACAAAAAACCCGCCGGGAAAAACCGGCGGGACAACAGGGGAGAGAAGTTACTTCTCTTCCTTTTCGCGCTGAGCGCGGAGAGCTGCAGCCTTGGCGGAATCGTAAGGCTCAGCGGAAACGAGGGTGACTGAGACGCTCACGCCGTTCGGGGCGGTGTACTCGCGGGTCTCGCCCTCCGTTGCGCCAAGCACGGCGGCACCAAGCGGGGACAGCTCGGAGTAGGTTTCCAGATCGGGGTTGTCCGAAGCAGTAGCGCGGGTACCAATAAGGAAGGTCTCCTTGTCGTCCTCATCGCCGTTGTAGTAGACGTGAACAACCGAACCAACCTGAGCCTCGCCCTCCTTGAGAGCAGTGCGTTCTGTGGTGGAGTTCTTCAGCATCTCCTCGATCTCGCGAATGCGGGACTCTTCCTGAGCCTGCTGATCACGAGCGGCGTCGTAACCGGCGTTCTCCTTGAGGTCGCCTTCCTCGCGGCGCTCGTTAATTTCGGCGGCGATAGCCGGACGGTTATCGATGAGGGCCTTGAGCTCACGCTCCAGAGCAGCCTTAGATTCCGGGGTGATGTAGGTCTTTTGTACCTCAGCCATTGATATCCTTCCGTGATCACTCCCGAGGTAACAGCCACGGGCTGGGTCGATACCTCAGTGATCGCATACGTAAAAATTAAGGTTTACAGTTTCGCGTCCGTGCGAGGGCAGTTCATGCCACAATTCGAGTGAATTCTACCACTGCCACCCCACAACCCGTTCACTACTCGTGCGCAGTCTCATCCACAGGCACAGAGGAAAGCTCCTCCGGCTCACTGGTGAGATAGCTCGGAACCGTCGTGGAACAGCCGTAGATCTCACCCATCACGGGAATGCCGCGGCTTGGAATATCGACCGTGTGCCTCGTCTTCTTGTCCCCACCTGTGGGAATAAGGACCTCGCGGCGACCCAGCTCAGCGTGGTTATAATCCCACGACAATACGATGCAATAGGAATCCAGATCGGGATTATCGCGGATCGTGTCAAACGTGAGGCGCAGCGTATTGTCCTGCAGCCGGGTGTATTCCACCTTCTCTGCGTTGACCTTGTCCCGCTCCTGGTACTGCGTGTACTGCCACACTACGTATGCGCCGGCGATGAGGAACAAGATCGCGCCAATGACGATGATCTTCCCCGCGAAATTATTGTCAGCACGCTGACGGTTGTAGCGTGAATCCAGCCGGTTTTGCGTAGTCATACCACCAAAGCTTAGCGGGAGGATACAGTCGGGGGAAATTGGGCGGGGCTATAAACAGAGGTGAAGCCTTTTGCCAAGGATTCTCGGCGTGGTCACGGGTAAATGCCCTTGTGAAATGGGTGTTTTGCGGCCGCGAAGGCTGCCTGCTGGTCTACGTGCTGGTTTAACTGCCAGGAAACGGAATGTAGGATATGCACCAACATAGATGGAGATATGGAAAGAAGAGTCTAGAAATAAATGAAGCGCTATTCTATCGTCGCTGTTCATGCTCACCCCGATGACGAGGCGAGTAAGGGTGCCGCCACGATGGCAAAGTATGCTGCCGAAGGCCATCACACCTGTGTGGTCACCTGCACCGGCGGCGAGCGCGGAGACATTCTGAATCCGCACTTCGATCCCTCCATCGCAGCTGATGGCATGTCTGCTGTGCGGAAACGGGAGATGGCGGGATCCATCAAGGCCCTCGGCGCGGATCACGTGTGGTTGGGCTACGTCGATTCCGGTTTGCCAGAAGGCGATCCGCTGCCTCCACTGCCGGAGGGCTGCTTCGCGCTGCAGGATCCGGAAGAAGCAGCTGACAGCCTCATCGCGGTCTTGCGGGAACAGAAGGCCGACGTCATCGTAACCTACGACGAAAACGGTGGCTACCCGCATCCTGACCACATCATGGTGCACAACATCACCATGATTGCCTGGGAGAAAATGGGAGACTCGAACTACAAGCCCGAACTGGGCGAAGCCCATGAGCCGAAGAAGCTGTACTACACGCACGGCTTTATCCGGCAGCGGATCGAGGTCTTCCATGAGGAGTTTCTGGCCAAGGGCGAACCGAGCCCCTTCACCGAGTACGTGGAGCGGATGCGTAGTCGCCACTTTGACCTCATGCGTCGAGTGACAACACAGGTGCCGTGCGCGGACTACTTTGAAAATCGCGATCAGGCTTTGCTCTCCCACGCCACGCAGATCGACCCGGAAGGCACCTTCTTTGCCGCGCCTTTGGAGATGCAAAAGCGCCTGTGGCCGACCGAGGAATTCGAGCTGGCGAAGACCCGCGTCAAGACTGATTTGCCGGAAAACGACCTGCTGGCCGGGTTGTCCTAACCCTCCGCACATTCTCACGCCACGAGCTACTACGATGTACGTAAAGCTTGTGGCGCTGTGGTGCGCCTCGGTGGTTGTGGAAGGAATAGAAGATGGTAAGCACTGGATTTCTCCCTGCAGTTCAGGTATCCCTCATGAACGTGACTCAGACCGTTCTTGCTCAGTCCGGTGGACCCGCGCCGGAGAACGCTGACTCCAGCCAGGCGTCGCCCATCGGTCTCCTTGTCGTCGCTGTGATGATGCTCGCCATTTTGTTTTTGGGCTGGCGTCTTGCGCGACGTATCGCTCGTCTCAACCGCCGTCGCGCCTTTGCAGAAGAGCACGGTATCGATGTATTCGATGAGGAGACTCTAGACAAAGCGATGCGCGAGGCGGGGATGGACATCCCTGCTCGCCGACCGTTGATCTAGCCAACACGTGGGGACCTCTAGCGCGCAGGGATTAAGCGCGGTTAATATTGCAGGTGTGAACTTGCTCCCGACATTGCTGTACCCGCTGTACGAAAATCACCTGAGGCGCGTCATTAAGGACAAACCTCAGCCCCGGCATGTCGCCGTTATGTGTGACGGTAACAGGCGGTGGGCACGGGAGGCCGGGTTTGCAGATGTCTCACACGGCCACCGTGTGGGGGCAAAAAAGATTGGCGAGCTCATTCGCTGGTGCGAGGACACAAAGGTCGAGATCGTCACCGTCTACCTCCTCAGCACGGAAAACCTTAAGCGCAGCTCTGAGGAAGTGGGGCTTCTCTTTGACATCATCGCGGATGTTGTCGATGAGCTGTCAGCAACTGACCTGAACTGTCGTATCCGGCTTGTCGGTCACATGGATCTTCTGCCTGAAAAGATCTCCACGCGCATGGCCAGGGGTGCCGAGAAGACGCGAGATCACACCGGTGTCGTTGTCAACATTGCCGTGGGCTACGGTGGCCGGCAAGAAATCGTTGATGCGGTCCAAGCCCTCGTCCACGAGGAGGCAGACAAGGGGACACCGGCGGATAAGATCGCCGACGAGGTGACCATCGAATCCCTGTCCCGTCACCTGTACACGCGTGACCAGCCGGATCCCGACCTGGTCATCCGCACCTCAGGCGAACAGCGCCTGTCTGGGTTCCTGCTGTGGCAGGCTGCCTACTCGGAGATTTGGTTCACTGATACATATTGGCCAGCTTTTCGACGCATCGATTTCCTCCGTGCGCTGCGAGACTTCTCCTCCCGTAACCGACGATTTGGAAAGTAGCGAATCTTCACTACTGTCTGGGGTGGCTCAACTGTGAGCCACCCCAAAATATATTCCGGCTTGGAAAGGGCTATCGTGCAGGAAACTCCCGCTGTGTACTTTTCGTCTGTCTATGGTTCGACGCGCGTTTATGCAGGGGCGCTCGCTCACGCCCTAGGACGACGCGCAGTGGATATCACTGACGGTGTCCCCGCTGATGAGGCGCGGTGGGGTCGCGCTGAGCTGCCACTCATCTTTGTGGGGCCGGTTTACGGGGTGAAGCTGCTTGGTGCAGATCATGCTGCAGAAGCTGCCAAAGCGGTGGATACAGATACAGCAAGCCATAAGGTGGCGTTTGTCACCGTGGGGCTGACAGATCCGGACAATGCAGCGACAAAAGACAGTTCCGCTAAGTTCTTTGGTGAAGAAAAAGATCGCATCCGGCGCTTTTACGTCCCCGGACGGCTGCATTACCCGGAGCTGAAGCGGGTCCACCGCACGGCGATAAAGGGCATGCTGTTGTATTACTCCACCAAGCCGGGGGCGACACCATTTGAAAAAGAACTGGTAGCCTCAGGTGGCGTGGGCTTTGACAAGGTGGATACCGATAAAATCCTCCCCGTCGTGCACTGGGCGCAAACCCACTGAGACCGTTGGCTACACGCCGCTAGTGCTTGCGCATGCGTACGCGCTGGACGCGGTGATCGGGGCCCTTACGCAGAACAAGAGATGCGCGAACACGCGTGGGAAGGATATTTTCCACGAGGTTGGGCAGGTTAATAGACTGCCAAATCTCTCTCGCCTCTGCCTGTGCGCGTTCCTCGGATAGGTGTGAGTAGTGGGCGAAGTGCGCATCCGGTTCCGTGAACACGGTTGAACGAAGTGCGAGGAAACGGTTGATGTACCAGCGCTCGATATCCTCGGCAGCGGCATCAACGAAGACCGAGAAATCGAAGAGGTCGCTCACCATGAGGGTAGGGCCGGTTTGGAGGACATTGAGTCCCTCCAAAATGAGAATGTCTGGCTTCTTCACGTGGGTGTACACATCTGGCAGGCGATCGTATTTGAGATGTGAATACACGGGAGCCATGACGTCTTCCTTGCCGGACTTCACGTCGGTGACGAATCGGAGGAGCGCACGCTGGTCGTAGGAATCGGGGAACCCCTTGCGGTTCATGAGCCCCCGGCGTTCCAGCTCAGCGCTGGGGTAGAGGAATCCGTCGGTGGTGACGAGATCAACGCGGGGTGTGGACGACCACCGCTGGAGGAGGACGTGAAGCACACGGGCTGTTGTGGACTTTCCCACAGCAACCGACCCGCCGATACCGATGATGAACGGGACACGGAACGTGGGGGTCCCCAGGAAGTCCGCAGTGGCATCGGTGAGCTTTTGCCGTGCCTTAGCCTGGAGGTAAATGAGACGGGAGAGGGGGAGGTAGACATCTGCTACCTCCTCGAGGTCTATCATGTCTCCAATGCCGCGGAGTTTTTCCACCTCTTCGGCGGTGAGCACCTGCGGGGTATTCCGGCGCAGTTCGCGCCACTCATCGCGCCCGAAATCAATGTAGGGGCTGGGTTCCGGGGATCGTTTCGCCATAGTTCTATTGTGCCCGTAGTTGCGTTGCATGGGAACGTTTGGGGTACTTTCTATGCAAGGGGAGGCATGAAAAAGCTCCGATGTGACTGCACGTTACCCCCGGTATGGGGTGGAAAAATAAGTCGCTAATGAGAATAAATATTACTAATGCAAAAAGCTATGCATTTTACCTGGATGTTTTCTCGCAAAAGTGAATAAACTGCTGGTATTAACCAGTGTGAGTTAATATGTAGTATTTTTCGTGACGTTTACCGGTAAGAAACTCTAAAATGAGTGACAGAAAGGCCACATGGCCGATGCAAGTGACTTGCACCTCATACTTTGGATAAGACACCATCACGCTCAAGAAAGGTTTCGGATACGGTTATGACAGCCCCGAATTCCCAAGACGTACGCTATCAGGAGCTCAAAGAGCTCGACCCGAAGGTTCATGAGGCAATTATGAACGAGCTTGGTCGCCAGCGCGACATGCTCGAGATGATCGCTTCGGAGAACTTCGTCCCGCGTGCTGTCCTCCAGGCCCAAGGCTCCATCCTCACCAACAAGTACGCCGAAGGCTACCCTGGTCGCCGTTACTACGGTGGCTGCGAGAACGTCGACGTCATTGAAGATCTTGCCCGCACCCGCGCCCGCGAGCTATTCGGCGCTGATTTCGCTAACGTCCAGCCGCACTCCGGTGCACAGGCGAACGCCGCCGTGCTCATGTCCATCGCCAACCTCGGCGACAAGATCATGGGTCTCCAGCTCGACCATGGCGGCCACCTCACCCACGGCATGAAGCTCAACTTCTCCGGCAAGAACTACGAGGTTGTTGCCTACGGCGTGGATGAGAAGACGCACCGTCTGGATATGGATCAGGTTCGCGAGATGGCGCTGAAGGAGCGCCCGGCCGTGATCATCGCTGGTTGGTCCGCCTACCCGCGTCACCTTGACTTCAAAGCATTCCGCGAGATCGCCGACGAGGTTGGAGCACGCCTGTGGGTTGATATGGCTCACTTCGCTGGCTTGGTCGCAGCCGGCCTGCATCCGAGCCCCGTCCCGTACGCAGACGTTGTGTCCACCACCGTCCACAAGACGCTGGCTGGCCCGCGTTCCGGCATGATCCTTGCTAAGCAGGATTGGGCCAAGAAGATCAACTCCTCCGTGTTCCCCGGCCAGCAGGGTGGCCCGCTCATGCACGTTATCGCTGCAAAGGCGGTAGCGATGGGCATCGCTGGCACGGATGCCTTCAAGGAGCGCCAGCAGCGCACGCTGGATGGCGCACAGATCCTGGCAGAGCGCCTCACCGGCGACGACTGCAAGAAGGCCGGTATCGATCTGCTCACCGGTGGCACGGATGTGCACCTGGTCATGGTTGACCTGCGCAACTCCAAGATGGACGGTCAGCAGGGCGAGGACCTCCTCCACGAGGTGGGTATCACCATCAACCGCAACACGGTGCCGTTCGACCCGCGTCCGCCGGCCGTTTCCTCCGGCCTGCGCATCGGTACTCCGGCACTTGCCACCCGTGGCTTCGATGAGGCCGGCTTCCGCGAGGTTGCTGACATCATCGGTACCGCCCTGTCTGCAGGCGAATCCGCAGATATCGAAGGCCTTCGTGCACGCACGAAGAAGCTCGCTGAGCAGTACCCGCTCTACGAGGGCTACGAGAACTGGACCATCTGCTAGTTTTCTGGCTTATCGGTTATTGGAAAATCCCCCGACCACGCTGTAAAAGGCGTGGCCGGGGGATTTTTGCGAAAGCTACTGCTCGGTTCAGGTGTGCGCTAATCAGTCAGCACACCGCGCTCCCCACACGGAAAGCGCGGTCCGCGGTGCACACGAGCTGTTAGCCGATAATGAGGTCTCCACGCAGGTAGCTGACAAGCATCCACGTGGCGGAGATGACAACGATGAGGGAGATCATGACCCACATGGCGATGGTCAGTTTGGACACGCCACCGTGCTCGTCGAACTGGTCATCTGAGGCGCGGTCGGTCTCCTGGGAATCGTCCCGCTGGGGGTTGAAAGGCGAGGAGTGGACGTGTTCGCCACGGATTTCGGGGTCCCGGGAATTAGGATCGGATGTCACTTTTCCTCCTCGGTCTTAGGGGCATGTTCGGCGCGCTTTGCGGCCATGTCTTTCCTGGCCTTGGCAAGCCACTCCGGCTGGTCGGCCAGCAATTCCTTGATCTCCGCTGTTGTCAGCGGTGCGGAAATCTCGCTGTTTTTCAGAGCGGTGTTAGAAATACCGAGCTTTTGCGCAACGACCTTGCGCGGGTGTGGCCCCTCGCGGCGAAGGGTTTGCAACCACTCAGGCGGATTCTTCTGTAGTGACACGAATTCTTCGTGTGTTAACGCCGAGTTTTGGAACTCTTCTGGCGTTGCGGGCAGGTAGAGACCGAGCTTGTTGGCTGCGGTTTGGGGTTTCATCGCTTGCGCTGACGGTTCACGGCGCACGTTGCTATCGCTTTCACTCACGGGGTTAACGGTATCATTTGCTCCATGAGCGTGGAAGTTTTCTTCTGTACAGGGGCGGAGCCAGGTAAGTGGTTCGACCGCTACCACGAGAACACGACGCACCCGGAGCTTGTCACCACGAGGGTAGATGACCCGCTGGGGTGTTTCCTGGAGCGCGTCGAGCAGCGTGCAAGCGGTGAGGAGCTTCCGGTTCCCGTCGCCCTGACACGCTTGCCGGATCTGCGCCTGACGGAGGAGATGCACCGGGTGGTTTTGTACACGGAGGAGCCCGGGATTGCAGTGGGCAAGGAGACGGAGCTCGCCGAGATGGAGCCGTCGAAGGTATACCCCTCGGAGATTGAGGGGGAGATCATCAATTGGGCGATCGGGGAGGATCGCGCGGTGGACGTGCGGGCCGTTCGCGATGGGTTGGCCGTCTCGGCGGCGGGTGTCGGGGTCGTCCTTGCTCCTCGTCCGTTGCTGAAGGTGCTGTCCAAGAAGCGGATCAAGCATTTCTCTTTCGCCAGCGAGCGCTCGACGGATATCGCCCTCATTTGGCTTGTCGACGACGATAGCGATGCGATTCAGGACCTTGTTGGGACGATGAAAGGTCGCACCCGGGCTTCCTCGCGGGGAAGTGCGAAAGCAGGCGCGAATACCCGTGCGGGAAAGTCTCGTCGGGGTTCCGTATCAGCTCCTTCTAAGAAACAGAGAGCGCGTGGTTCATCGCAGGTGAGGCGGAAGAAAAACGACCGTGGGGGACGTGGGCGACGTCACCGCTGATAGCTATTTCCTGGCCAGTACGTGTGTGTTTTCGCAGGTAAACGAGTTCGCTGGCAGTGAACTTTTGGGCAATTAATTGAAAATTTAAGTAAAAAATCCCATAATGGTCTAGGAAATTAAGAAACTGTTAACCATTAGAATTGAGGATTCGTTTTGAAGACGACGACTATGAAGAAGCTCACCGCTCTCACTGCAACCGCCATGCTCGGCCTGGGTCTTGCTGCGTGCTCCCCGGCCAATGAGAACCCGGCTTCCAGCGAGGCTGTTGAGTCTGCAGATGCCAAGGCTTCCGAGGAGCAGCAGGCTCGTGAGGACGGCGCCGATGTGACCGAGACCAACGTCACCACGGGCACCGTCACCGAGACCGCTACTGCCGATGGCGAGAGCGGCGCAGCTGCCGCTCCGGTTGCAACCACGACGATCACCGATGCCAACGGCAACGACGTTGAGGTTCCGGAGGCCATCGCCGATAAGTACGAAGCTCTGGGCGGTGCCGATTCCAAGCTCGGCCACGTCAACGCTGTTGAGGACTTCGGCGAGGGGCGCTGGCTGGCTACCTTCGAGCGCGATGGCTACAACCACTACCTCGCTTACACCCCCGAGACCGGCGCTGTGCTGATCCACGGTGAGATCGCTAAGCAGTGGCTGAACGCTGGCGGCTTCGACTCCGCAGTCGCAGCTCCGACCGATGAGGAAACCGCACTCACCGACGGCTCCGGCTGGGAGCAGTCCTTCGAGAACGGCTCCATCTCCTGGACCAAGGATGCAACCGGTGAGTTCCAGGGTGCCATCGAGAACAAGTAACAGTTCTCCTTTTATCGTGGCTTAGGTTGTAGTCACGTTTAAGACACCAAGCGCTACGCACGACGTGCGTAGCGCTTTTTTCGTGCACTGCCCGCGTTGAGCGGCGCTCAACGAAGGGTTGAATAAACGGGGGTGAGGAGGGGAGGAACAGGAGAATTGCGTCAAGCTGGGTGTTAACTCAATGTTCAACTTACAGCGCTGTTATTTTAACCCGGCCTTGTTAGCGTGGGCGGTGACCGAGCGGATCGGAGTGATGAGCGCTCCACCCCTTCGGTAACCAAGAAAGGACACGTCCGCTCGGTAGTACACTTGCCTGCACTACACACGACCCGGTGCCACGAACCCCTGGCACCGAGTTGGAAAGGGATTGTCCGCGATGGTTTCAGTAACCCGCACCCCGAACACCACTTCTGCCTCCAGCCCGCTTTCCTCTGGAGACCTCTCTCAGGACGGCCACGTGCCTACCCCCACCACGTCGTACGTTCTCGACACGTCCGTTCTCCTGTCCGACCCGTGGGCGCTCCGCAAATTTGCCGAGCACGACGTTGTCGTCCCTCTGGTTGTCATCGGCGAGCTGGAGCAGAAGCGCCACCATCCTGAGCTTGGGTGGTACGCGCGCGAAGCCCTGCGCTTCCTGGAAGACCTGCGGCATACCTACGGCCGTTTGGATCAGCCCATCCCCGTCAGTAAAGAGGGTGGGACTGTGCGCGTCGAGCTCAACCACCAGGATCCGTCCATTCTTCCGTCGGCGTTTGCCAAGGATTTCCAGAACGATCACCGCATCCTCGCCTGCGCGCTGAACCTGCAGAAGGAGGGCCACCGCGTGGCGCTGGTGACGAAGGATATCCCGCTGCGCGTGAAGTCCGGTGCCGTGGGACTCCAAGCCGATGAGTACCACGCCCAGGACGTCGTTTCCTCGGGTTATACGGGCATGGCCCACGCGGAGGTGGACCGCGCCACCATCGATGCCATCTACCGTGATGGTGTGGTCGAGGTGGATGCCATCGACACGATTTCCGAGGAGCACGTCATGGATCTCCCCGTCCACTGTGGCATCTCGCTGACCTCCGGCAGCGCCTCGGCTCTCGGTCGAATCACACCACACGGCCTCGTTCGGCTCGTCCGCGGTGATCAGCAGGCCTTCGGCATTTCTGGTCGGTCGGCCGAGCAGCGCATCGCCCTCGATTTGCTTTCCGACGAGTCGGTGGGCATCGTTTCCATCGGTGGCCGGGCAGGTACGGGTAAATCCGCCCTGGCGCTGTGCGCCGGGCTGGAAAGTGTTCTTGAGCGTCGCCAGCACAAGCGCATCGTCGTCTTCCGCCCCCTGTACTCGGTGGGCGGACAAAACCTTGGCTACCTTCCCGGCTCCGAAGACGAGAAGATGAACCCGTGGGCCCAGGCGGTCTATGACACCCTGGAGGGGCTTGTCTCGGACAACGTGCTAGAAGAGGTGGAGTCCAGGGGCCTCCTGGAGGTTCTCCCGCTCACGCACATCCGTGGACGCAGCCTGCACGACAGCTTTGTCATCGTGGACGAGGCGCAGTCGCTTGAGCGCAACGTTCTTCTAACGGTTCTCTCCCGCCTAGGGAAGAACTCTCGTGTTGTTCTCACCCACGATGTCGCGCAGCGCGATAATCTCCGCGTGGGGCGTCACGACGGTGTGCAGGCCGTCATCGAAAAGCTGAAGGGGCACGATCTCTTTGCCCATATCACCCTCACGAGGTCGGAGCGCTCACCGATCGCGGAACTGGTGACAGACCTCCTGGAAAGCCACTAACCAAAAAACGTGGGCCCAACCAGGCCCACGTTTTTGCAAGTTAAGCGATCTCCGTCTTCAGAGGTTCTTCTTTCACAAAAGCGAGGATGACCGCCGCTACCAGCGCGAGCGGCGACAGGAGGAGAAAGATCGGGGTCAAAGCGTCGGAGTAGCTCTGCTGGATAGCCGTCTGTACAACGTCGGGAAGGTGCGTCAGCATTGCCGGGGTGAGCCTCTCCGTGAAGTCGCCACCACCTTGCGCCATCTGCAGCTGGACCTCCGGCGGAAGCTGGGCGATCGCTGCCGGCAGCTTCTCCTGGAGATGATCCGTTAGCGATCCGGTGAATAGACCACCGACGAGCGCTGCACCCAGCGTGCCACCGATCTGGCGGAAGAAGTTGTTAGCCGCAGTTGCCGTGCCCACCATATCCAAAGAGAACGAGTTCTGGATGATGAGCACGAGAATCTGCATGCCGATGCCGAGGACCGCGCCCAGTACGAAGAGCATGATGCCCACCACCCACAGCGGGGTCTCCGGCTCCATGAAGCTGAGCGCAACCATCGCCATGAACGTGCCAATCATGCTGACCACCGGGTACCACTTGTAGCGCCCGTACCGGGTGACCAGGTTGCCCACCAGCGTCGACGTCATGAGCATGCCGACCATCATCGGGGTCATCATCAGTCCGGCGTTCGTGGGGGACATCATGTGTACCATCTGCATGTAGGTGGGAAGGTACGCAAGCGTGCCGAACATGAACACACCCGTCGCAATACCAGCCAGGGTGGTGAGATTGAAGTTGCGGATGGCGAACACCGACGGGGGAACGAGAGGATTGCTCACCTTCCGCTCCACGAAGAAGAACAGCGGATAGAACACCGCAGCACAGATCCCGAGTCCGATGATGATCGGGTCGGACCACTCGTAGGTGTTGCCACCCCAGGTGCACATGAGAATGAGGCTGGAGGTAGCGACGGCCATGGTGAGGATGCCCCACACGTCGACGCTCACCCGTGCCCGTGCGCCGCTGTTGTGGAGGAAATAGACAATACCGGCAATAGCGATCAGACCGAGCGGCACGTTGAGCCACAAACCCCAACGCCAGCCAGGACCATCAGTAAACCAGCCGCCGAGCACGGGGCCGAGCACCGAGCTGACACCAAAGACCGCGCCCATGATTCCCATGTACTTGCCGCGGTCACGCGCAGACACCACCTCGGCGGTGATCGCCTGCGACAAAATCATGAGGCCACCGCCTGCTGCACCCTGAATGAGGCGGGCGACGATGAGGGTCGTCATTGACTGCGCAAAGCCACCGATGACCGAACCCAACACAAAGACAGCGATAACACCGATGAGCAGGTATTTCCTGGACAACTGGTCGGAAAGCTTGCCGAAGATCGGCATGGCGATGGTCTGAGCCAACATGAACGAGGTAATCACCCAGCTCATGAGCTCGACACCACCCAAATCGCCAACGATAGTGGGGAGCGCGGTGGAGAAAATCATCTGCCCCAGGGAGCTCATCAGCATGGTGAGCATGAGAGCGATGAAGGCGAACCAAACGCGCCGATTGTCCGGTTGGGTTGCTACAGTCTCAGATTTTTGTTGCTCGTTGATCACGAATCCTCACTTGCAAATTTTTTCAATGAATGACGAAGTGATACTACGCCCTCCGGAAAAATTCGCAAGTGAGAAAGCGTCGATAAGCAAAAACTACCTCACGGTGAACCGGACCGAATCGCCCGGGCGGAGCTGAGCGACGCGATCAGCAGACCAAGCAGACAGTACCGCGATCACCGGGTAACCACCGGTAACCGGGTGGTCCGGACCGAAAATCACCGGCTGGCCGTTGGCCGGGATCTGAATGGCCCCACGGACCGTCCCCTCGCTGGCGAGCTCTTCTGTCACCGCACGTTTCAGAGGCTTCGGCCCCTCCAAGCGCACACCGATGCGATCCGAGTTTCCGGTGACGATGTACTCCTGCCAGAGGAAATCAAAGACGGCGTTGGTCGTGAACCACTGTGAGCGGGGTCCCAAAATGACCGTGAGCAGCTCCTGCGACCGCTGTGGCCACACCGGGGGGATGCTGCGTACGCGGGGAACCCAGGGATCCTCCTCAACAAAAGATCCCGAATACAAGACATCGCCCGCTTTCAGGGGAGCGGGGCCGAGATTACTCATCGTGTCCAGCGACGCGCTGCCAAGCTCTGTCTCCACATCAAATCCACCACGGATAGCAAAGTAGGCGCGCATGCCTGCCTCGGCGCCCAGCAGCTTGATGACGGTTCCCGGAACCACATCGATGACAGCCTGGGTATATTCCAGTCGAGGCTGCTGTCCTGGGTAGGTTACCTCCACGTTGGCGCGAGTGCCGAGGATGGTAAACGACGTGGCGCAGGAAAACTCCGCCTCGAAACCACCGTGCAGGATCTCCACCATGGGTGCGTCCTGGCTATTGCCCAACACGTGGTTGGCGCGGGCGTAGCTCATCCGGTCGAAACACCCCGACGACGTCACCCCCATGCCGGCGTAGCCGAATCGTCCACGGTCCTCGATGAGCGACATAAACCCAGGGTTCAGGACTGTTAGCGCCGGTTGCTTTTCCTGATTAGTCATTCTTCACCTCAAATCGGACGAGCTGACCTGGCTGGATGAGCGCTGGGGGAGTGCGATGCGTATCCCACATTTCTCGCTCCGTATGGCCGAGAAGCTGCCAGCCGCCGGGACTCTGCTGCGGGTAGACCCCGGAAAACGCCCCCGCCATGCCTACAGAGCCACGCGGAATGCGGGGCCGTGGCGAATCCAGACGGGGGACCGTGGGGAAATCGCCCGTGGGGAGGAGGTAGGTGAAGCCCGGGGCAAAGCCACCGAACGCAGCCCGCCACGTCATCCCGGAGTGCATGGAGACAACCTCATCGACACTCACATCCCACAGCCGGGCGACCGTCTCCAGGTCAGGGCCGTCGTACACGGTGGGAACGGTCACGACATCCGCCTCCGTGGATGCCATATTGTCGGCGGGAATATCGAGACTGAGCGATTCCATCTTGGCCACAAACTCGCGCGGTGGCTGAATACCAGGATCCAACATCACGAGCAATGTGCGGGCGGCGGGAACCATATCGACGATGCCCTCCAGACCCTGCTCCTGTGCATGCTTCAAACGCTGGTGGACGGAGAGGACACCGTCCTGCACAGTCAAGCCTGCTTCAATGGACTCAGCTTCATCAATATCGATTAGAACGGCAGCATCGCCACAGGGTCGTGCCTTCATCCTAGGAACTCACCGCGATTCCGTTATGCGAGAGGGTTTCCCGAATGGCGCGCACCAGATTGAGGGCATGCGGGTTATCGCCGTGCACGCAGATGGAGTTAGCTTTCACGTGGACATCGGAGCCGTCCACAGCGGTAATGGGCTTGCCCAGTGCAAAGTTGAGAGCTTGACCCGTTGCAGCGTCGTCTGAATCGTGCACCGCGCCGGGTTGCGAGCGGGGGACAAGCGAGCCGTCCTTCTCGTAGGCGCGGTCAGCAAAAGTCTCTGAAATCGTCGACAAGCCTGCTTCCTCGGCCCAGCCCAGGACAGGAGAACCAGCGAGACCCATGAGCGCGAGCTGGGGATCAGCAAGCTTCATGCCGGCGATGACCGCCTGCGCCTGCTTGGCATCCCGGGCGATGCGGTTGTAGAGCGCGCCGTGTGGCTTGACGTACTCCACCTCGGTGCCACTGGCCTTGCACGCTGCCTGGAGCGCACCAATTTGGTACAGCACCTCCGCGGTGAGCTGATCCAGATCGTAATCGATGAAGCGCCGACCGAAGCCCGGCAGATCACGGTAGCCAACATGGGCGCCGATGCGAACCGAATTTTCCTTCGCCCGACGGACAGTGGTGAGCATGACGAGGGGGTCACCGGCATGGAAGCCGGTGGCGATATTGGCACTGGTAACGAGACCGAGAACCTCCTCGTCGTTGCCGATGTGGAAATTGCCGAAGCTTTCCCCCAGGTCGCAGTTGAGATCGATTGATGTCACCGAACGTTCCTTTCCGTGCGTGTGCCAGTTATAGGTGGTGGTAGTGGTTAACTTTAGTTCGCCTCCGTCGCCCTAGGGCTCTAGAGGATGCTCCAGATGCCGGAGAAGCTCCTGAATGCCAGGTACCAAGCGGTAACGAGAGCAAACAGGCCGAGGACAACGAGCCACTTGGGGTACTTGTAGCCCTTGAGCAAATCCTTCTGGCGGAAGACCGCGATGTACAGCATGAGCGTGAAGCCGATGGGCAGCACAAGACCGTTGAACGCGCCGGCAAACACGAGCAGCTTCGCCGGTGCCGTACCCATGATGATGAAGAGCACGCAGGACACGACGATGAAGATGATCGTGATGATGTTCTGCTTCTTCCTGTGTTCCTCACCAGAGGGGACGATGAATGTCGCGGACGTATACGAGCACCCGACGATGGAAGACAGGGCCGCGGCCCACAGCACAATGCCGAAGAAGCGGAGTCCGATTTCGCCGGCTGCCGCCTGGAAGGCTTCCGCTGCGGGGTTGCCATCGGTGCTGAGAACAACGCCACCGGCAACGACACCGAAGACGGCGAGGAAGAGCAGGATACGCATCAACCCGGTCACCATGATTCCTGTCACCGATGATTTCGTGATACTGCCAACGGCCTCGGGACCCGTCTTCCCGGCGTCGAGCATACGGTGCGCACCCGCGTAGGTGATATACCCACCGACGGTTCCGCCTACGAGGGTGGTGATCGCCACGACGTCGATCGTTTCTGGGAGAACCACATTCTTGAGTGCCTGACCCACCGGCGGGCCGGAGACGATGGCGACGTAGGTGGTGAGGAGAATCATGAGGGTGCCAAGCACGACAAGGACGCGGTCCAGTGCCACGCCTGCTCGCTTAGACATGAAGAGCGCGCAGCCGATGACGGCGGTGAGAACGCCGCCGATTTTTACGTCGAGACCCATCATCGCGTCGGTTCCTAGCCCCGCACCGGCAATGTTGCCGATATTGAAAACAATGCCACCCATCGCGATGAGGAACGCCAACACCCAGCCAAGCCCCGGAAGAACGGCGTTGCCTAGGTTTTGGGCGCGCTTTCCGGAGATCGCGATGATTCGCCAGACGTTGAGCTGGATACAGACATCGATGAGGATGGAGATGACAATGGCGAAAGCCATCGCCGCGCCCAGCTTGGCGGTGAACACCGCGGTCTGCGTCAGGAAGCCCGGGCCGATGGCGGAGGTTGCCATCAGAAAGATGGCGCCGAGGATAGCGGAGGAATTCTTCTTCTTGTCGCTAGCCTGAGACTTCTGGACGGGGGCATCGGGGGAAATTGTGCCGTTTTCGTTCGAGTTGCGGGGTGCCGATGAGGTCACGACCGCCTCCTTTCGCTGTTGAGGTACGGTACATCGAAACAGTGAAAAGTATGCCCGCCTATGAATAACAACGTGGTCCTGTCGCCGTTGTCGGAGGTGTAAAATGCCTACTGATTCGACGCGCCGAGGGTGCGTTAAGCAGCGTTTTGATAGCTGTCTTTGGAGGGGCCGGTGGGGAACTTCCGAGGGTATATAGCATTGTTGTTGAACGAAGCTTTATAATCGAAGTATAAATAAAGCATAAAGTTCGGACAACCGTTTTCTGAAGTGTTCTCCGGTATAAAGCAAAATTTAAGGTGAATAAGCTGGTTGAACTTGAAGGAGAGGAAATAAGATGCGAGATCGCACACATACCCCCATGTTCACCCCTGAGAGCGGTGACGAATATCTCCTTCACCGCCCTGACTTCGTTAGTGCTGCGCCCGATCCTGAGCGTCGCCAGCTTTCCGCGGATGGCTCGGTTGTACGCACGACGGCTGAGATTGCCGCGGACTCGCTGACGCTCAAAATCCTTAACGGCCACTTTGAACCCGGTGCGCGTCTTCCCGAGGTCGCACTTGCCGAGGAACTCGGCATCTCACGCAACACGCTGCGCGAGGCGTTCCGGTTACTTGCTCACGCCGGCCTGGTGGAGCATCTTCCCAACCGTGGTGTTTTCGTTCTCAAGACCACGGCTGCACTCCTACGTGACATCTATTCCTTCCGCTGCGCCGTGGAGGTAGGGGCGCTCCCGGCGCTTATCCGCAACGAGGAAGCTCTCCAGAAGTTGCGCGCCGTCTACGCAGATCAGCAAAAGGCAATCCGCGAAGCCAACTGGATGCTCGTCGGTTCCGCCAATGGTCGTTTCCACCAAACGATTGTTGATTCTGCCGGTTCACCAACACTTAGCGAGGGCATGCAGACGATCAATGCCCGTTCCCGCATCGCCTTCCTGGAGTACGCGGATACACCCGGACTCCACAGCCGATTCTCTAAGGTCAACGGTCACATCCTGTCTGTAGTGGAGCAGCGGGATCTGCGCGAAGCCGTCACGCTGCTTGATAACTACCTTGTGGAAGCCCACAACGAGCTCTTCATCGGGCTGGGCTTTGACAAGTTTCCCGCCGCCTAACTGACAGCTTCGCCGATGCCCCGAATATTTTCCTAATATGTGTGGATAACTGTCTTTTTCTGCAGCTACGAGCTTCGGGGGAAAGGTGCGTCCTGTGGCGGGCTTACGCCACGAAAATGGTAGTTATCCACAGGGCTGGAGCAGAGTCCCTGGCGCTGTTTTATTCTCGGTGGCATGACCGCTTTAACGGATTGTGCTGTGCTCCTCTCGCAGGCGATGGTGAT
>ERZ1031292.222-NODE-222-length-19815-cov-28.440638_pt1 | contig 19815 bp, 13 predicted proteins | sample MGYA00518215_ERZ1031292 | MGnify/ENA primary metagenome ERZ1031292 (study PRJEB33718, sample SAMN03159822) | human skin metagenome | collected 2014-02-25 | study: EMG produced TPA metagenomics assembly of the PRJNA266117 data set (Human skin bacterial metagenome... | reverse complement strand
GAGGAGAAGGCTCTCGGTACTGATCCGTTTAACCCGGACACCGATGGTGATGGCATCAATGACGGTGACGAGGTTAACGGCAACCGTAACCCGTTCAAGGACAACAAGTTTGATCCGAAGGGTAAGCCGGGTAACACCAACCCGATGAATAAGGACACCGATGGTGATGGTCTCACCGACGGTGACGAGATTGATCCGACCCGTGGTTCTGATAAGGTCACTGATCCGAACGATCCGGATACGGATAAGGGCGGTGTCAAGGACGGTGTCGAGGTTGAAAACGGCTCGGACCCGACTGATCCTGCCGACGATAACACCAAGCCTGGCGACAAGCCTGGTGAGACCCCTGGCGACAAGCCTGGTAAGGACGACGGTAAGGAAGATCCGGACAAGGACGGCCTGACCAACGACGAGGAGAAGGAGCTCGGCACCGACCCGCAGAACCCTGACTCCGATGGCGATGGTTTGAAGGACGGCGATGAGGTCCATAAGCACAACACCGATCCGACGAAGCCTGACACCGATGGTGACGGCATCAACGATGGTGACGAAGTCTCCGGTGCCAAGAACCCGTGGGGTCAGCCCACCGATCCGAAGAATCCTGATTCTGACGGCGACGGTCTAGAGGACGGCGACGAAATCAACCCCAATAAGGGCGATTCTCACATCACCAACCCCGCCGACGCCGATACCGATCACGGCGGTGTCAATGACGGTGACGAGATCAACAAGGGTACTAACCCGAATGACGGTTCCGACGACAAGAAGGACCCCTCAGATCTGCCGACCTACGACGGCTCTGCTGATCCGGACGAGGATGGCTTGACCAACGACGAGGAGAAGGCGCACGGCACTGATCCCTCCAACCCTGACACCGATGGTGATGGCATCAAGGATGGTGACGAGGTCTCCGGTGCCAAGAACCCGTTCAAGGGCAACCAGTTTGATCCGAACGGCAAGCCGGGTAACACCAACCCGCTTAATCCCGACACCGATGGCGATTCCATCAGCGACGGTCAGGAACTGAATCCGGCCGCTGGCGGGAAGCAAACGGATCCGAACTCCTTCAACACCAACCCTGGTGGCATTGGCAAGGACACCCCGGTTCCGAACGATAACGGTAGCGCCGAGGGCTCCAGCGCCGGCAAGTGCTTCCAGCTCGCTACGAACTCGTGGACGAACCCGCTGCTGTGGGGCCTGCCGCTGGCAGCCCTGGGGGCACTAACCCAGGTAGAGATTCCGGCTCTCCCGGCATCTGTCCAGGATGAACTTCGTCGCCTCAACCCCTTCGGCGACAACGGCTTCCGCCAGCCGCAGTGGATGGAGGACGGCAACCGCTGGCTCGCCTCCATCGGCGCCCAGATCAACATCCCGGGTATCCTGGCTCTGCTTGGCGCAGCCGCCTTCATCGCGGTCACAGGTGCGTACTACGCATCCAAGTGCACCACGGGTGTCGGCTGGGACTTCTCGGCGGTGTCCGAGGACGAGAACGCCAACCTGTCCTCCGAAGACAAGATGATCCCCGTCAAGGGCTCCTCTGTTGAGCCCGCCGAGGACGAGGCTGTTGAAGAAACCAACTAATGGGTTAACGCGCGGGAGCGCATCTCGCTCCCGCCTCCGCTCCCACTAGCTGAGCTTCAGTAAAAAACTGCAAAAACACCGCACGCAACAAATCCGTTGCGTGCGGTGTTTTTCATGGTCGCTGTGCCTTCCTGCAGGTAAAAATCCACTGGTAATTAGTTTGTGGGTTGTGTAGGGCAAAGGTTGCACCACAGACGCACGCACAACAGGCGTACGTACCTCAGGGCCACGCTCACAACATGTGGCGGACGACCTGCCGGTATTCCTGCACTGCAGGATACGAGTTTGTAGTGGGGCTAGGAAGAGAGCTGGAGCGGCCAGGAGAGGTTCACTTCCACGTCCCTGCCCTTTCCAGCGAAGTACTTGGCCAAATCGGACTGCATCTCGTAGTACCACACCGTCTGACTCTCCATCAGCTCATCGCCATCCATGGTGGTAATTTCTGGCCATCGGCGTGCCTGCTTCCACGCGATGCGTGCGGCGGCGAGGGAATCAGCGCTGGAGTTGTGGGCTTTATCTAGGCGAATCTCGTAGTATTCCGACATCGCCGACAGGTTGCGCTTTCCGGCGCGGTAATGGTCTTTCTTCTTATCAATGATGTACGGGTCTACAACCAGCCCGTCGATAGTGAAGTCGGGGGAACACTGGTGCAAAATGGTGAGGTCGAAGCAACCGTTGAAGACGATGAGCGTGAAGCCCTCATCCCACCCGCGGCGGATAAGCTCAACAGTTTTGGCGACGACATCGTCGTGGGGTTCACCGTTGGCCTTGGCGTACTCATTGGATATTCCGTGGACCTTCTCTGCCTCCTCGCTGATCGGAATGCCCGGATCTGCCAGCAGATAGGTTTCGTCGGCATTGGAGCCGTCGATGCGGATGACAGAGGACGTAACAACGTGGGCTTTCAGGGGATCGTTGGTGGTGGTTTCCAGATCGAAAGCCACCATCTTGGACGGGTCAAAGGAGTACACGGTTCAATCCTCCGAAGCTCACTGTGTGCGGATTTTTAGCTATGCACGTTAGGCTACCACCGCCTGAACACACCCCAGACGTGTTTAGCCTGACCTGCCGGGACACAGTCATAATGAAAGCGTGTGTCGGTGAGCGATCTGCCACACACAGGTACACTGAAGCGCGTGTCTGACAAAGCAACTTCCAGTCAACCCATGGATTCCTCCCTCCACGCACGATGGGAGGAGCTCGCAGCCCAGGTGCGGTATCACCGGGACAAGTACTACAACGGAACGCCGGAGATAACGGACGCTGAGTTCGATGTGCTCTTCTCTCAACTCCAACAGTTGGAGGCGGAGCACCCGGGGTTACGGGCACCCGATAGTCCGACTCTCGAGGTCGGCGCGCCGTCGCCCGAGGGGTCAAGCTTTGAAAACATCGCTCACCTGGAGCGGATGTATTCGCTGGATAACGTGTTCAGCAAGGACGAGCTCGAGCAGTGGCTGATCCGTACTCCATCGGACACGTACTCCGTCGAGCTCAAGATCGATGGTGTGTCCATTGACCTTGTGTACCGTGACGGTGAGCTCGCCACTGCGGCGACGCGAGGGGACGGCACGGTGGGGGAGGAGATCACTGCCAATGCCCGGATGATCACTGGTATTCCCGATCACTTACAGGAAAATGACGCGTTCCCGATCCCGAGCGTGTTGGAGGTACGGGGTGAAGTCTATATCGCCATTGACGATTTTCCCTTGGTCAATGAGCAGCGGCAGCTGGAAAACAAGAAGCCCTTTGCAAATCCCCGCAACGCAGCAGCCGGCTCTATGAGACAGAAGGACCCACAGGCAGTGAAGAAGCGGAAGCTCACTCTCGTTTGCCACGGCATTGGCGCTGCGGAGGGGATTTCCTTCGAGTCGCAGACGGAGGCATACAAGGCGCTCGCTGCCTTTGGTCTGCCTGTGTCGGAATACACCACCGTCGTGCACTCCCATGAGGAGGTGCACGAGATGGTGGAAAAGTGGGCCGATCACCGCCGCGATGCCGTTTTCGAGATGGATGGCATGGTGGTCAAGGTCGATAATCGGGAACAGCAGCGCGCGCTTGGGGCAACGTCCCGCGCCCCCAGGTGGGCGATCGCGTACAAGTATCCACCAGAAGAGGCTGTTACGAAGCTTGTCGACGTTCGGGTCGGCGTAGGCCGGACCGGCCGGGTTACCCCCTTCGCCATCATGGAGCCGGTGGAAGTGGCCGGGTCAACAGTGGAGATGGCTACTTTGCACAATCAATCCGAGGTCAATCGCAAGGGCGTGCTCATCGGGGATCAGGTTGTGATCCGGAAGGCCGGAGAAGTCATCCCCGAGGTCTTGGGGCCGGTGGCGGATCTGCGCGATGGGACGGAGCGTCCCTTCGTCTTTCCCACTCTGTGCCCGCAGTGTGGGACGAAACTTGCCCCGGCGAAAGAGGAGGATGCGGACTGGAGGTGCCCCAATACCCGTAGCTGCCCGGGCCAACTGGCCGGACGCTTGGAGTACATCGCGGGCAGGGGCGTCTTCGATATTGAAGCACTGGGTGAGAAGGCCGCTGCGGATCTCGTCCGCACGGGAATTCTCACTGACGAGGCGGATCTGTTCACCCTTACCGAGGACGATCTGCTGGATTCTCGGGTGTACACCAACTCCAAGGGGGCCGTAAACGCCGCAGGGAAGAAACTCATCGCAGGTTTGAAGACACAGAAGGAAACAGACCTGTGGCGCGTCATTACGGGTCTATCCATCCGCCACGTCGGCCCCACAGCAGCACGAGCCCTAGCTCGGGAATTCGGCTCGATGGATGCGATCAGGAAAGCAACCGAGGAAGAACTGGCAGCAACGGAGGGCGTTGGAGGTGTCATCGCCGCGTCCATCGTCGACTGGTTCTCGGTCGACTGGCACCGCGCCATCGTCGATGCCTGGGCGGAAGCGGGCGTCACCATGGAGGATGAGCGTGGAGAGGCCAAGGAACAGACGCTCGAGGGACTTACTATCGTCGTCACAGGCTCGCTGGAAAATTACACCCGCGATGGGGTGAAGGAGGCAATCATCGAGCGCGGTGGCAAGGCATCCGGAAGCGTGTCCAAGAAGACGGACTACGTTGTCGTGGGCGCAAACGCCGGTTCCAAGGCTGCGAAAGCCGAGGAACTCGGCCGGCCAATCATCAACGAACAGCAGTTTGAGGAGTTGCTCGCTACCGGCGCGGTGACCTCGCTTCTCTAAACTGTCTGCCTAAAACAGCAAGAAGCAAGGGCTTTCCCGCGATGTTTCCTGTGCAGGCCTTCCTAGGCGGGCTCTCCTATGCAAGCTCTCCTATGTGAGCTGTCCTGTCGAGCTTTCCAACGTGGGCACTCCCGGGCAGGATAGCCAGCGCAGGTTTTTGTTCCGCAGATCTAGGATTGTCGGCTGAGCATCGTCCCGATGATGACTCCAAGGTCTCCCAGGTGGGCAATTTCGGAGCCCAGGAAGTCCGGTCCACCGGGTCGACCGATGACCATGATGAGATCGGTGCCGGTGAGAGGAGCAGCGGCCAGGGAAGCGTCGAGAAGCGTCCAGGATTCAGGAATCCAGTCCTCGGTCTCGGGGTTGAGCATCCGGCACGAATCCACCTCGACATTGGAGGGGTGCGTGCCATCGTCCGAGGGGGCGGCCGCAGAGGCTGCGACGCGGGTGAGCTCAGGAGTTTCGCGCAGAATGATGCACGAGCCGGCGGTCATTGTCTGAGGCATGACGTTTGCCAGCTCGTCTAGGGCATTGCGGGTGCTAGCAGCGTGCTCAGCAAAGCGTGCGAGCATCTGCACCTGTCCACGTCGATCCACCCTGCCGGAAAACGGGCGAATCGAATCGATGACCGCGTTTTCGTCCTGCTGGGCGGCGGTGACCAGGGTGTCGGGGAGAGCACCCTGGGGAAGCGTGATGACGATATCGTCCATGACTGTGCCATCGGGGAACTGCTCAACCACGTCTACGGATTGAATGTTTCCCTCGGTCAGCCCAACTGAGCTGGCGAGACGTCCGAGAGCGCCGGGTTCGTCGGGGAGCAGCACACGGATGAGATAAGAAGTCTCCATCACGATCACAGCCTTTTTATCGTTCTTGATTAAGGTTTAACGTAGGCATTGTAACCAAACACTTGCCCGGAATGGAAGATATAGACAGCTCGGTATGTCGATGGGGAGCACGCGCTGCCTGCTGTGGAGGCGGGGTACGGTAGAGTCAAAGAGATAAGAATGTAGCTCGTTACTACACTTACGATTCGTAACAGAACACTTTAGAGAAAAGAAAAGGGGAAGCTCGCGTGCCTCAAATTTCTCGCGATGAGGTGGCTCATCTCGCCACACTCGCCAGGTTGGCGCTGAGCGAAGAGGAGATTACCACCTTCGCTAGCCAGATCGACGGCATCATTGGCCACGTATCAGCAGTTCAGAACGTGGACACAGAGGGAGTGGAACCCATGAGCCATCCCCATGCCACGCACACCGCGATGCGGAAAGATACCGTTGCCCCGTCCTTGTCGCAGGAGGCTGCGCTGGACCAGGCTCCGGAAAAGGAAGAGGATAAGTTCGTCGTACCGCAGATTCTGGGGGAATAACGTTATGAGCACAGATAATACTTTTCTTGCAGAATCCACCACGGGTCTGACCTCCCTGAGCGCCTCCGAGCTCGCGGAGAAGATTCATAGCCGTGAAGTTAGCTCCGTGGAAGCAACCCAGGCTCACCTCGACCGCATTGCCGAGGTTGACGAGGAGCTCGGGGCCTTCCTCCACGTCGGTGCCGATGAGGCACTTGCTGCTGCCCGTGCAGTAGACGAGTCCCTGGACAAGGGAGAAAAGCCCGCGTCTCCTCTCGCCGGTGTGCCGCTGGCACTCAAGGATGTCTTTGTCACCACTGACGCGCCGACGACATGTGCATCCAAGATGCTTGAGGGCTACATGAGTCCTTACGATGCCACCGTCGTAACGAAGATTCGCGGCGCTGGTATTCCGATCCTGGGCAAGACGAACATGGACGAGTTTGCGATGGGCTCCTCCACCGAGAACTCTGCTTACCATGTCACCAAAAACCCCTGGGACCGCACGCGTACCCCGGGTGGCTCCGGTGGCGGCACCGCTGCAGCACTAGCTTCCGGCGAAGCCCCGATCGGTATCGGAACGGACACGGGCGGTTCCATTCGTCAGCCCGCAGCGTTGACAGGCACCGTGGGCGTGAAGCCCACCTACGGTGGCGTGTCGCGTTACGGCCTCGTCGCCTGTGCGTCTTCCCTCGATCAGGGTGGCCCCTGCGCGCGCACGGTGCTGGACACCGCGCTGCTGCACGAAGTCATTGCAGGCGTTGACCCGCACGATGCAACGACCGTTGATACGCCCGTTCCGGATGTCGTTGGTGCAGCTCGCGAGGGCGCAAAGGGTGACCTCAGCGGCGTGAAAGTCGGCGTGGTTAAGCAGTTCGTTCGCGAAGGCTACCAGCCCGGTGTGCTGGAAAACTTCCAGCAGTCTATGGAGAAGTTGCGGGGTCTCGGCGCAGATATCGTCGAGGTCGACTGTCCGCACTTCGACGATGCCATCGGCACGTATTACCTCATTCAGTTCTCGGAGATTTCCTCGAACCTTGCCCGTTTCGACGGCATGCGGTACGGCCTGCGTGAGGGCGACGATGGAAAGCACTCCGCTGCTGAGGTGATGAGCATCTCCCGCGCCGCAGGCTTCGGCCCGGAGGTGAAGCGCCGTATCCTCGCTGGCACCTACACGCTGTCTGTTGGCTACTACGATGCCTACTACCTCAAGGCTCAGCGTGTGCGTGCGCTGATCGCGCAGGACTTTGCTAAGGCATACGAACAAGCCGAAGTTCTCGTCGCGCCTGTGACACCGACCACGGCGTTTGCCCTCGGCGAGAAGGTGAACGATCCGCTGGCCATGTACAACTTCGACCTGTTCACGCTGCCGCTGAACCTCGCAGGTCTCGGTGGTATGAGTGTTCCGGCTGGCCTGGCAAGCGACACGAACCTCCCGGTTGGTTTGCAGATCATGGCCCCGGCGTTCAAGGATGATCGCCTGTACAAGGTTGGTGCCGCATTCGAAGCAGCACGTAGCTAAAGTTCTCAAAACGGATCCCGCAGTTCAAGCGCAGTGGGATCCGTTTTGCTTTCTGTACCTTTGGTATTTGAGTGACGGACTGGAGTCTGACGCGCGCTCAGCCACTGTGGCTCTGAAGTAAGGGCTTATAAGCAAGTACCAAGGAGGGCTATTACACTCGTAGGAATGACTCAGGGAGCCCCCGGACACGTTGCTGTCCCCGCTATCACTCCGTACGTGTATCTCGCATCCGCAGCGATGTCGATTCTCGGCAACGCGGTGGCGAGTATTGTGTGGCCGTGGATGGTCCTTGAACGCTCGGGCAATCCGGCGGCAGCGGGGATCGTCGCTACCGCGATTGCAGTTCCGTCTCTCATCTTTGCGTTTGTCGGCGGGCATCTGGTTGATACCGTAGGCAGGAAGCCGATGTCCGTTGTTTCCGATGTGGTCTCAGCACTGTCCATCGTGCTGCTCATCATGGTGGACCATGTGGCTGACCTGTCGCTGGGGTGGTTCATTGCTTTGGGGATCTTCGGGGCCGTGGGCGATGTCCCTGGAATGAGCGCACGTTCGGCGCTTGTGGGCGATGTCGTAACGGAGAAAATGACCCTCGACAGGCTCTCTGGAGTTAACCAGACGATCGCGAGCTTCGGTTTCCTCGTGGGACCCGCACTCGCCGGTGTCCTACTCAGCACCCTAAACATGACAGACGTGTTGTGGATCACGGCAATTTGCTCCTTCGCTGCAGCTGGCCTGACGACGCTTCTACCCGTCGGTACCTCAGCAGCCGCAGGGGAAGGGGAAACACTGCGTGGTTCCCTAGGATCGTGGAAGCGGATCCTTGCTGTGCCAGCGATTAGACTCATCGCCTTCGTGTCATTGGCATCCACCGTCTGCGTGGCACCGTTGTTGGCAGTGTTGTTGCCGGCGCACTTCCAGTCGATCGACCGTCCAGGGCTCCTCGGCATCACAATGAGTGCCTACGCGGTGGGAGAAATCGTTGGAGGGGCTTATGTGGCGTGGAGAGGTACGCAGCGCCGGCGCGCGATGTGGGCTGTAGCTGCGGGGCTGGAGATCGTCGGCATGCTGTTTTTCACCGTGATCCAGTTGAACTGGACAGCGATGGTCGGCATGGTGATCGCGGGCATCGGAGGTGGGCTGTTCGCCCCGATGATAATGGTGATCGTCACGGAGGGTGTCGCAAATGACGTTCGTGGCCGAGCCTTCTCACTTTTTAACGCTCTCGGAATGTTCGCGGCTCCGATCGGATTAGTCATTGTCACGGGGCTGCTCCATTGGTTGAATATCTACCACGTCTGCATTGTGCTGAGCTTGGTATTTTTGGGTGTTGGCTCCTGGTCCATAGCCCGGGGCTGGGCGGTGCTTCCTCGATACGCAAACGCGAACAACGAGGGGAGGACGGTTCACGCAGACGGGGTGGATTGCGGAGACCATGAGAGGCAGTGACCGACGGTGGGAAACGGTGGGAAACGGTGATCGACGGTGAGCGATACGGGTGATCCGGTGGAGCATGGCAATTAACAGCCAAAACGGGGTAACCAAAAACAAATAACGACTCCGCGTTTTTGGTTATGCACGGGCGGGCGCAATTTGCTGACCTGCGATGGTTCGCCTCAACTCTCCAAATTCCTTGAGGTTCGCTAATATCGGGTCTATGCGTATTGCTACTTTGACTTCTGGTGGTGACTGTCCCGGCCTGAACGCCGTGATCCGAGGTATCGTCCGTACGGCGAGCTCAGAATTCGGCTCGACTGTGGTTGGCTATCAGGATGGCTGGGTCGGCTTGATGGAAGATCGCCGAGTCCAGCTTTACGACGACGACAACATCGACAAGATCCTTCTTCGTGGCGGCACCATTCTTGGTACCGGTCGCCTGCACCCCGACAAGTTCAAAGCAGGCATCGACCAGATCAAGGAAAACCTCCGCGAGGCCGAGGTCGATGCGCTCATTCCGATCGGCGGTGAGGGCACCCTCAAGGGTGCACAGTTCCTCGCTGACAATGGCATTCCGGTTATAGGTGTGCCGAAGACCATCGATAACGATGTGAACGGCACAGACTACACCTTCGGTTTTGACACCGCAGTATCAGTGGCGACAGAGGCTATTGACCGCTTGCATACGACGGCTGAGTCCCACAACCGCGTGATGATCATGGAGGTAATGGGACGCCACGTAGGCTGGATCGCTTTGCACGCCGGCATGGCAGGTGGCGCACACTACACCGTTATCCCCGAGTACCCCTTCGATATCAATGACATCTGCAAGGCGATGGAGCGCCGGTTCCAGATGGGGGAGAAGTACGGCATTATTTGTGTTGCTGAGGGCGCTTTGCCTAGGGAGGGGACGATGGATTTCAAGGAGGGGGAAGAGGACGAGTTTGGGCATAAGACCTTCAATGGTATCGGCCAGGTGATTGGTGACGAGATTCATAAGCGCCTAGGCCATGATGTGCGGACGATGGTTTTGGGTCATATTCAGCGTGGTGGTACGCCGACGGCGTTCGATCGTGTGCTTGCGACTCGTTATGGTGTGGCTGCTGCTCGTGCTGCTCATAAGGGGGAGTCTGGTAAGTGTGTTGCGCTCCATGGTGAGCATATTGAGTTGATTGATTTGCAGGAGGCTGTGGGTACGTTGAAGTCCGTGCCTTTGAGCCGTTACGCTACTGCACAGGCACTCTTCGGGTAGAGCTTTGGTTATCCTGGTGGTTAGCCATGAATTCTCTTCATGGCTGACCTTGGAAATGGAATTCGGGGGAAATTTCCGAAGCCCGGTAGCTGGATTTATATAAAGAGTTGTCTAAGGATTTGCAGACTTTTCGGAAATACGCTCCCCACTTGTGGGCTCCCGGTGTTTAGCGAATTGAACTACGCAGGGAAGATTGTGAAGTCTTTTAGGTTTTTGAACGTGATAAGGTGGGAATTTCTCTCTCTACTAGCCGCTGCGAAATAGGGGTTTACGTTCGACTCTTTCAGGTACTGTTTCTCGTTCCTTATACTCTGGCCCGCGTAACCCTCACTAGAGCAGGATTGATTTAATGGATCAATGAAGTAGTGATAGATAAGCAGAAGGGGCAAAGTTACTGCACTGCGGTGTCAGTGTCCATAAATTAGTAGGGTTTTACACAACGGGGATGGCTCTGAAGTAATAATGCTTCCCAACCGTCGAATGTTGGTTGTTTAATATTTTGGGTACGGGGGTATTCGTTTGGACTATTTATAATTCTTGAGTGTCTTTTAAGAATCCACATCAAATGCGAAAATACTCGCCGTGTTAATTTCTCTTAGGGGGGGAAGGAAAACTTACTGGGGAAATAGAAGGTTACCCACTTAGGGAGGGGAAAAATAAGTTTTAGAAAGGAGGAATCGCCATGAAGGATATCACTTCCAAGATTTCAAAGTCTGGTGTTAACGGGCGGGATCGGAAGCCGACCACTTTTAACATTGGGTGCAATACAGGCTGCTAAAGACTAGCTGGCTTTGAGGTGTCACGAACGTAACTGGCACCTCCAATTTTTAGATGTGAGAAGGTTATGAAGCTTTCCAAGTTTGTCAAATGCTCTGATCTGGACTTTGAAGTCGATGGCAAGAAAACGAAAGTCTTGTTGGACTGCCGCACGGGGAAAATATTCCTAGCAAATTGCGAGATTTTAAATGGGCTGGCGAATAGGGGTCGCCTTTCTGACGAAGAAATAGACACGATACTGAGTGACAGGTGGGATGACCTTGAATTAAAAAAATGGGTTGCGACTGTAAAAGCTGCTCAAATAGATGAAGCGGTCCTTAGAATCGTTGTTTTACTAACTAGTCAATGCAATTTAGCATGTGGATACTGTGGTCAGGTCCACGAGCGAGGTACAATTTCGGAAGAGTTTGTTTCTGAATTTAACGTGTTTCTACAAAAATCAATCTCCGCGCACCCTAGAGTGAGCCACATTGAGATTTGCTGGTTTGGCGGGGAACCTATGCTTGCGTTGTCGAAGATTAAATCCCTGTCTGGCATTTTGGATGCTGTATGTCTTCATTTCAACCTCACCTGGTCATCCAGGATGGCTACGAATGGGGTTCTGCTAACTTCGAAGCATACCGAGGAACTCGTCTCTATCTCGAAATTAAAATATATCGAAGTTACTCTAGACGGACCGGAAAGAATACATAACAGTAGCCGCCCTAAGCGTAAAGGGCGGTACGGGGGATTTACGGATATCGTTAGAAATTTAAGTGAGGTCCTCTCTGCAGAGGGGCTTGCTGACCTGGAGGTTTCCGTAAGAATCAATCTTCATGCTGGTAACGCTGATTCAATCGACGAGCTTCTGATTGATCTGAGTGAACGAGGATTCGCCCAATGGGAAAATTTAAGTTTGAATTTTGCCCCGGTTTTTAGTTGGAGTGACGAAAGCGACCGAATTATGGTTGAGCGACATAAGTTAGCGGAGAGGGAACTTGAACTTCAGAATCTTGCCTTTAAATTGGGTTTTTCTTCCTGCGTGATACCAACCGATGTGAAGCGGAGTTTGTGCGTTGGTGCCCAAAAGATGTCGGTAGTATTCGATCCGACGGGGCAGGCATTCAAATGTACAGAGCATCCACTTTCTCCTGGATATGAGGATGCGTGTATCGGGAAAATAGAGGAACGTTCATCTCTTTTTGAAAGCATCGGAGGGTATCAAGATTGGCCTAATCGCATGGAGAATGGAGATGTAATCTGTTCTCAATGCTCATTCTTGCCTATTTGCGGTGGATCGTGTCCGCGCCAGTGGGAAAAAGGCACAGCCGTACCATGTCCACTATTTACTTTTAACACACTGGAACGCCTTTCCGTGTTGGGAAAGAGACTCGGTCTGGAAGTGTGTTCGTGAAAATCAAAAGATCTACTTTTCTTGATGCATGGCTTGTGATTGCAAATAACGTCATTGAATCTTTCAACGGTGTAATGGTACTGCTTCTCATCGTTTTGTGGCTAACCCTTGATTTCCTCCCAAAGACTCGTTTAGATCCGCCCGCAACGATTTCTTTGTATCTAGCGCTAGTGGGTCTGGTTGTGCTTGCGGTCTTTGCACGTTCCGGACAGGTTGCAGACAAGTTCGCGCCGCATAAGGTGGCGGAGTTGTCTCAATATTTGAACATCGCTTCCATGGTGCTGTTTGCTGCAATATTAGCTTTCGCTTCTCCGCGATATCCACTGCTTGTGTTGGCAATTATGGCGATGTTGCAGCTTATGTTCACTAACCGTGATATCCTATTCGATTCTGCTGTCATGGTGATCATTAGCAGTCGAGTGCCAGAGGAAAGGCAATCGGAGTTCTTTACTTGGAACTTCAGAGCAAACTTGGTTGTTCCGCTGACAGCACCGATCGTTGGAACATGGCTGTTTGAACACAACAAATATCTGGCCATCGGGGTGTGTACCCTATTAAGCCTTGCATCTGCAGCACTGTTGAGCTGGACTCGGAGGAAATGGGTTCCTAGGGATACTTTCAACGAGAAACCGGATATTAGCTTGCGTGCTTATATACGTGAATTTTCCCGGAAATTGGATAAGAAGGAAAAAGATTTTCGTGGGTTCAAGGCATTCAAGCACCTCAATTTCGCTGGCATTATCCTGTTCATCATGGCGGCGGAGGCTTTGGGAAACCGGTCTCGGGAAGCCTACGACGTGTTTTTTGTCACTGAGACTTTCCACCAACCTGCCACGTCTTTTGGCCTTATCTCGGTGTTCATGTTCATCGGCACGGTTTTGGGAACATCGTTGAAATCCGTAATTGCCAGCAGGTGGAAACAGTGGTGGTGGCCTGTCGCGTTTTACGTTGTGTTTGCGTTGAGTTTTCTTAGTCGTGGTCTAGCACCCAACGTGTTATTGTTTCTCCTTGCAGGTGGAGTCAATGGATTTGCAGCGGGTTTTTCTGGAGGAATCTTTGAGGTTGCCTGGGTATCCAACACCACTAAGGAACACCTCGGTGCGGTTAGCGCGGCGAAGTCTGCCTACTTCACAATCGTCTCCACTGGGGGTTATCTTATATGGGCTGTATTTGCATGGTGGGGAAACTCCGTTAGCCCTACGTTCATGGCGGATTACGGTTACCGGATTGCCTGTGTCATAGGTGGGGGATTCATCCTTATTGCTGCGGTAAGTTCAATAAGGTTGTATCGACACGTGGACTGGACCGGCACTGCCGAACCGATGTCCACCGTGACTACACCAGAGCCGAATGCGGAAGCCACAGAGTCCACTGATTGCATATAAAACCTGATTGCATAAACCACGAACACTAGAGCTAGGAGTTCGTATGTTGGGCGGTAGCAGAGGGAAGACCTTGATTGGCATTATTTGTGTTGCTGAGGGTGCTTTGCCTAAGGAGGGGACGATGGATTTCAAGGAGGGGGAAGAGGACGAGTTTGGGCATAAGACCTTCAATGGTATCGGCCAGGTGATTGGTGACGAGATTCATAAGCGCCTAGGCCATGATGTGCGGACGATGGTTTTGGGTCATATTCAGCGTGGTGGTACGCCGACGGCGTTCGATCGTGTGCTTGCGACTCGTTATGGTGTGGCTGCTGCTCGTGCTGCTCATAAGGGGGAGTCTGGTAAGTGTGTTGCGCTCCATGGTGAGCATATTGAGTTGATTGATTTGCAGGAGGCTGTGGGTACGTTGAAGTCCGTGCCTTTGAGCCGTTACGCTACTGCACAGGCACTCTTCGGGTAGAACATCGCTTCTGGCGGCTGGTTTTCTCGTATAGTCCGTGTCGCTCGCATGGAGCCATGCCCCCATCCGTAGGTTTCTTTGGCACCCACGGGTTGTGGGACCCTGCAGGAGATTCCCCTGCAGGAGATTATAGACACCCACAGGATTCATCCCGTGGGTGTTTTGCTTGTCGACGCCTATCGCCGCAGTGTGGTCGCAGTCTTGAGGAGTTCGGCAAGCCGGTCGATCTGACTGTGCGTGTGTGCCGCAGAGACCGTTACGCGGATGATCGCCTCGCCTCGTGGCACCGTGGGGTAGCGCATAGCTGGTGCCCACACGCCGTGCTCACGGAGAAAATCTGCAACGCGGACGGCATTGCGCTCGTCGCCAATCGTGACGGGAATAATCGGTGTCATTGGCCCCGCTTTGGAGGCATCGAGGGCAGTGCGTGCGTATTCGATGTTTGAATGGAGTATCGCCACAACGTCAGATTCCTGGATCAGTCGCAGTGCCGTGAGGCTTGCAGCTACCACTCCTGCGGAAAGCGCAGTGGAGTAAACGTAGCTGCGCGCGTGGTTGCGCAAATACATGCCTAGCTCTTTGTCGCAACATACGAAGCCGCCCTCGGAGCCGAAAGCCTTGGACAGCGTCCCGACGAGGATCTCCGGGCGCACACCGGTGAGCTCGGCTGCGCCTCTGCCCGTGTCTCCGAGCGTGCCCAGCCCGTGCGCATCGTCGACGATAAGTGGCGCACCGCAGTCATGTAATCCAGGAAGATCGGCGATGTCTCCTCCCATGGAGAAGAGACCGTCGGTAACGACGAGGGGGACTCGCCCGGAAACCTTTTCTGGCACCCCACCGTGCGCGTAGACGTGCATGGTGGCCCCTTTGCGGCGAGCGAGGGAGAGGCCGTCGATAAGCGAGGCGTGGTTGGCCGCGTCGGAATAGAAGGTGGGGGAAAGCTCACCCAGTGACTGAAGCAGCCCGACATTGGCCTGGTAGCCGGTGGCAAACAGGACACACTCCGGATAGCCTAGCCAGGAAGCAAGTTCTTCTTCCAACCGCGTGTGCAGGTGTGTTGTACCTGTAGTCAGCCTGGATCCTCCAGATCCCGCACCGTAGCGATGGAGCGCGTCCGTGCTGGCTCGGACTACCTCCGGGTGTGTCGCAAGGCCCAGATAGTTTGAGGAAGAGAACAGTGTGTAGTTCTTCCCGTCCACGATGCACTCCGTGTCCTGGCCCGTGGTAAACACGTGCTCCGAGCGGGACAGTCCGCTTGACCGCCACGTCTTGTTACGGGAATGGAGCTCGTCAGTTAATGAGGTCAGCTGGGGCGGTGGTGTGCGCACGAGTACCGGCTCGTGCTCGAGGTAAGCGATAATTTGTTCGACACTTGCCTGCGTAAGGTCGACGAAGAACGCCCGGCCACCACGTGCGCCAGGTGCGATGCGGGGAATTCGGTGGTACACACCGTCGCGGGCAATATAGCCGGTGGTGTAGCTCGTGTCGTCAGAAACGCAGAGTTCTGCAACGATCCCAGGACAAGACAGCGTTTTTGTGGCCAAGACAAGAGCCTCGCGGAAGTGGTCCTTTGTTGCCTTTGCCTGGACCCCGTGAGTGAGCTCGGCCCAATCCATGTGCGTGACGCGTACGCCCCGCTCGTGATTGGGTTCGACCCGTCTGCCTGTAGCAATATCGATGAGCGCTGCCCCGCGCATCGTCTCCGGTGAGGTGACTACCTCCCATCCGCTTTCCGGAAGGCCGGAAAGAAGCTCCGGGATGCACTCGGGGCCAGCGTGTTCCTGCACAGCGAGGGGATCTAACAACCTGGGTGGGGAGGCCACCTGCTCGCAGGTGAGGGTAAGCGAGTCGGGCGTTCCGAGCTCGTGGGTGAAGCCCCGGGTAACCAAACTGGTGGCGATGCCGGGGATGTCTTCGGTGTGGGAGGTTAGGCGCTCTGCTCCAGAGATATGTGTGGATTGGCGGGATGCGCGCATGCGGACGGAGTAGAAAGGAGTCACCAACCCAGTGTAACTAGAACTGCGTTTAAGTTAAGCGAAATTAGTTAACAAGAGTTGGCATGAATACTGTTTTTTAAGGTGGCCCGTGACCGACAGGTGAGGTGCCCCGAACATCTTTCCGCCTTACATTTCCGTTTCGGCGCGGATGAGAACTGGGCGATGCTCCAGGTAGGCGATGGCCTCCTGCGGGGTGGTGACGTGGGTGTCAAGGTAGAACGCTCTACCCCCGCCACGCTGTCCTAGCTCTTTCATCTTGGGGATGCGGTAGAAGCCCCCGTCTCGGACAATATAGCCACTGGTAAACCCGGGGTCGTCACTGATAGCGAGCTCGGCGACCATACCGGGGCAGTGGTGCACTTTGGTAGCGAGCGCAACCGATTCACGGAAGTGGTCTTCTTCCTCTGTGATGGGCGTGAATTCCCAGTCCATCATAGAGACGCGAATACCTCTATCTGGGTCAGGTTCCAGGCGCTTGCCGGTGTGAACATCGATGAGCGCTGCCCCGCGCATACGGATTTCACTGGCTGCGATCTGGTGGCCGATCTCGGGAAGGCCGTCCAGAAGATCACCGACCTCTTTCACGTTCTTAACCGGCAGCTGGTTAAGAACGAGGGGCGTGGTTCGCACTTGATCCACAGTTATGTGGATTTCATCGGGGACACCGAAAGAGTGATTGAGTGCTCGCGATGTGAGCGCAGAGGTGATTGTCGGGATGTAGACCTGCTGGGTGATTCGCTCGGCGCCGGAGACGTGGATGCCACCGCGAGAAGCGCGCATGCGGACAGAAAAATACTCTTCATTCACATTTTTCTAGTGTACGTATTGCTCGATGGTTGTCGTTGAACAATACGCGGGATGTGGTGGAATTAACACGCCTTCTGGGGCTAGTGGAACGAGCAAACAGAAAGTCGGTGGCGGAGAAATCGGTGGGGCGGAAAAGGAAAGCCCAGCCCGGGGGCTGGGTACGGGGACGAGTGCGGAGGGTTACATGATGACGACCGCTTGCACCGCCAGGATTTTGATAATCATTGCGATGGCGAAGAGGGCAGAGTAACCGGAGTTGGTGCGGGGATCGTCGACAAGCGATTGCGCGTGGGTGAGTAGCGCTGGCTGGCCGACAAAGCCGGCCATGGCACCGGCGGTGCGTGGCATGGAGAGTCCCAGCGTGCGACCGACGAAGGCGAGGGCCACGAGCATGACGGCGAGGAGCACGCCGGCGATGAGTCCTACCTTGATACCCTCGGCGCTGAATGCCGTCGCCGCGAACATCTGGCCGGAGGACAGGCCTACCGTAGCGAGGAAGATGACCAGACCGAACTGGCGGATGGTGAGGTTTGCAGATGTGGGCATCCCCCAAACGAAGGGTCCGGTGCGCTCGAGGTAACCGAGCCAGATGCCCACAACCATGGGGCCTGCCGCGCTCCCCAGTGCAACGGCTGCACCGCCGATAGGCAGGGTGATGAGACCGAGGGCGATGCCGAGCGCGATACCCATGCCAGCTGTCATATAGTCCACCTCGGTGTTCTCCTTCTCGGAGTTGCCCAGGTAGTCCTTGATGGAGTCCAAGGCGGACACAGGGGAGACGACGAGGAGTCTGTCGCCGAGCTGCACCTCCGCCTCAGCCTCCGCGAGCATCACCTCGTCGCCACGGCGAATCCGCGTCACAATCGCGCCGAAGCGCAGCGGTATATAGAGATCTGCGATTGAACGGCCGGCGAGACGGCTGTCGGAGACAAGGATCCATTGGAAATCCACCTCGGAGCGATCCTCGGTGAGGTTGAGATCGGAGGCGTGGCCGAGAGCATCGACTGCTGTGTCCACGGCCTCCGGGTAGCCCACGATGACAATCGCGTCGCCGGGAAGAAGTTCCTGGGCTGGGTGCGCGACAGACGTGTGACCGTTTCGCCGGATATAGGAGACGCGTACCGAGCCACCATAGGTGCCGGGGACGGACGCGATGCCTGGGATTTCGGAAACGCGCATCGGTGTATCGACGATTGCTGTCGTGTTCACGAGACCTTCCGAGGCAGCGTGAGCGGGGTCATTTGTCGCGGGGAAGCGCATACGGGCCAGGATCGTCAGTGCGATCATCGTGACGATGACACCAACGGGGTAGGCGATGGAGTAGCCAACTGCTGGGTTCATCGCCCCGCCGAGGGCATCCTGCGCAGCCGCGAGTGCCGGGGTGGCGGTGAGCACACCCGCGTACATGCCCCCGATCATGCCCGCGTCCACGCCAAAGAACTTACCTGCCACAACGGCCAGAGCAGCCATCGCGACGAGAATGACCGTCGCTCCGATGTACAGTTTGTACTGGCGTTTGAACTCGCGAACAAATGACGGACCAGCTGCCAAGCCGATGGTGTACACGAAGAGGGCGAGGCCTACCGTCTGTACGAGGCCGAGTCCCTCACCTAATCGTGGATCCAGCGCGCCGACGGCGAGACCAACGAAAAGTGCACCTGCCGGTCCGAAGCGTAACGGCCCGAACGGGAGCGAGCCAAGGACCGTTCCCAAGGCGATCACAACAAACAGTGTCAAGATCGGAGTATCCGCAAGTATTTCTATCACCTAAGTATGTTCTCAAAGATTTCCCCATTCCGGAAAACGAGCACGTGAGAGAGGCAGTAAACCTGGGAATTTGCTAGCAATTCCCTTCGATCCGTTGTCCACGGGAAACACGTCCCATACAGGGCACAGGGGGCGCTAATTATAGGGAAATAGCAGCGTAGCGCGTAGAAAAAATACGTTAGCTGTGTAGAATTGCCCCCGTTACTGTATCCGATAACGGAGGTATGCGTGTCTTTTAGACGAACACTGTCCATCGCTCTCGCCTTCATTGGCCTCTTGGTCGGTGCGGGCTTCGCTACAGGCCAGGAGGTGATCCAATACTTTGTGGCTGCCGGCAGCGTCGGTGTCATCGGCGCCATTATCGCCGGTGTCATTATCGCCGGAGCTGGCCTCGTCATCCTTCAGCTGGGGAGCTACTTCCAGGCAGACGAGCACAACAAGGTGTTCACATCGGTTTCGCATTCCGTCGTCGCCAGATTCCTGGACATCGCGGTGATCATCACCCTGTTCGCTTTTGGTTTTGTCATGCTCGCCGGGGCCGGATCCACGTTGACACAGCAATTCGGCTGGCCAACATGGATTGGGTCCACGGTGATGCTGGCACTCGTCCTCATTTCCGGGTTCCTGGACGTGGAAAAGATCACCGATGTCATCGGCGCGCTCACGCCGTTGGTGATCATCATGGTGATCGTCGCGTTTGGGTACTCCATGACACAGCTTCCCGTTGACACGGAGGTGCTCAATCAGGCTGCGCAGACTGCGAATATGCCTGTCACCCCGTGGTGGATTTCCGCTGTTAACTATGCGGGTCTTGCGCTTATCCTGGGTGTCTCCATGGTCCTCGTCATCGGTGGTAACTACCTTGATCCCCGTGAGGCTGGCATCG
>ERZ1031292.219-NODE-219-length-20103-cov-15.471269_pt1 | contig 20103 bp, 19 predicted proteins | sample MGYA00518215_ERZ1031292 | MGnify/ENA primary metagenome ERZ1031292 (study PRJEB33718, sample SAMN03159822) | human skin metagenome | collected 2014-02-25 | study: EMG produced TPA metagenomics assembly of the PRJNA266117 data set (Human skin bacterial metagenome... | reverse complement strand
TACGAGATGCTCAGGAGTCTCGTGGGCTCGGAGATGTGTATAAGAGACAGGGTCGCCGCCTCCCACGCCGCCCTCCTCATGGCACAGGGCGCCGGCCGCCTCCTCCGCGCCACCACCGACCGCGGCGTCGTCGCCATCCTCGACTCCCGCATCGCCACCAAACGCTACGGATCATTCATCCTCCGCTCCATCCCACCCATGTGGACCACAACAGACCTAGACACCGTCACCGGCGCCCTCAAACGACTCATTAAAGCACGGCACAAGAAGTAGAAAGGACCCCATGCCCTACCCAGAAGAAACCCTTCCTGAACTGGTCTTTTGCCACCAGAATGAGCCGAACAACACGGCCATGACCGACACCGAGCGATCCATCACCTTCGCCGACCTGGCGGCAGAAATCGAACACGTCGCCGCCGGTCTCCGCGCCGTGGGCATTACCCCCGGCGATGTCGTTGGCGTACGCCTGGAGAACTCCATCGACTTCGCCGCCGCCTTCCATGGGTGCATCGTCGCCGGGGCTATCGTTATGCCGATTGGTGGGGAGGTGCCGGAGGATCCGCGGCCGGCGTATGTTATCGACTCCTCCACCTACCCAGCACTTTCCGCCTGTGACCAGCGGATTGAGATTGGTTCTGTGCCGGTTGACCTCGATGGGCCGTGCTGTTACCCAATTTCTTCGGGGACAACGGGCGCGCCCAAGGTCGTGGTTCTGACGCACCGCAACCTCGTGGCCAATACCGTGCAGTTCGGGGCGAAGGTACCGGTGCCGAGCGGGAGCGTGTGCCAATCGGTGCTGCCGTTTAGCCACATTTACGGGCTGACAGCGCTGTTGAACGTGCCACTGTACCTGGGGGCGACCGTCGTCGCCATGCCATTTGAGGCCGAGCGGTTCATTACTGCACACGAGAAGTACCACGTGCACACGACGTTCATTGCGCCTCCGCTGGCAACACTTCTGGCCCGGCACCCGCTCGTGGAAAAAACGAACTTTTCGGCGTTGGAGTACATGATCGTGGGGGCGGCGGCCCTGAACGTAGCCGACGGTGCGCTCGCCGCCGAGCGCACCGGTTCCCGGATGCTGCAGGGCTACGGGATGACGGAGGCATCGCCGGTGACGCACTTGACGACGGCGTCGACGACACCGCTGAGCTCCATCGGGCATCCCCTGCCCGACACGGAGCAGCGCATCGTGGACCCGGCGACGATTACCGATGTGCCAGACGGGGAGGTCGGCGAGCTGTGGGTTGCCGGCCCCCAGGTCATGGCGGGCTACTACCGCAACACGACGGCGACCGATGCGACGCTCGTCGGCCGCTGGCTGCGCACCGGTGACCTCGCGCGGGTGCTGCCGGGGGGCGAGGTGGAGATCGTCGACAGGCTGAAGGACGTGATCAAGTACCACGGCTACCAGGTCTCCCCCGTCAAGCTCGAGGCGCTCATCACCGCCTGCCCCGGGGTGAGCGATGCCGCTGTCGTGCGGGAGCTGCACGACGGGGAGGAGATCCCCGCCGCCTATGTCGTCGGCAGTGCCACCTCTGAGCAGGTGATGGCGTTTGTGGCCGAGCGCGTCCCCGGTTACGAAAAGATCCGCGCCGTCCACCACATCGACGCGATTCCGCGGTCGGCAGCCGGCAAGATTTTGCGTCGCGAACTGCGCGCACAATAAGACAAAGCCCGTGGCACCACACTGCCACGGGCATACATGTAGGTTTTTTACACGTCCATATCGTCCTCACCGCGGGACATGAAAAATCCTGCGGAGATGAGCATGATGGCCAGCGGGTAGGTGATGACGGCGCCGACGAAGAGGGCAAAGAAACCGATGACCGCGATGATGCTGGCGAGCACGACGAGTGTCGTTGCGCGCAGTGGCACGGCGCGGAACATCTTCAGTGGCTCCACCACGGCGGCCGTGAGCGATTTATCGGCGGCGGCTGCGGTCACACCGACGGAGAAGACGAGAGGGATGATCACGCCCACAAACGGGATGAACAGGGAGCTGAGGGACGACAGGGTCCACATGAGGATGCCGGCGACGGCCGGCTGCCAGTGGCAGGGGAAGTAGAAGCTCGCTTTCTTTTCACCGCGCCACACGTGCGTGGAGGCGTCGGCGACGATGCCGTGCCACAACCCCATGAGGACGGAGACGACGGTGGCGAAGAGGATCCGGTCGCCGTACTGGAGCTTTGCGCCCAAAATGATGGCCAGGCCGCAATACAGGGCGAACGGAAGCGACCAGCACCATAGGTCGCAGGCGTAACGGTCCCACGCCACTTTGAGGGCATCGATCGGGCTGAAGCGGGAGTAGGTCACCCGCTCCTTCGTTACCACGGACATGCGTCTCCTCTCACAGATTGCGCCGAGAACCTGCCGTTGAACACGGGTTAGGCAGCGTCTCGGGGGCTCGGGGTACGGCTACAACCGTCGCTGAGCCGGGGGCCACCTCGGTGAAGCCGGCGTCGTGAACAATAACGGCATCGGGCCGGGAGGCCTGCGCCACAAACTCGTCGTGATCGACTTCCCGCACGGTGAGGGGGAAGCCATCTGTGGCCCACGATTCGACTTCGTCGAAGGGGCGGGAAGCTGCGAAGAGCATCGTGGCGTGCCCAACTTGAGCTGTTGCTTTTCCAAGCGTCATTTTAAGGGACGCATCAATGAATACCCCACAAATTCCCTGGGAACTCCCTTGGTATTCATCGCGTGGAAGGTCGGTGCCACCGATTTGGAGCTTGTCCACCCGCGGATCCGTGTCATGCACGGGCGCGGGGACGAACGCGCGGACGGAAGCGGTGCCGTACGTCACCGTGACGCCGGGGACGTCCTGGACGCGCTCCCAGGCGGTGTTTCGGGCGCGCCTGGTGATCTTGCGGATCCTTTTTCCGTACCACCGTCCAAACTCCGGGTTGTCGGCAGCCCGCGGGTCGAGAACCGTCGCCACGACGGCTTGACCCGCTGCGACGAGGACATCGTTGCGGTGGGGTTTGTCGTGCTTGGGGAGGTTCACCACGAGCGCCATGGCGTATTCTTCCTCGCCGTCGGAGTGGGTGCTGGCGTCCAGGCCGGTGACAAGTGCCTCGTAGGACCGTTTCACTTAGAGCACCCCGGCGATCGGTAAGAGCGCGTCCAGGCGGCCGTGGTTGAGGGAGGTATCCGCCACCTCTTTCAGCGCGGGCTTGGCCATGTAGGCGACGCCGAGGCCAGCCTCGGCGACCATCTCCGCATCGTTGGCGCCGTCGCCGACCGCGATGACGCGCTCCATGGGGATCCGCTCCTTTTCCGCACACGCTTGAGCGAAGCGGGCTTTTTCATGCTTGTCGACGATCGTCCCCACGACCTTGCCGGTCAGCTCACCGTTGATCACTTCCAAGGTGTTCGCCCGCGAGTACGCGATGCCGGCACGCTCGACGAGGAGGTCGAGAACGGGCGTGAACCCGCCGGAGACGACGGCCGTCGGCCACCCCACCTCGTTGCACGCAGCAATGAGCTCCAGTGCGCCGGGGTTGAATTCGATGGAGTTCGCCACCTCGGTGAAAACCGTTTCGGGGATCCCCTCGAGGCAGGCCACGCGCTCGCGGAGCGATTCGGCAAAGTCGAGCTCGCCGTGCATGGCGCGGTCGGTGATGGCGGCGACCTCGGCCTTGCGCCCGGCGTGGGCGGCAAGCTCGTCGATGACCTCGGCGTCGATGAGCGTGGAGTCGCAGTCCATGACGATGAGCTTCCGCGCAATCTGGTGGCGCCCGGCGGGCACGACCGCAACGTCCACGCCCGTGCGGGCCGATAGTTCTCGGATGGCGGTGAGCGTGTCAGCGTCGGGTTCCGTGCGGAGCGAAACCTGCGCGACGACGACGGTGAGGGGCTCGGTGGCGACGAGATCGATGCGGGACGGAATCTCGGTGAGGTCCGTCAGGGCGTCGAGAAGCGAAAACAGGAGCGGACCCGTCAGCCCCGGGGCCTGCAGGACCAACCGGTGCGTGGGGGCCTCGTGCGGGGTGGCGAGGGTGGTTTCGGGGCGCTGACCGACGTTGAAGAGTGCGTCCTCGATCCCGTCCGTGTTCTCGAAGGGGCCTTCGGTGCTCATGAGGAGCTGGTCGCCGATGCGCCGGATGGTGAGGCTTGCAAGCGGTGCCGAGCCGAGGCCGGTGAGGAGAGTTTCCGTAGCCGAGTAGAGGTTCGGCCCGACGGTGAGGATGTGGGAAGCATTCATAAAACCCACTTTAACAAGCGAATCCCCGTAGGTAGGAACCTACGGGGATGGTGCTAGTTGTTTACAGGAGTGCAGCTCCTAGTGCCTTCCGACGTGCATTTCAGCGCGAGCCTGCTCAACGAGGTGCGGGTAGTGCAGCTCGAAGGCCGGGCGCTCGGAGCGGATGCGCGGCAGGGAGGTGAAGTTGTGGCTCGGCGGCGGGCAGGAGGTTGCCCACTCGAGGGAGTTGCCGTAGCCCCACGGATCGTCGACGGTGACGACCTCGCCGTAGCGCCAGCTCTTGAACACGTTCCAGAAGAACGGGAGAACCGAGATGCCGAGGATGAGGGAGCCAACCGTGGAAACCTGGTTGAGGAGGGTGAAGCCGTCGGTGTCGAGGTAGTCGGCGTAACGACGAGCCATGCCCATGTTGCCCAGCCAGTGCTGAACCATGAACGTTGCGTGGAAGCCGATGAAGGTGAGCCAGAAGTGGATCTTACCCAGCGTCTCGTCCAGCATACGGCCAGTCATCTTGGGGAACCAGAAGTACACGCCAGCGGTAGCGGAAAGGAAGATGGTACCGAACAGGGTGTAGTGGAAGTGTGCCACCAGGAAGTAGGAATCAGCGATGTGGAAGTCCAGCGGCGGGGAAGCCAGCATGATGCCGGTCATGCCACCGAAGAGGAACGTTGCCAGGAAGCCGACGGTCCAGAGCATCGGGGTCTCCATCGTGATGTGACCCTTCCACATGGTGCCCACCCAGTTGAAGAACTTCATGCCGGTAGGAACGGCGATGAGGAACGTCATGAAGGAGAAGAACGGAAGGAGCACAGCGCCCGTCGGGTATAGGTGGTGAGCCCACACAGCCATGGACAGGCCACCGATGGACAGCGTTGCGAAGATCAGGCCAACGTAGCCGAACATCGGCTTGCGGCTGAATACCGGGACAATCTCGGAAACGATGCCGAAGAACGGCAGTGCCAGGACGTACACCTCAGGGTGTCCGAAGAACCAGAACAGGTGCTGCCACAGGAGTGCGCCACCGTTGCCGGCCGAGAAGATGTGGCCACCCAGCTTGCGGTCGTACAGCACGCCCAGAGCGGCGGCGGTCAGAACCGGGAAGATGAGGAGCGCGATAACAGAAGCAACGAAAATGTTCCAGACGAAGATCGGCATACGGAACATCGTCATACCTGGTGCGCGGAGGCACAGGATGGTGGTGACCATGTTGATGGCGGAGGCAAGAGTACCGACACCGGTAGCACCCACACCGACAATCCAGAAGTCAGTGCCAACACCAGGAGAGTGGATAGCATCGCTCAGCGGAGCGTAAATCGTCCAGCCGAAGTCACCGGCGCCACCAGGGGTGACGAAGCCAGCACAGAACGCAACGATACCGATCTGGGTGATCCAGAAGCCGAAGGCGTTCAAACGCGGGAAAGCAACATCGGGGGCACCGATCTGAAGAGGAACAATGTAGTTAGCAAAGCCCCACACGATTGGCGTGCCGTATGCCAGCAGCATGATCGTGCCGTGCATGGTGAACAGCTGGTTGTACTGCTCGTTAGACAAGAACTGCATTCCGGGGTGGAACAGCTCAGCACGAATAAGAAGGGCCATGATGCCACCGATCACGTACCATACGTAGCACATGACGATGTACATAATGCCCAGCATTTTGTGGTCCGTCGTGGTGAGCAATTCCCAGAAGATATTGCCCCTACGACCGGTACCGTGCGGAAGTGGCCGTTCGGGTGCGACCGGACGGTCAACCCTTGGCGCAACAGCGGTCATTAGTTCCTCCTGACTTAGCGCCGTGGTGTGCAACTAGCTACACACCGCGACAGCTTTCGTTTCATACTTCTTTGAACTTTAATCCAATGCCCCCCACATTTTCCAGTGCCCAGATCACCCCAAAAATTCACTTCAACCCCGCCTTTTTCACCCAACTGTGACGAATGTGAAATGAATCCGCAGGTAGCTGTGCCCGCTTATTTTCCTTCCCGTTTTTGATCGCTCATTCCTACGGAAAAACCTGACCAAAAAGGTTGCCCCAATACCGCTTTAGTTGTCCCCCGCTCTAAGTAAATCGAATGGTTGATACCCCGTGATTGTTCAACGGATACCTTTATATATAAAGGCATCGACACGAAACGGCCGCCGTCGGAAGCACTCCGACAGCGACCGCTTATTCGTTGCTTGGCAATCAGTACTGGCTAGAAGTCCCAGTCCTCATCCGCGGTGTTTTCCACCGAGCCGATGACGTAGGAGGAACCGGAACCGGAGAAGAAGTCGTGGTTCTCGTCTGCGTTGGGGCTCAGCGCCGAGAGGATGGCCGGCGACACGCGGGTCTCATCCGACGGGTACAGCGCCTCGTAACCGAGGTTGTTGAGCGCCTTGTTGGCGTTGTAGCGAAGGAAGCGCTTGACGTCCTCGGTCCAGCCGAGCTCGTCGTACATGTCCTCGGTGTACTGCTCCTCATTGTCGTACAGGTCGAGCGTGAGGTCGTAGGTATAGTCCTTGAGCTCATCCCTTTCAGCCTGGCTCAGGTTGTCCTGCATGCGCTGGTACTTGTAGCCGATGTAGTAGCCGTGGACGGCCTCGTCGCGAATGATAAGGCGAATGATATCCGCCGTGTTGGTGAGCTTGGCGTGGCTCGACCAGTACATGGGCAGGTAGAAGCCGGAGTAGAAGAGGAAGCTCTCCAGCAGCGTGGAGGCAATCTTGCGCTTGTACGGGTTCTTACCGTCGTAGTCACGCAGGATGATCTCGCCCTTGCGCTGCAGGTTCTCGTTCTCCTCGGACCAGCGGAAGGCATCGTTAATCATCGGGGTGGACGCGAGCGTCATAAAGATGTTGGAGTAGCTCTTGGCGTGCACGGACTCCATGAAGGCGATGTTCGTGTACACGGCCTCCTCGTGGTGCGTCACCGCATCGGGGATGAGGGACACAGCACCCACGGTGCCCTGAATCGTATCCAGGAGAGTAAGACCGGTGAACACGCGCATGGTGGCGATCTGCTCGGTCTCGTTCAGGGTGTTCCAGGAAGGAATGTCGTTGGACACCGGAATCTTTTCCGGCAGCCAGAAGTTACCGGTGAGGCGATCCCAGACCTCCTGGTCCTTCTCGTCCTCAATCTCGTTCCAGTTAATTCCGGACAGCGGTGCGCTGTAGTCATTCTTCGCAATGTGCTGCGCCGGCGAGGGTGAGTGCTGGTATGCCACTGACAAATTCCTTTCGTACAACCGAAGTTTCCCTTCTATCGTACCCGGATTCCCCCACCCGTCACCCTCGGCTCATCCTCCCTTTTTTGCTTGTCGACGCTCCCCCGCCGCGCCATCACCCCTAAAATTGTTGATCAACACACACATAGGGGGTAACCCAAGGGTTGATTGCGTCACAAATCTGCTGGAAAATCATACGATCTTTGAGAATTCCGGACAAACAGGAAATAAGATGATCATTAAGTACATAGCCACAGCAACCGACTCCCCACCACCTAAAGGAGACCTCATGGCCCTGTCACGGTGCACCAATCAGGCCACCCCCAAGCTCGAATCCGTCCTGGACACCCTAGGATCCGACATTGTCTCCGGCGTGATCCCCGCCAGCACGACGTTCACCCTCCAGGACCTGTCCGATAAGTACTCCATTTCCCGCACCGTTGCTCGCGAGGCGATGCGCGCGCTGGAGCAGCTCGGGCTGGCAAAGTCCTCCCGTCGCGTGGGGATCACGGTTCTCCCCAAGGAGAACTGGGCGGTTTTCAACGACGACATCATCTCCTGGCGCCTCGCCTCCCCCGAAAAACGCAACGCCCAGCTGCTGTCCCTTACCGAGCTCCGCGTCGGCATTGAGCCGATGGCCGCGCGCCTCATGGCCTGCCGTGGCACGGAGGAGCAGTGCAAGGAACTGCGCCTATTAGGGGAAAAGATCTACCAGCTCGGCCAGCGGGCGATGGGCAACACCGACCAGTTCCTCGATGCGGACATCCGCTACCACACCCTCCTCCTCGAAGGCAGTGGCAACGAGATGTTTATGAGCCTTGCCCCCACCATCGCCGCCGTCCTCGTCGGGCGTACCCGCACGGGCCGGATGCCACACACCCCGCACCCCACGGCGATGCACATGCACCGCGAGCTCGCCAACGCGATTTCCATGCATGACCCCGACCGCGCAGAGCTTGCCTCCCAGGCCATTCTTGCCGAGGTCCGCGAGGCGCTCACCGCCAACGCACAATAGCCAAAATAAAAGTAAACCCCCACGTCAGCGGTAAAAATCGCTCCGTGGGGGTTCCTTCGGCGTTCTAGAGCATGCAGGAGACGCAGCCTTCAACCTCGGTGCCCTCGAGGGCGACCTGGCGAAGACGGATGTAGTACAGCGTCTTGATGCCGTGCGTCCAGGCGTAGATCTGCGCCCGGTTGATGTCACGGGTGGTCGCCGTGTCCTTGAAGAACAAGGTGAGCGACAGACCCTGATCGACGTACTTGGTGGCAACCGCGTACGTGTCGATGATGGCCTTGTAGCCGATCTCGTAGGCGTCCTTGAAGTACTCCAGGTTGTCGTTATCCATGTGCGGTGCCGGGTAGTACACGCGGCCGATCTTGCCTTCCTTGCGGATCTCGATGCGGGAGGCGATCGGGTGGATGGACGACGTGGAGTTATTGATGTAGGAGATGGAACCCGTCGGCGGAACGGCCTGCAGGTAGCGGTTGTAGAGGCCGTGCTCCATAACATCTGCCTTGAGGGCTGCCCAGTCCTCCGCGGTAGGCACGTGCACCGTCGAATTCTCGAAGATGCCCTTAACCTTGTCCGTCTTCGGGGCGAACTCCGCCGGATTGTAGCGATCAAAGAACGCACCGGAGGCGTAGTCACTCGTCTCAAACTTGGTGAATGTCTCACCGCGTTCCTTGGCGATCTTGTTGGAAGCACTTAGGCACTGGTACATGACCGCCGCGAAGTAGGCATTGGTGAAGTCGAGTGCTTCCTCACTGCCGTAGTGGATGTGCTCGCGACCAAGGTAGCCGTGCAGGTTCATCTGACCCAGACCGATAGCATGAGCATTGTTGTTGCCCTGCTTGATGGAGGGCACCGAATCAATGGAGGTCTGCTCGCTCACCGCCGTGAGGCCGCGGATGGCGGTCTCGATGGTGGTAGCGAAGTCGTCGGAATCCATCGCCATGGCGATGTTGAGGGAGCCGAGGTTGCAGGAGATGTCCTCGCCGACAGTAGCGTAGCTCAGGTCCGCGTTGTACTCGGACGGGGTGGCCACCTGGAGGATCTCGGAGCACAGGTTGGACTGCGTGACGCGGCCCTCGATGGGGTTGGCGCGGTTCACCGTGTCCTCGAACATGATGTACGGATAACCGGACTCGAACTGGATCTCCGCCAGAGTCTGGAAGAAGTGGCGAGCGTTCGTCTTCGTCTTGTGGATCCGCGGATCCTCGACCATCTCGTAGTAGTGCTCGGAGATCGGAACATCGGCGAAGGCCTTGCCGTACACGCGCTCGACGTCGTACGGCGAGAACAGGTACATATCGTCGTTCTTCTTGGCCAGCTCGAACGTGATGTCCGGGATGACAACACCGAGAGAGAGCGTCTTGATGCGGATCTTCTCGTCGGCGTTTTCGCGCTTGGTGTCCAGGAACTTCATGATGTCCGGGTGGTGTGCGTGCAGGTAGACGGCACCGGCACCCTGGCGTGCACCAAGCTGGTTGGCGTAGGAGAACGAATCCTCGAGGAGCTTCATGACGGGGATGACGCCGGAGGACTGGTTTTCGATCTTCTTGATCGGGGCGCCCTCTTCGCGGAGATTGCTGAGCAACAGCGCGACGCCGCCGCCACGCTTGGACAGCTGTAGGGCGGAATTGATGGCGCGGCCGATGGACTCCATGTTGTCCTCGATGCGCAGAAGGAAGCAGCTCACCGGCTCGCCGCGCTGGCGCTTGCCGGAGTTCAGGAACGTCGGGGTGGCCGGTTGGAAGCGGCCGAGGATAATCTCGTCGACGAGATGGCGGGCGAGATCCTCGTCACCGTCGGCAAGCGTGAGGGCGACCATGCAGACGCGGTCCTCGAAGCGCTCGAGGTAGCGCTGACCGTCGAACGTCTTCAGCGTGTAGGAGGTGTAGTACTTGTACGCGCCGAGGAAGGTCTTGAACCGGAACTTGTGCGCGTAGGCCTGGTCAAACAGGGTCTTGACGAATTCAAAGTCGTACTTGTCCAGCACCTCGCGCTCGTAGTAATCGTTTTCCACCAGGTAGGTGAGCTTTTCCTGGAGGTTGTGGAAGAAGACAGTGTTTTGATTGACGTGCTGAAGGAAGAACTGGCGCGCGGCGGCGCGGTCCTTATCAAACTGAATCTTGCCGTCGTCGTCATACAGATTCAAAAGAGCGTTAAGCGCGTGGTAGTCGATCTGCTCTCCGGACTTCACCGGCTCCGCTACTGTTTTTCCCAGATCACTCATGGTTTAAGTCCTAGCCTTTCAGCATTGTCTACAATTCCCCGTTTGACGTGCTCCACGTCGTCCGGGGTTCCTAACAATTCAAATCGATACAAATACGGAACCTTGCACTTCCGGCTGATGACGGTTCCCGAGGTTCCGAAGTCCGGCCCGAAATTCAGGTTCCCCGACGAGATTACGCCACGAATGAGATCCCGGTTGTGCTTGTTGTTGAGGAAGTGGATCACCTGCACGGGAACGGGCTTCGGTGGCTCGCCGCGCATGCTCACCCCTCCCCCGTACGTCGGACAAATGAGCACGTACGGCTCGTCGACGATGAGGTCCGGGTCCTTCCTTTTGAGCGGTATTCTCGCGCTCGGTAGTCCCAGCTTGTCGACGAACTTGCGGGTGTTCTCCGTCGTCGATGAGAAGTACACCACGAGCATGACTCGTTTCCACCTCTTCTTCGCTTGCATTACACACTGAAAAGCCCGCCCGATAAGGACGAATTGGGTCGAAGTTATCAAGCGGGCTCACATTATCCGTGCCACTACAGTGGCACCGCGTCAGCCCCACGCGCGGGAGCTGGCCTCATGGTTTTAAGTTTTACGTCGCGCTTATGCGGCTTAAGCAGCCTTGGCAGCGATCTCACGAATACGGTCGGGGCGGAAGCCAGACCAGTGATCGTCGTCGACGGTGACAACAGGTGCCTGAAGGTAGCCGAGAGCCATAACGTAGTCGCGTGCCTCGTCATCCATGGAGATATCCACAACGGTGTAGTCCAGGCCGGCCTTATCCAGTGCCCTCTTGGTTGCTCGGCACTGCATGCACGCGGGCTTGGTGTACAGGGTGATAGACATCGCGCTTTTACCTTCTACTCGATCCAGGGATTTCTTCTGCGAACGTATATGTGTGAGTTACAGCGTCTACTTTCGCCGGGAACTCGTTGCCGTTCGTGACAGGTACTAACACTATCCGTTGGGGTAACTTTTCGCAATATCTACTACATGTAGTAGTTACAAAAGTGAAATTCCCAGGTTGTTTCTCAAACGAACACTACATCTTGACGTAAGTTACAAGAATGGAATTACACGCTCACGATTAGAACTCGCGTAACCGCTGGTCGCTCGGAAATTCCGTTACCAAATCGTTATAAACGGCACATGTGAGACTACTCACGGCTTCACAAGCGTTTACCCCTATCACAACAATTGTCTTCTACCCCATATGTAACGTCACGATAGGATAACCCCGCCACGAGACGTGAAAAAGCGCCGCCCCAACCGTAAATGGGACGGCGCTTTACACGTCGCTAGCTTCTAGCCCTGGCGAGCCTTGAATCGCGGGTCACGCTTGTTAATGACGTAAACCTTACCGCGACGGCGCACAACCTGGGCGCCCGGCTTTTTCTTCAGCGACCGAAGGGAGTTACGGACCTTCATTGGGCGCTCCTTTCTCGTCTGCGCATCATCATTTACTGAGCCACGGTGGCCCAGTACGAACACGAGGAACCATGATAGCGAGGTTTGGTCAAATCTCCAAACCCGGCTTTAACCGCGATACCTCTGCCGGAACTCAGACCCTACCTCATCCAGCGTCTTTCCGGTAGTTTCCGGCACAAATCCGCGTACAAACAGGAACGCTACGGCCCCTAGTACAGAGAAGGCACCAAAGGTGAGCGACCCGCCGATAGCATCGACCAAAGGCAGGAAGAACTGCGCCACGGCCCAGTTCGCAGCCCACAGCCCCAACCCGGCAATTCCCATACCGAAGCCACGCACTTGGAGTGGCACGATTTCGGAAATGAGCAGCCACGTGGCAAGGGACACCGATGCCTGCTGGAAGGCGATAAATACGGCCATGAGGAACAGCGCAAGCATAGCGATGCCGAAGTTGCCATGGGCAAACCGAAAGGTGATTGCAAGCAACACAAGCGCTGTGACATTGCCTGCCAGCCCCACGAGCAACAGCCGGCGCCTACCTACCTTGTCCACAATCTTGAGCCCCACGTAGCAGGACACGGCGGAAACAACACCGATGATGATGGAGGTGTACACGGCATTCTCCGTCGGCAACCCCACCTGGTTCATGAGGGTGGGCGCGAAGTACACAATGGCATTTACGCCAGAGATCTGCTGGGTCACACCAATGAGGATGGCGATGATGACCGCTGCCCTAATCCACGGCACTCGCAGTGCCGACAGCTGTTCCGATACCGATGCGGATGTTGCTTCTGAGGAATTGTAATCTCCCTCCTGCATCCCCATGGACGCAGCAATAGCGCGTGCTTTTTCCTTGTCACCCTTGGCAGCAAACCACTCCGGGGTATCGGTGACAAAGAGCATGCCAATGGCAAGCATCGCCCCCGGGATGAAGGCCAGCAGCAGCATGAGCCGCCAGTTACCGGTATGCGCCAGCGCTGAGTTCACACTGAACGCCACCAGCTGGCCGACGACGATAGCCAACGAGTTCATGGACACGAGCTTCCCGCGCACCGATGGCGGCGCCATCTCGGAGATAAACATGGGGGACACAATCGACACGGCACCAACGGCCACGCCGAGGAGCGTACGGGCAGCACCCAGCTGCATGACCCCCGGCGCGAGAGCGCACCACACCGACCCGACAATGAAGATGACACCGCCGATGATGAGCGTCATGCGACGCCCGATCCAGTCCGCGATACGACCACCACACAGCGCACCAACCGCGGCGCCGACGAGCAACATGGAGGTCACCCAACCTTCTTGGACGGGCGTCATGTCGAACTCGGGCGTAATGAACAGCAACGCGCCACTCATCACACCGGTATCGTATCCAAACAGGAGCCCACCAAGGGCGGCGATGAGCGCCACCACATGCGGACGCGTAAACAGCCCTGACCGCGGGCGATTAGTCTCAATCATAAGAAGTTATTGTGCCAAAGAGGAAAGGCATTGTCGTGACGGAAAACACTCCGGACCTGCAGAAAAACATCGTAAAAGCCCTGGGTACGCACCCCTTAATCGATTCAGTAAAAGAGGTGGATTCGCGGGTCTCATTCCTCGCAGAATACTTATCATCCACGGGGCTCGATAGTTATGTCCTCGGAATTTCCGGTGGGCAGGACTCCACTTTGGCAGGAAAGCTGGCCCAGATGGCCGTCGAAAAGCGTCGGGAAGAGGGAGCCCAGTCCGAGTTTTTTGCCGTGCGACTCCCCTATGGCGTCCAATCTGATGCTCACGATGTTGACGTGGCCATGGAGTTCATCGCCCCCGACCACGAGTTAGAAATCAACATCAAGGACGGTGTCGATGCCCTGTCCGACGCGACGGCCACGGCGCTAGGCATGGACGAACTTGGCGACTTCAACAAGGGAAACGTCAAAGCCCGCGCGCGGATGATTGCCCAGTACGCGGTTGCCGGTGAGCACCGTGGGCTCGTCGTGGGCACCGATCACGCGGCGGAGAACATCACCGGATTCTTCACCAAGTTTGGCGACGGCGCCTCCGACATCCTCCCCCTGTGGGGCTTAAACAAGTCCCAGGGAGCAAAGCTCCTCCGCCACTTGGGAGCCCCCGATAGCACGTGGAAGAAGGTCCCCACGGCGGACCTCGAGGAGGATCGCCCCGCACTTCCAGACGAAGAGGCCCTCGGCATCACGTACCCCGAGATCGATGCCTACCTGCGCGGGGAGGAGGTCGGAGCCGATGCGCAGCGCGTCATCGAACGCCACTGGCGCATCAATGACCACAAGCGCCACCTGCCCGTCACCCCGCTGGACACCTGGTGGCGCTAGAGGCTAGCAGCTAGCCGTAAACGGCTAGCCGAAAAGCGAGATGACATCGCGGGCAGCCCGCACGAGGGCCGCCCCGTAGCTCGGCCCGTGGGTCGTAGCATGGACGGCAAGCGGGTGCAGCTGATGAAGCGGAATTCTCGCCTCCCATCCCTGGTCAAGGCCCGAAACCTCTTCGTAGGTGGAGAAGATGCGCTCAATCTGTGGCGCCCCAAACAACGCCAGCATCGCCAAATCCGTCTCTGGATGCCCACCATGGGCGGCCGGATCGATAAAGCGTGGCCCCTCGGTGGTGAACAGGAGGTTCCCCGCCCACAGATCACCGTGGATGCGGGCGGGACCCGTTTTTGGCTCCACGTCGCTGGCGGGGGCAGCAGCTGCAACATCCAGGGCGCGCTCGACCTCGCGTGCGCCGTCGGCAGCGAGGTTGCCATTGTCCACCGCTGACCGGACAAACGGGAGAACCCGTTGCTCGGCGTAAAATGGAAGCCACGTGTCTCGCGGGGTGCATTCCTGGGGCTGGGTACCGATGTAATTTTGTCCTTCCCAGTTCGCGGGTGGGCAGCCAAACGCGGACGCGCCTGCGCTGTGCATGGCGTAGAGTTCACGCCCTGCTTCTTCTGCTGCCTGAGGCGTTGCCGGCCCGGGGGCGTAGCGACGCGTTACCAGTGTCGTCTCTGTCACGGAGATGACTTCGGCGATACAGAGTGTTCCCTCCGCAAGCCACCGCAACCCCGCGGCCTCTGCCTCGGCGGCGTGGGGCTCACGGGGTGTTTTGGTAAAGGTCTCCACAGGCACTAGTACCGTGCTGGCTCCGGGCCGAGGTTGAAGGCGCGTCCTTCAATGGACTCAACGTCGATGCGCACCCAGTTGTACTTAAGGGTGGGAACCCACGGCTCCAGACCGAGGCTCTCGGCGTGGTTTTCCTCCTCCGTGGAGGTAATGCGGGTGGCAGACCCCTTGACCAGAACGGACCAGGCCTTATCCACGCCGACGGAATCGGCCTGGAACGCAACCTTCGGGTTGGCAGCGATGAGGGACAGCTTGGTGCCCTCTGCCGTGCGGAAGTAGATCTTCTGCCCGTCAATGACGTAGTTGAGGGGCAGAATCTCTACGTCATCGTTGTGGCGTACGCCGATCCGGCCGTAATCGGTTTCCTGTAGTTTTTCGTATGCTTGGTCCTCTGTGAGAACCACAATGGGGTTATCGCTCATAGTTCCATTGTTCCATTAATTAGACCTACCTGCATAGATAGTGGCCTAAAGTTGAACAATCGTGCGCCCGTGGATGCCCCCGGCGAAGAGGGACTTGCCTGCCTCGGCCACCTCGTCGAGCGTCACCGTTTGGGTCAGCTCGTGAAGAGCAGCCAGGTCAAGGTGTTCAGCCAGGAGATCGTAGGCGCGCTGACGCAGCTCACGTGGTGCGTCCACAGAGTTAATGCCCACAAGCTTCACCCCGCGCAGAATGAACGGCAGAACTGTCGTCTTCAGGTCGGCGCCCTGTGCAAGACCACACGCAGTCACCGTGCCGCCCCATGTCACCTGTGCCAGGGCATTCGCCAGTGTGGTCGAGCCGACGCAGTCAATCGCACCCGCGTACGTCGCTTTCTGCAGAGGCTTGCCCTTTTCTGACAGCTCAGCGCGGTCAATAACGCGACCGGCGCCCAAGCCGATGAGGTAATCCTCAAGCTCAGCCTTACGCCCGGTGGATGCCACCGTGGAATAGCCAAGCTTCTTCAACAGCATGAGGGTGACAGAACCCACGCCACCAGTTGCGCCCGTCACCAGGATTTCGCCATCCTCTGGCTTCACCCCCTGGTCCTGCAGCCCCAGCACCGACAGTGCCGCCGTGTAACCGGCCGTGCCCACGGCAGCGAGGTCCTCTGCCGTCCACCCCTCCGGTGCTGCGATGAGCGAGGAGGAATCCACCCGCACACGGTCCTGGTACCCGCCGTGACGGAACTCGCCAATGCCCGCGCCGTTCAGCACGACGAGGTCATCCTCGGAAAATCCGTCGGCGGTGGTGGACTCAATCGTCCCGATTGCGTCAATGCCGGGAACAAGCGGGAAGGTACGGGCCACGCCCTTGTTACCCTCCAGCGCCATCGCGTCCTTGTAGTTGAGGGCGGAGTGGCTGACGGCGATGATGGTATCACCGTCGCCGAGGTACTCCTCCCCCACAGAGCGGATTTCTACCGTGACCGCATCGTTTGTTCCAGTTTCGTCGGTTTTCTTGTCCACAATCAGTGCTCTCGTCATGTGGCCAAGTCTACTGATTCGGCGGTGTCACTGCCGTCACCTAGCTCCTCGTCACCGCCTCCCCACCGGAGTGCCCGGGGCGACGGCTACGTTCCTGGCCGGTCATTCCGGACGCACCCGGCGTTCGGGGCATTGTCGCTTCGTCGTTTCCGGGCAAGCCTGGCATGCCTCCGGGGCCACCCATGCCACCGCCGGTGGAGGTTCCCGCGGTGGTTTCCACGTCGCCGACGATGTAGGTCTCCCCCTCAACGATGTCCGGGCTCGAGAACACGACATTGCCCACAGTCTTGGTGGCGGTCAGCGTCGCCACGGTGGCACCTGAGGAGTCAGCGATCTGGATCGTATCTCCGGCAGTGGCGCTCACGTTGGCTTGCACCCACCCTTGGCCGGTGGTCGGGGCCTGTGCCATACCCGCTGATCCGAGCGCTGCCAGGGTTCCGCCAGTCACCGACATCTCGCCGGCGACATCAAGCGCACCGTTGCCGCCGTTTTCCGGACCGTTGACGGTGGCGGTTCCACCTGTCATGGAAAAGTCCCCGTTGGAATCGATTCCATCGCCACCCGCGTTGACCACGAGGGTGCCGCCGGTGATCGTCAGCTGCTCGCCCGTCGACTCGTCCATCGGCGCGCCACCACCGCCCGCCGGGGGCTCCATCTGCCCGCCGGTGGGCGGTTGTGGCAGCGCCCCATCTGCCGGCATCTCGTCGCCTTCTGGTTCTGCAACGTGTGCATCCGTATCCGTTTCGGTTTCCTTCTCCGCGACGGCAGCCAGGCCTTCCTCCACCGTCGTCGAGCCGGAGGCGTTCACGCCGTCGTCGTTCGCGGTGAGAGACACCTCGCCTGCGGTCACGGTCACCAGGCCACCCTCCAAGGCTTCCTCAGACTTGTCGACGCTCACCTTTCCTCCGGTAATCGTCGCCGCTACCTCACTGTGGAGCCCGTCGTCGCCGGCCGAAACCCGAACCGTGCCGTCGCTGACGCGCAGTGCCCCGTCGGAGTGGATGCCATCATCATCGGCGGAGACGGTGACCGACCCGGCGTCGACAAGCGCAAAGACTCCCGCATTGATGCCCTTGTCTGTGGCGGTGAGGTCGAGCGAGCCCCCGTCGACAAGCGCATCAGTGGTGGCAGAAAGAGCATCGTCACCCGCCTTCACCGTGAGCGTGCCCGAGGAAATGGTGAGATCATCCTTGGCCACAATGCCGTCCTCCGGCGCTTCCACCGTCAGCGACCCATCGCCACTCAGCGTCAGATCGGACGCTGCGTACACCTGCCCAGCGATCGTGTTCATCCCTTGCGAAACGAGAGCCACATCACCATCGTTCACGGTGATGCCACCACCAATGGATGCGCCGTCGAGGATGAGGGTGACAGTGGAATCAGGGGCCGTGACGGTGACCGAACCCGTCGTCTCACCGACCAGTTTATAGGCTCCACCTGCTGTTATTTCCGTAGAATCGGAATCTGACAGGTTGATTTCTTGCGGATTACTCGTCTCCGCCTCCACTACCGTCGGCTCACTATTCTGCGTCGCTGCCTCGGCAGCCGTCGGCGGATTCGTCGTATCCCACGTCCCCTCCGTCGTCTGCAGACTTGTCGCCGAGGTCGACACACTCGTCTGCGATGCCACCTGACTAATCTCGCCAGCATCACACGCCGACAAACTAAACAAGCCAACGATGGCGGCAGCCACCATGACCTTCTTCATACCACGTTTCATCATGATTCCTGTCGTGCTAATTCAAACTTCTTCATCGCCGGCCGCCACTTATTCGACGGCAGCTCCGGGTGCATGACGGCCAACCCGGTACCAAACTTTGACACGCGCAACGGCCGATGCCCACGCGCCCACAACTTTTTATCCACCACGCTCGGTGATGCCCACAACTTTTTATCCACCACGCTCGGTGATGCCCACAACTTTTTATCCACCACGCTCGGTGATGCCCCCGACTTCGTTTCCACGCACACAAGATCCAGACCAGACAGCTCTCCGCCGCGCGAGCTCCGCCACGCAAGCGAGGTATCGATCGTCGCCCTCCCTAGATCCGGCAACTTCACTGTCGCCCGCCAATACTCATTGCGCAGCGTCGGGCGCAGATCCGCCACGTCGACGCTGACGCATAGCTGTTCCAGCATCCCCGCGAGCCACTCCACACTTTCCGCTGGAACAGCATCGCCGTCCACCGCCTCGACAGTAATCGGCGTGCGGTTCTTTACCGTCGTTTTCCGCGGGCCACGAGTCTTTACTTCCAGGAACGCGAGGCCGGAGTCAACGTAATTACGCATGCGTACCTTGTAGCGGCGGCGACGTTTGTAGGCGGTGGCGTGATAACTCCCCCACCGAGAGGAATCGAGGTATGACGTGCGGTAATGCTGCCAGATTTGATCATTTACGGTGAGGATGCGGGTGCGGGAGGGAAGGGCGTCGACAAGCGTGAAAGCCTCAGCCGTGGAAAGCAGATACTTGCGGTCGACGCGGGTCATCATCCGAGCGGTAGCGTTCATCTCATCGAGGGTGATCGCATCGAAGCGGGAGAAGAGACTATCGGAGGGCACCCACCATCACCTCTTCTTCCGTGTCGCGCACCGGCTGTGTCTCCGTATCCGACGCGCGAAACCGTGCCGTCACCCGCGTCGTATCGTTAACCAGATCGACACACGTCACAGTGACGGAGTAAACGTCTGTTCCCACCAGAGCGGCGACCGCCGCGCGCGCATCCTCGTTGGTGGTGTAGGCGTGATCGAGCTTGAACTCCTGCGAGCGGTACTGACCAAAAAGCAGGCTGCTATCGGCGACCGCGAGCGTCACGATGATTGCTGCAACAATAATGACCTCCAGCGCCGTCGGCGCGGTAGACATGCCATTGATGAGACCGATGGCGAGTGCCGCGAAGTAGTAGGAAACCTCGCATTGGGAGATCTCTGACGAGCGCAGGCGAATGATGGACAAAGCGCCGAAGAGCCCGAGGCCGAGCCCCATCCCAACGTCCGTTCCGGCGAGCATCGCCGCAACGTCAAACACACCCATATTGACGGCGAAGAACGCGACGACAAGGTCGAGGCATCGATGGCGAGGGAAATATATGCCGAGCACCAGGATGGCGATTGCCACGACGTTGACTGCGAGCATGACAAGTGTTGTAGACATGATGTCCTTGCCTGGTCGAACTTTCGCTCCACCTAACCCATGCCGGGGGCGCGACTGACATGATCCATAATGCGACACCAAAATCCGGTTACCCGGGAAAAATAGTGATACCCAATATCTTGTTTGCTACTAGCAATTAGCCGCCCCATCGAACATATCCTGTGTACCCCTAGCTGGATTTTCGCTGCCCCCTGTTCGAATCCGAGCTTTCTGACAACGAATGTCAAAATCCCACCATCCCCCTATAGTTTCTGTCTCTTATACACATCTGACGCTGCCGACGACTCCTTACGTGTA
>ERZ1031292.218-NODE-218-length-20354-cov-8.116360_pt1 | contig 20354 bp, 15 predicted proteins | sample MGYA00518215_ERZ1031292 | MGnify/ENA primary metagenome ERZ1031292 (study PRJEB33718, sample SAMN03159822) | human skin metagenome | collected 2014-02-25 | study: EMG produced TPA metagenomics assembly of the PRJNA266117 data set (Human skin bacterial metagenome... | reverse complement strand
CACGTGGCCGTCCTCGACCGTGGACAAGAACGCGTCCACACGAGATTCCACCCCGGCCGCGATCTCCTCGCTGAGCACCTGCACTAGCGACGTCTTACGGCTGCTGAACACGTCCTGCGCGTGCGCCACCTGCAACCCGTTCGCAGCAAACGGCATCGTGTCCACCAGGTACGCGGTGGTCTGCCTGCGCAGAATCTCGGTAGCGGACAAAAACGCCGCCGGCGGCACCACAGCACCCGCGATCACAGACAGTGGCTGGTTCAGCTTCGGAAGCATCGTGCCGCGGCCCTGCACGAAGGCGAGCACCAGCGAATTGCCGGTCAGGCGCCCGGCGCGGCCCACGCGCTGCACGTACGAGGACACAGACGTAGGCAGCGACGCGAGCATCACCGTGGACAGGTCGCCGATATCGATACCCATCTCCAGCGTCGGCGTTGCCACCAGCACGTTCGGCGCGTTCGGCGCCTCATCATCCGAGCCGCGGAACGCCCGCTCCAGCGCCAGCCGCTCCTCCTTGGGGATCAGCCCGGTGTGCTCGCGCGCCACCACCGCGCGCGGGGTGGTGGAGGTGTACAGCCGCGAGTAGTAGTTCTGCTCAATGCCTTCCGCCTCCAGCTCACCGAGGCAACCGGGCGTCGGGCACGGCAGCCCGGCGAGTAGGGAGCGGGTTTGCCTGTCCGCGCCCAACGGTCCCCTGCACACCCCACAGTGCAACATCTCGGCTGCATCCTCGTGGCGCACCACCACGTTCTCCGGTGCAAGCGCGTAGACGATGCCGCCGGAATTGGTGGACACCGCCTGCACCGCTCCTTCCTGGGCGAGCACCTTGAACACGGTGGTGAGCACGTTCGTGGCGTCGTGCGTGGAGATCCCCAGCACCTTCGACGTCCACCGCGCGTACCGGCCCCGCGGGCTGCCCAAGGGAGTGATACCGCGATCCTTGTCGTCCAACGCCGCCCCCGAGCGCGGGAACTCGGGTGCCCCGCCCTTGGGGAAACTCGGCATGCCGTGCGCCTTGGCAAAGCGGTTGTGCAGGCGCCACGAGTTCGCGTCGTCCTGCAGGTAGGTCTTCAACATCGGCGAGTACACGCCGCCGCGGTCGCGCACCTGCTCCAGCAGGCCCCGCAGCCAGCGCAGCCTCAGCTCCGGCGAACCGGCGTCCGCGACCTCGAACAGGCCGTCGTCCACGTGCTGCAGCGCCTCCTCGGCAGCCGCCAACAGGACCTCATCGTCCACCTGCACCGACGGCACCAGCGCGCCCGTGGACACCAACGAGCGCGGCAGGTGCGCACGCTGCCCGAACTCGAGCGCCGCATCCAACTCCAGGCGGTGCAGCGCGGCAGTGGTGGCCTCTCGACGGGAAGCGGAGTCAGCGTCCTTCGCCCAAAACGGCGTGAACGTGGTGGTCTCCGCCACCTCCGGCGGCAGCAGCTCAAAGCGCGCACGCGCCGGGTCCGCGGCCTCGTCCGCGCGCCCCAAAATCCGCAGCGGCAACTGCGCGAGCGACACCTCATCGTCGCCGACGACACTGCGCATCAGCGTACGGATGCCAAACGCGCGCGCCCTGGACTGCACGAAGCCCGCGCGGTGCGCCGCGTCTTGCACGGAGTCCGCGAACACCAGCGTCTTCTTCTCGTTCTGCTCCAGCGACGGCATACCGAACAGGTTGGACAGCCCCACCGACAAAAGCGTGGCCACGCGCGAGCCGATGTAGCGGATGGCATCCGCCTCACCGCACGACGGGCACGTCTGCTCACGAGCGAACTCCTCGGCGTTGAGCCCCGTGTACGTCATCACCGGCACGGAGCGGCCCTCGGCGAGGTCTTCCTCGGTGGGCTCGGAGCGCGACAGCATGCGGGATTCAGTGTGGAACCACATCAGCGCGCGGTTGCCGTCCTCGTCGCCGAGCTGGTTCAGCTCCAGGTGGTTCTTCACCGCTTCGCGGTGCTCAGCTGTGGCATCAATCAGGGGGCGGACGAGCTCAGGCTTATCGATGCTTGCTTTCCGGATCTCCGACCCATTCAGTACCACCGCATCCGTACCGGGCTCGAGTGCCGTCATCCACCCGGCGCGACCGCACGAGCGGCAGTACGTTGCTGGCAGCCACACCCCGGCGTTGTCGCTGCCGAGTTGGCCGTCGTCCGCGAACCGGAACGTCTCGCCGTCCTCGGTGGGTGTGACGGCTCGTTCGATGCGGGAGACCTCGCGCACCCACAGGTGCGTTTCGACGCCAGGCAGACGCTTGCCGCCGAAGCCGAACTCCTCACCGGCAAGCGCGCGGATCTGCGCCACGGCGGTGAGCAGGTGGGTGACAAATTCCCGCGCAGTGGTCTCGCCCAGGGTCCGCACCACGATCGGGTCGAACATCGCCTCCGGCAACGACTTGCCGCCCTCGCCCTCACGGCGGATCAAGGACTTCGCCGGGTTCGCTGCGCTCAGGAGCTTCTCCGTCAGCGGGTGCGCCGCGTACGCGGCGATGGTGGTCTTCAGATCCGCGCCGGCCTCCACGCCCCACAGCTGCGTGCGGAACACGTCCAGCACCACCTCGGCGTGGTCGCGACCGGAGTCATCGTTAGCGATCGCGTCCACGATGCCGCGCAGCTGATCAATGTCGGGGGAGAGGGGAGCGGCGTGCGCACCGAACGTCTGCGCGATCTCGTCCGTCCACTCCGCGTATGTCAGCGTCTTTTCGCCCACCAGCGCATCCGGGGTGAACGTCTCCCCAAAGATGGTCTCAGCGAACTCGAGCACCTTCTGCGTGTCGTCCTTGCCGCCGAGGGTTGCCGAGGTCGCCACCGGCGTGACCCTCCCCAGCGGGTTCGACGCGAACTCGCCAGCGAATCCTTCCGGTTGGCGCTGCTTGAGCATCAGCCCCAATCGACGAAGCAACAACGCCACGTCAGTGCCCTGCGCACCGTCATAGGTGTGGAACTCATCCAGCACCAGATACTGCAGCGAGGTTGCTGAGCGCTTCCAGATCTCCCGGTCAGCCTCACGCAGCAGCAGCTGGTCCAGCATCTTGTAGTTGGTGAGCAGGATGTCAGGCGGATCCTGGCGGATCTGGTCACGGTCGTTAATCAACGAATCTTTCGTGACCTCCTTCACGCTGCCCGTCGCCTCGCCCGTGTAAATACCGGCAGTAACACCAGCAAGCGCCGGCTCGCTGGTGATCAGCTTGGCCAGACGGTCCGCCTGATCGTTTGCCAACGCATTCATCGGGTACAGCAGAAGTGCCTTGGTGCCGCGCTGCCCTTCAGCGCGAGCCCGTGCGGCGTGATCCAACACCGGGTACAAAAAGGACTCCGTCTTACCCGAGCCGGTACCCGTGATCACCAACGTCGGCTCCGGGCGCCGCGCCCCCTGCTCATCCCTGCTGCGCAGCCGGCGGAACGCCTCCGCCTGGTGATGGTACGGAGTGAACCACTCGGGCATCCAATCCAGGATCCCGTCCCACCCAATCGCGCGCGCGTACGGCAGACGAGTACGCACGTACGGCCCGTGGAACATCCCCCGCTCCGTGTCCTCCAAAAACGCCTTCAACGCGTTGGAGGTCTCCGGGTTCGCAAGCGAAAACGCAGTAGCCAGATACTCAGACACGCCCCCTAGGACGTGCTCCGATGCGTGGACGGGGATGAGGGTAGACACGGGGTAAGTCTATCGACTGCGGTCAAACGCCTGGCCCATGTCAGAAACATGAGCTGAGGTATGAGATGCCTAGCAAACTCTCATTCGTTAGCAGTTAGAGTGTTAATTGATAACCACCACGAAGGGGACTGTATCCAATGCGCGACGACGATGTGATTTGGGAAATCCCCCAGCAAACTACGAAGAAACACGAGATTCTTGCCAATTACCTCAAGGCATGGTTTGTCATCATGCAGAAGCATTCCCCTGAATTGGTTTACCTCGATGGTTTTGCGGGCCCAAACGAATACGTAGGCGGTCAAAAAGGCTCGCCACAGATCGCCCTAGACGCGGCAATGGCCAATCCCCACCTTTACGCCAATAAGAAGTTATCGCTGGTATTCAGCGAATTAGACCGCCAACGCTTCGACAAGTTGAATCGCTGGGCTACAGTCCAATCAGAGACCGCGCCCGATTATTTGCAAATTACAGTTGACCATACCGACTTTGAAAGCATGGCCCGAGATCTGATTGGAACAGATCTTTTTCGAAGACAACCAGCTCTCTTCGCTTTCGTGGACCCGTTTGGTGTCTCTGTCCCCATCCACCTGTTGGCTGAATTGACGGCTCCTAGAAAGTCCGAGCTTTTGGTGCTCTTCGCTTTCGATTTCGTCAACAGATTTTCTACAGCCGGGAATGTCGACCGATCTCTAACTGAACTTTTTGGTTGCGATCGCTTCAAAACAGCCCCACACGGCAGTCCACGAGACAGAAAGCTACATTTAGTCGAGCTTTACGAAACTCAGCTACGCGATGTCTGTGGATTTAAGTATGTTTCTCGGTTCGAGATGGTCCGCGAAGATGGGAAAACGACCTATTTCCTGATGCACTGCACCAGAAGCCTAAAAGGTGTTGAAGTTTTCCGGGAAACCATGTGGAAAATCGACCCGGTAGCGGGGCGGCGCTTTTCGGCGCGTGATGAGTATGAAGGAGCTTTGTTCGGATCCGAACAATTGATCAACCTCGACCGAGAGATCAAAAAACGATTCTCGGGCTCTACAGTTTCAATAGAGCAATTGGAAGCATTCGTGCTAGATGAAACACCTTACAAAGTCTCACACCTGAGGAAATTTGGTCTGAAGCCCCTTGCCGATGCCGGGCAATTGAAGCTTCTCACCCCCGCACGCAAAAACACATATCCTAGAGGCGCGAAACTGAAAATCCTTTAGTTCGCTCCCCGTCTCCAGCTGTTTCCTGGCATTTGATCCCATAAGACACCGTCAAGCTCTCTCCCCATGTCCTTTGGGTGGTGGCCACCCCATTGCTTGAAGAAGAACGGTACCGACGCGCTTTCGCACTGGTCACGAATCCCGCGGACCCATTCCACGTCCACGGGACGATATCCCGGGCCAGATTCGCCTCCTGCGATCACCCAATCAATCCCCCGAAGGTCAAGTCCGCTTAAGGGGCCTAGAAGGGGTTCACATGAGAGGAACTTAACCGGAGCAGATACGGATTTCAGATGCTCTACTCTGTAGAGCGCATCTGAGTTCTCGACGCTAACACCTACCCAACAATTGTCGGGCCAATCCAATTGGGGAGAAAGCCTCTTCAGCCGGAGCGAGCGTTTTGTCAAGATCTGATAAGTGTGCTGCGGTGTTTGACGCATTATGCCGAGAACCGCTGCTATGAATTCTTGGGGGACCCGGCCGTGGAATAAATCTGACATGGAGTTGACAAATACTAAGCGGGGTTCTTTCCAGCGAAGAGGTTGCTCTAAGACAGACGGATGAAGACTTAACCCGAAACCCGGGCCAGACGTCCTCGGATCCCCATCTTGCTGGTATTTGGCCGATCCCATCGCCTTGAGGCGCTTTGCCATACTGAGCGCGTAACAATTATCACAGCCGACTGAAACTCGATCGCATCCTGTAATTGGATTCCAGGTAGTTTCAGTCCATTCGATCGATGTCCTTTTCGGCATACTATTCACCTCTGATTGACACGTGGAAGGCAGGTACAGGCACCCCGCAATTTTTGCACCTACCTTAACAACAACAAATCCGCGTTTGCGCCCGTTCTCTCTCCACACCATGGCCAAACCAGGGCGACGTAAAGTCGGCGATCCCGTCTCAAAACTACTCGTTTTTAGCGCTTGACCCTACGGTTCATCGCCGTACAACCTTGACAAACGACTTCAGTTAAAACGCCCAGCCACATCGCTCCTGGTACGTTCAACGATCTCTTTATCAGCAGGTGCCAGCATCGGGAGCGTTTTCCTCTTCTTCCGGACGCCGGCCCCCCTCGCATACGCGCAAGTCCCGGTGCCCAAATTTTTCTTCGCAGTATCCAGGGCTGCCTCGTAGTAGGCGTTCAACTCCTTCCCCTGATTCCTAATCGCTTTCACGCGGCACTTAAGTTCTTCGTGTTTGTCCGGAGGGTGAACACCCAAAACCGCAGGAATGTATTCGTAAAGAATAATGCCCAATTTCGCGAGGAGATTTAACAGCGCCGCTCTCACAGCAGGCTCGGTGACCGTCAGCTCAACTCTCGGGAACAGTCTGAGTGCAAGCTCGGCACTAGCAACAAAATCACCGAGTGATCTCTCCAACGTTTCGAAGTCACGCGGCTTCTCAAGCCTCACCATCGAAAGTGCCAATGTCGCTTTCTGAAAAACCACCAGCATCTCCGCAACCACGCCGCGTTGTTCTGCTCGCAGTTGGGCCTGGATGTTTAACCGGTTGTTGCGGCTATCGGAGAGGATGGTCAATGCCGCACCGATAAGCCCGCCTCCGACAAAGGTCCCAATAGTGGTAAGGGTTGCCATACCTGAATCTTAGATCTACGGCTGGGCCCGCGTGTACGCATGAATGGATAGTGTCCTTCTACTTGCTCCCCTCAAACCGCGCATACGCCTCCCGCATATCCGCCTCCCGGTCCAACTGCCTAAACGGAGGATACTCGTACACGTACTCCACACCCGACTGCGGATGCGTGCACGTCCGATCCGCAACCGACAACTCCGCGCCGTCCTTCAACGCAGCGTCCGCCTTCACAATCTCCTTCGGCACCTTCCGACCATTCGCATCAAACCGATCCTCCTGGTCATAACGCCGCATCACCGGAAACTGCGTCCGATAAATCATGCACAACTCATCCGCCGTCACACCCAACGACAACGCCACAATCGCATCTCCACCTGCGCAGCACGCCGCTCCTCATCCTTACGCAAAGGCGTATCGACGCCCCAAGGTTCCCCCACAACCTCCTCCCACAACGGGGGTCAGGTTGAAAGAATGCAGCTAACTACACCGCCGAGAAGTACCGGGAGTGCGACACTCGAAGATGCTCTTCGCTTGCGCTGGCCACCGCAACAATTTCAAGATCTGGGTCGGTGTTGAAGCGATCAAGCTTCAATCGCTCCCGGGTTGCGTCTCTCAGAGAATCGAACTGCTCAAGATCCATAACACCCGTTCGACGCTGATATTTAATCAGATAAGCAGTCATTAGGGCCTCCTCTTCGGGCGCGCAACTCTTGTGCTCGCGTGAATGTCATCTAGCATGCCATACACCTCGCGCTGTAATGCATCAATCCTGGGCTGGAGATTCGGGTTTCTAGTATCGGAGAGTTCCTCGACTCTCTTAACCAGCGACGAAAGTTCATGAAGCTGTTCGACAACATCTTCGGCTCCCGGGGGCATAGAGACCCCCTTTTCGTGTAGATACCGAATGTCACGACCGTAGATGTCGGCCGCTTCCTCATACAGATTCGCCCATTTGGACTGCAACGCTGTGCGAATTTGCATTTCTGCTCTACCTAGTCCAGAACGAATGTGAAGGTGAATCGCACGATAGCCCGAATGGGAGTCCTCCCGAAGGTCACGGATGTCTACCCGTTTTGCGCCTTCAACTAGGAATGCATTCTTGAAGACTTCGGCGACCTTGATCTGTTCGGACAGAGTGAGTGAGCTGTCAAAGCGCAAACCTGCGACATCGTGAATATTCGAAATGGGTGTGGTTCCCATTCTCCGCAGCTTTTGCAGCAAAGTTGATTCGGTCTTCACTCGGCCCGAAATAATGTATGTATTCGAACCCGGTAAAACCTTGGGCTCTCTTCCTAGCTGCAAAGGAAGAATAAGACTACGAGCTGTCTCCTCCGCGATCTCCAAGAGGCCCGATAGGAAAGTCGCGTTGAATTCGAGAAAGTCTTCAATCGGTTCTGGATCGTACCGTTCTCCGTCACGCCACCGGCTTCCAGCCGTATCTACTGCAGTCTTCGAGTATGGTCTCTTTCCTGCCAGTCGCCGACGGCTCTCTTCGAACATGCTCACTCCCGCGCCATCCCCTCAAACCGCTCATACGCCTGCCGCATATCCGCCTCCCCGTCCAGCTGCCTGAACGAGTACTCGTACACGAACTCTACGCCCGACTGAGGATGCGTCCGCGTCCGATCCGCCACCGACAACTCCGCGCCATCCTTCAACGCAGCGTCCGCCTTCACAATAACCTTCGGCACCTTCCGGCCATTCGCATCAAATCGATCCTCCTGGTCATAACGCCGCATCATCCGAAACTGCATTCGGCAATTCATGCGCAAGTAGCCACGCCAAGCATATTCAAGATGTCCCCTGACCCAGCAGCATCAAAACAACGCTCAAATCGTCGTACAAGGCCCGCTCAGACTTATCCAGCATGCCCGAGTCGGCGAGCACACGTAGCTCTTCAAGGCTCGCAGAAGGCTGGCGTGTGGACCTGCGGAGAGCAGCGAGGTACTCACGCTTCTTCTCCAGGAGTTCCTTGTTGTTGGTGGACTTAATCTCAACTGACACGTAGATCGCCTGAGCTCGCTGGGTTTTGGTTCTAGCCGCAAATGATAGCCAACTGCGCGCCACCATCCACCCGCTATACAGAACAGGTGTTCCATTACGTCTCGACTCGCTCACACAGAGCATTGACCTCTAAGAGACAGACACGCGTGTTGTTTTCTCCCCGGTTAGCGCTTAACCCATTCCCTTAAACCTCTTTTGCGCCTCCCGAATATCCGCCTCCCGTCCTAACTGCCTAAACGGATACCTCTACACGCACTCCAGATCCAACTGGAGATGCGTCCAATTTCCTTCCCGCCTCAGCTGCGCAACACACAGGCGCCAAACCGGAAGCGCCGGCCACGGAAGCCACATCCACTTGCGAAACGAAAACCACGCCGTCGCGGCATTCGCCGGAGAGGACGTGGTGTGCGCGTTAGTCAGTCTATAACGCCAGCGTGGTTACCGGCGCGCTTGAGCACGAACTCGCCACCAACGCACGCACTAAATCCAACGGCAATTCCGTTCTCCAGCCCCAACTCATTCAAGGCCATGAATATATCGCCCTAACAACCGACATGGCCAGCTAGTTTTGCGTAAACTCCCAGAAACCCACCCCTCTACATTCAGGAACTGTCATGAACATTGCACGCAGTACCCGACGTGCCGCATTGCCGGTCGCGCTCGCACTCACCATCTCCTCGCTCACTGCTCCCGTTTCCCACGCCGCCACCGTTTCCGCACCTAACGCGAGCGGAGTATGCAAAGTGTCCTTCACCGACGCGGAGAAAAAGGCTATCGCGGACATCAAACGTCAGGGCTACGTTCTCGGATTGGAGATCGAGAATGAACTCCGGCCAGGTGTTAAAGCGATCGCTAACGAATACATCAACGAGCCAGCAGTGAAAGCCGCTCTGCAGGATGCGGATCGGCAGAACGACGAGATAGCGAAGACCGCAGAAGCCTACGAGCAAAAGCTGCAGGATACCTTCAACCTCTACAAGCACCAGGCGCAGGCAATTCTGGCCATGGCGGTGCTTGCCCACTCGATCGACGAGCTGGTCTACGACACACTGGATTCCTTCGAAGTCGAAGCAGTGACTGGCGCGGAGCTGACCGACCTCCAGAAAGCCATTAATAAGCGGTATTCAGCTGAGGAAATGCTGACTTTCCTGATCAAGGAGAGGCCTGATCCCGATTCGTATGCCGAAAAAATAGTTCGGCGATTCGATGCCACTGAGAAAATCTTCAAGCGCAATCCCTCTTTCGTACGGGACGATTTCGAGTTACAGCGCGCTCATGCGAAGCTCACCCTGGCCTGCTCAACTGGCGGGGGAGAGGTCAAAATCCCTAATGCGACCGCAGGCCTGAACCCTGGCAGCACCACGACCACCCCGAAGCCGCCGAAGACCACCACTCCGCAGACCCCGGGGGCCACCACCTCGCAGAAACCGACCACCACTGCCCCGAATGCCCCGACCACCACCGTCACCCCGCAAACAGCGGACGGCGGCAGCGAACTCGAACCCGCTGCGATCGCTGGCATCGTCATTGGTGTGCTCGCCGCGATCGCTCTGGCTATCGGTGCTTTCGTTAACTTCGCACCCTCGCTTGGAATCACTCTGCCGTTCTAAGTAGCCACATCGCCGAAGTTTTAGGCCGCCACCTTTCCTCCCCGGACCGGTGGCGGCCATTCTTTTCGGCTCTCCCCGCTATCCATAGCGAGCGGACGCTGATCTCACAGCGATAATCGCACGGGCCTCAACCAGCCAACCCTGGTCACTCCCTAACAAGGACTAACTAGATCGAAGTCATCCCCTCAAACCTCTTGTACGCCTCCCGCATATCCTCCTCTCGGTCCAGCTGCCTAAACGGGTACTCGTAGACGTACTCCACACCCGACTGCGAATGCGTCCACGTCCGATCCGCAACCGACAACTCCGCGCCGTCCTTCAACGCAGCGTCCGCCTTCACAATCTCCTTCGGCACCTTCCGACCATTCGCATCAAACCGATCCTCCTGGTCATAACGCCGCATCACCGGAAACTGCGTCCGATAAATCATGCACAACTCATCCGCCGTCACACCCAACGACAACGCCACAATCGCATCAATCTCCACCTGCGCGGCCCGGCGCTCCTCACCCTTACGCAAAGGCTTATCGACGCCCCAAGGCTCCCCCATAACCTCCTCCCACAAAGGCGCATACGCCTCGGTGAGGCAGTTGAGCCGGAGGAATCTTCCAAGCATGGAATCCCTCAGTTCCTTAGTCTCCGGATAAGCTAACGACTCGATCGTCGGGCCATAGAGATTTGCGATTCCGGTAGCTCGAAGTTGGTAGTCCACAAGCAGAGACGAGAGGACCGCGCCGGCTAGTGTTGTCGCCGAACCATCGCCTACCGAGGCTCCACTGAAAACTCCATTAATGTGGGCCGCCCCAGGTGGAACTATGGCTGGATATAAGGTTCTGAAGCCTGTCGTTGCAGCCATCACCCTCCAACAGATCCGGTAGGTCTCTCTGATTGCCACCCGCTCTTTCCCGTCTATCCAACTCCCGTAGTCGGTGTCGTAGTTCGGCTGGGAATTGCGATCCGGCTGGTAAGCCGTCGCGGGAATGAAGTCGACGGGCATTGCTTCGAGATCGATCTCGGACCAATCCTGGTTGTGTTTCAGTGTTGGATTGGGCTGCTTAATCATCGGGGTCGAGACCCCAAGGTGTGGACCTTGAAGTATCACGTCGTCCCACGAATCAGGGTGCTTCCATCCAGTGTCGAAGTACCCAGCTTTTCTGCCGCCAGACTCGTGCCATCCTGACGAGAACTGTAGATCGACTTCACGGATGCGCGGAGCTGCCGCTAGCTTCTTGAGGACAGTAGTCGCCTCGGTGTTTACTGTGTAAATCATCCGGGACTCAATAACAGGTACCGCGTCATCTTCGAGGATCGAGTGCCACACACCTAGAGTCTCGTGACCGACTGTCTGAATGCGGTCACGGTGGGGTCGAAGATCCCAGTTACCGTTGTCATCCTTCAGACCTGGAAGACTTCCAGCCCCACTGTGCGAGAGAGACTCTTGGACTGTGGAGGGGTGATACAACGAGGCCGCATGGTAGAAGGCGGGATCTTCCTGCTGCGGTCCATAAACGTGAACTCCGTACGCAACTAGGTGGTGAGCATCGAACAGCACTAGTTCATTGATGAACTGCCAGTGGCGTCGCAACCGCAGGTACGCACCCCGGCGCAGGGGAGCAGCCTTCTTTTCGGTGAAGTGAGATTCAGGGTGGATGAGCGAAGTGACTCCCTCATCAGACGCATTACCCCAGGTCCGCTCCATGAACCCTCGATAGAGATCCGGTTGCTGGCCTGCCAGGTGAGGGTACCGGGTGACATCACCAAGAACCGCTGACGTTGCCAATGCCTCGGCCAGCCCGCGGTACACAATTTCACGGGTCGACTGATCGTCGTTCCACTTTTCCCGGCGCGCCTTCTTCTCCGCCTGCGTCGGTTTGTGGGCCAAGGAGAACCATGGGTCAGCTTCCGAGTACAGGGCATCTAGATCTGTCGTCGGCCGCACCCACGGCGGGTTGCCCACCTGGAGGTCAAACCCACCACGTGCGAAGACGGCGGCGAAGTCCAAGTCCCAGTGGAAAAAGCCCTGCTCGGTCGCGACTTGCTGGACGGTTTTTAGCCATGGGTGGTTGGCCAGCACGGTGGCCATCTTCGGCGCGCCGGAGAACTCAATATCGGCGTGTTCCATGACGGTGAGTTCGCCCCAGTTCGAGCCCTTACCCAGCTGGGTTTGGCTGGCGTCACGGGAGGTGATGTCCTTGCCCAGGATGTCGGTAAGCGTAGCAATCCACTCGTCGAAGTCCGGCAGCTCATCGGCGGCGGTAAGCGGCCAGAAGGTCAGGGCGTTCCAGGCGTCCATCACTAGGCGTAGGCGGAGGTAGGCACCTTCGGCGTCGTGAAGCAGCTCTCGCTCGATCTGCTCGCGGCGGACGTTCTTGGCGGTGTGCTCGGTCTCGCGGCCCCAGAGGTCGATGTCGCGGCGGATCTGTTCTTCCGCGATGCGCATCTTTGACAGCGTGATGGCCCATAGGGACTCCACACGGGCGGCGAGGTTGGTCAGCTTCTTGGTCTGTTCCTTGGTGGGTGCCTTGCCGGTGACGGACCGTCTCCACGCCTTCATGGCGGTGATCTCGTCCTTGGCCAGAGTCTTCAGGTCCTTCGCATCCGCTGCTGCACCCCAGGTGGAGGAGGGGAGAAGGAACTGGTGGATGCGGCCGGCGGTGTGGATGTCCTTGGGCTGGCCGGCGTCGATAGCCTCGGCCAGATTTTGCACCGGTTCCCGGCGCGGCACGGCGGTGAGCCACTCGCGCTTCTTCAGTTGTGCGGTGGAGTAGGTGGACCGCAGTGCGCCGATGAGCGAGTTGCCGCGGCGCAGGTGCAGGCCGAACCATGGGGCCTTGAGCTGGCTGGTCATGGTGTCCAGCCAGAGGGAGATCTCGGCGAGCTCCACCGCGGTGGGGTTGAGGTCCACGCCGTAGACCTGGTGCAGGGCGATGTGGGCCTTGACTTTCTGCAGCTCAACGGCGCGGGTCTCGGGGTCGACCTGGGTGTCCAGTTCGTCCTCGCGCAGCTTCAGGTACAGCTCTGCGAGCTGACGCACGGCCTCCACGGCGAAGGCGCCGGAGCCCATGGCGGGCTCGCAGATGGTCAGGCTGAGTACGTCGTCAGATGTTTCGATGCGTCCTTCCTCCTGGAGCACCTCGATGGCCTGGCCAACGGTGAACTCGGTGAGCACCTGCGGGGTGTAAAAGGACGCGGAGCGCTCGCGGTCGCGGCTGGACTGGCGGAACACGAAGGAGCCGGCCGAGTGCTCGCGGCGCACCTTGGAGGTGCCGCCTTCCTCCATCTGCTTGGTCTCCATGACAAAGCTGTCCTGCGGCACGGTGTCCGCGGCGTGGGTGGGCAGCACCCAGGAGCCCTTGGAAGCGTCGCCCTTCGGTGCGACCTCGTAGAGGTCTTCCTGGGCGATGAAGCCGTGGTAGGACATCAGGCCCTCGTAAACCTGGCCGAGCTCCGTCACACCCAGGGTGGCGTAGGAGATGAAGCCGCGGTCTTTACCAGCGGAGACCTTCGACAGCAGCAGGTTCTGCAGGACGCGGGTGAGGGCGTCGTTGGAGAGCTTGGCTTCGTCGATAAGCGAGGTGGCCTCGCGCTTGAACAGGTCCGCCTCCAGGTTGCGGAAGGTCAGGCCCTCGTTCTGCGCGTCCTGGTCGGCGCCTGCGGTATCGAGCGGGTCGTGGCCGTCGTTGACCTGGGTGAACAGCAGCTGCAACGAGTCGTAGAGGTGCGTGCCCCGGCACGCCTTGTCGGTCACGGGCGGGTTGAGGATCTGGTCGCGGAGGCGGTCCAGGCCGTAGCCCTCCACGTATTCCGGTGCGCCGGTGGGCAGGATGGCCAGCTCCGGGGAGGCCTCGGCGAACAGCAGGAAGAGGATGCGGTAGAGGTAGCGCAATGACTGGTGCGCCAGCTCGTTGCCGTCGACGCCGTCGATGGGCAGGTTTTGCTCTCGGCGGCGGTTAAGGACGTCATTGCCGATGATTTCGATGGATTCGCGCACCGCGTCGCGCAGGTCGCCGGAAACCTTCACGGCGTGCTGCTGGGATTCCTCGCGAGTCTCCGCCCACCAGGTGGTGCCGTCGGCGGCGCGCTCCAGGTTCTCGCGGGCGAGGATGACGGCGACGCGCTCGAGCTCGCCGGCCTTCTTGGTGTCGTTGCGCTCCACCGCCAGCTGCAGGTTCACGGCGAGGTAGCGGCCCAGCGGCCAGGACTCGCGCTCGGCGAGCACGGCCCACGCGCCTGCGAGCACCACGATGAACTCCGGGGGTTCGGCGGCGAGGAAAAGGTCGCCGACCAGCTTGGACACCTTGGCCTGCTCGGGTTCCTTGCCGTCTGCGGCGATGCCGCCGGTGACGGGGAGCGTGGTCAGGTCTTCCTCGGTGGTGTCCTCGTTGACTTCAACGCTGATCACCACCAGCGTCCCGGCGTTGCCTACCCAGCCTTGGTAGGTGAACGTGTCCCCGGCGCGGGTGTAGCGCTGCGTGGTGGGGGTGCCGTAGCTGAACGCGGCGCGCACGAGCTCGTCGGTGTCGGCTTCGGTGGCGAAGGCCCTCTGCAGCTCGCCGCGCTCGGCCTGGAAGCGCTTGACTGGGGAGGGGGTGCCGGTTTCCTGCTCTAGCTGCGCCCACTCCTTGGTGCGGTTTTTCACGCGTTTGGTGAAGGACTCGCCCTCGTCGGTGGTGAAGTAGTGGTCGCTGATCCATTCATCAACGTTGATGATTGAGTCGTAGGTAGCCATTGATCTACTGCTCCTTCGGCAGGACGAGGACAAGCGGGCGGATAAGTTCACGGTCTGGTTCAAGCGAGGCGATCAGGGCGCGTTCCTCGGCGATCAGGTTCGCGGAGCGGCCAACGCGCAGCACCTGCTGGCTGTCGTCCTTGGCGTGCTGCCAGCGGTCGGCGCGGTCGATCCAGTACTCGATGCGGCTGGTTGCGTAGTTGCGGGCGGCGGCCATCATCGGCTGCAGCTGGTTGCCGGCGATCTCCACAGACTTTGCGACGAGCTCCTGCGCGTTGTCCGGCAGTGTGAGCGTTTCCGGGTTGATGGCGTTCTCGGTCAGCCCGATGCCGCGCAGCCAGGCCACCGGGTCCTCGATGGTCTTGGGCAGCATGCCGCCGGCGACAGTGACAAAGGCGCGGGAGACCACCTGGCCGCGCTTGTTGGTCAGCGTGGCCATCAGCAGCACGGTGGGCATCTCCACGTCGCCCTCAATGGCGGTGATCTGGCCGGAGGACAGCGACGCCAGCGCGCGGTCCGTGGCCCAGTCCGTCACCGGGTGCAGCGGGCCCAGAAAGTGGGCCTTGGGCCATGTGGAACCGTCCTGGCCGGTGCGCGCGTTGCGCAGGATCTCGTTGCCTACCGCGGTGTTGGTGGCCAGCAGGAACTTCTCGCGCACCTTGCGGTCCGCCAGGTAGTCCTGGGGCAGCACGTCCAGGCGGCGGCGCAGGTCCTCCGGCGGGGCGAGCTCGGCCACGCCGTTCTTGCCCAGCTCGTAGGCCACGCCGTTAGCGGCGAGTGCCTTCTCCGGTGCGCCGTAAAAGGCCTCGTTCAGGGCATCCTCCAGGTAGACGATTTCTGAGGCGTACAGGCTGGTCGTGTGCGGGGCACTTGGGTCGGAAGCGGGGCTTTCCGAAGGTTCGTCGTCAAGCCCGAAGCCCGACATCCACAGATCGATGAGATCCTCCTCCGACTGCACATCCGCGCTTGCGACCCGCTCCGGGGACTTGACCACCTCATCGAAGCCGGCCTGGTTCTGGATCACCCGGCGGATCTCATCCTCCTCGCCGGAAACGGTGTGCTTGCCGATGAGCGAGCCGACGTCGCCAAGCAACGCATGCGCCTCGTTCTCGCGGTTGATCAGCTTGGCCAGCACGTGCAGCTCGCCCACGTAGCCGCCCTGCTTCGTGTCCAGTAGCAGTGCCGCGATCTGCGGGGGTTCCGTCTGCCCGTAGCGGTCCACGCGGCCGTTGCGCTGCTGGATGCGGATGAGCGACCACGGGATGTCGTAGTGGACCAGGTTGTGGCACAGCGTGTGCAGGTTCACGCCTTCAGACGCCACATCTCCGGTGACCAGGATGCGCAGCTTGGAGTCCTCGCGCTTGAACTCGTCTACAAGCCGCATCTGCTCCTCGTCCGAGAGGCCACCGTGCATGACCGCGACAGCGCCGGCCGGCATCTTCAGGTCCTTGGTCAGGTTCTCCTTGAGCCAATGCAGCGTGGCCACGCGCTCGGAGAAAACCACCGCGCGTGTTTTCTTGCCCTTGCCCACGCCGATCTCCTGGAGGTAGTTCACCAACGCGGCGTACTTGTTGGAGTTTTGGCGGGTGACCTTGGCGTTGAGTGCTTGGAGACGCTCCAGGGCCTGACGCTGATTGGTGTCAGATTCTGGGACGCGCTTGAGGCGGTTGTCGATGGTCTCGCCGAGCGCGGCGGGGGAGGAGAGGAAGGCCTTCACCAACGTCCAGGGGAACAGGCGGTCCTTCGCAGGGTTGGCGTGCGTGTGGATCCAGGTCTGCTCCAACTCGCCCGCGACGGCGTTTTCCTCCGCGGACGCTTCCACCGGAATGTTGATGGGGTCCTTGCGCTCCGCCCACTGCTCGCCGACCACGCTGGCCACCTCATCACTGTGGCGGTGGCGGCGGATGAGCAGGCGAGACACGGCGTCCTTATCGATCTCCCCGTTGGGCAGCACCGCCGTCGGATCCAGCAGACGCAGGATCTCCTTGAAGCTCTCCGGGTCGCCGTTGTGCGGGGTTGCAGACGCCAGCAGCAGCGCCTCCGTGGTGGGCGCGAGGGTGCGGGCCAGCTCGTTGTTCTGGGTGCCCACGTTGGTGGCGTTATGGATCTCATCAATCACCACCGCATCCCAGCGCACCTTCTCCAGCTGAGCGCGGTACTTCGGACTCTTCAGCGTGTCCATGGACACGATCACGCGCGGAAAGTACGTAAACGGGTTGCGGCTAGCTGGCAGCATCTGACGCACCCGCTGGATGCCGGTGGAGTCCAGGCGCACCAGTGGGATGGCGAAGCGGGACCACAGTTCCTGCTGGAACTGCTCCATGATGTGCTTCGGCGTGACCACGAGGATGCGCTCGCCGCGGCCGCGGCGGATCAGCTCAGAGAGGATCATGCCGATCTCGAGGGTCTTGCCCAGGCCGACGGCATCCGCGATGAGGACACGGGGGCGGAGGTTGTCGTCGCTAAGCGCCTTGCGTACGGCGGTGAGCTGGTAATCCAGCGGATCCATGAGCATCTGGTCCGCCACCGAGAGCTCCTCCTGATAGAGGGGCACCGGGGTTTGACGCAGGGTGGTCTCCAGCCACAGGCGCGTTGTGCGGTAGCCGGGGGAGCGATCCGGGACGACCTCCACCTTGGCGGGGTCGAAGACCTCTACGTCGTCGATGGCGGTGTAGAAACTCGCCGTGGTGTCGCGCACGTAGTCCGACAGGCCACGCACCTTGAGCAGGTACCCGTCCACGGACTGGGTGACGCTGGTGATCAGCCACAGCTCGTCGCGGACCTTGACCATGAGGCCCGGCGCGTAGGCGGTGGAGTCCGCCGCGTTGTCGGTGCGCGCTTCCTGCGCCGCTTCCTGTGTGGGAGAAGACATACTAGGCAGGTTATCCGGCGCGCGTGATACGGGGGAGGTTTATATCGGGCGGGTGTTTGAGCGGGGGTTAGTGGCGTGACGTTTCACGTGAAACGGTGGTGATTTTTGGTTGCTAGTTAGTTGACTGGCCGGTGGGTGTAGCCAGCCTCAGGCGTGTACGTCCACTGCTCGTTGAGGTGGTCAATGAAGCTGATCTCATTCACCCGCCACGCGTTCGCGTAGACCATCGGCTTGAATCGATCGGTCTCTTGGATGGAGACGAGATTGCCCCAGCCATACTTTGTCTCTTCGTGCTCGATGAAGAACTCGCCGGTAGGGAGCACAGCAAGCTCCCGCGAGTGCCTGCACGGCTTGCGGTTGTTATCCACGCATTGCACGTCTACCCGGAAGTTTTTCACTACCGCTGCGCGCGGCCCCTGGTTACTAATAAGGACGCCCCACTTATTGTCATCCCGCTTTGCCCAGTAGGCATAAACGCTCATCGCCACGGCGTTGCGACGTTGCTCTTCATCTCTCTCCCGCTCTTCATCCTTGAACTTCTGGCTGTCGTCGCGGGTTTTCTCCGCGAGCTCGTTGGCCTGCTTCGATGTCTGCAGGGCCATGGCGGCTAGTACTGCTGCGGCGACGGCCGCGATCGCCTCAATGAGCGAGATGAAGGTTCCCATGCGGATGAAAGTATCGCGGAAGTGCCGCGCCCGCAGGGTGAGCGAAGGACCGCTACTACCCACTCGCGAGCTTCTGCGTCACCCACGCGTTCAAGGACACGCCCTCCCGCGCGGCGTCCATGGCAAGGCGGCGGTGGAGGGAACTGCTGACTCGCACATTGAACCGTCCGGAGAAGTCGCGCTGACCAAACGGCTGGGGGATAGGTTCCCCGGTTTGCTGCATGTCCGCGATCACCTCAGCGACAAGCGTCCGGAGCCCGGCACTCGACCGCTGGGCGTCCTCATCGAGCCAGTTCAAGGCCGGGAACTCGGCGACGGTGGACACATACTCACCGTCCTCTTCAGACCAGAAGGTTTGGTAGGTGAACTTATCCGACAAGCGTTCAGTCATCGTCTACTCCTGCGCCGGTAGTGGTACCACCCACGGTACCACCCCACACCGCCGCAAACTCCGGTATCGCCAACGCCCACTCCAAGGACACGCGCTCCTGCTCCAATCGCTTCGCACCGGAGGCGACCAGGAACCGGCGGGCGCGGTCCTCGTCGTCGGTGAGGTGGGGGAGAACCCGGGTCGTGTCGCCGGGGTCGGCCACCGCGAGATGCAGGAAGCGCTCCACCGTCTCCACATCCATGGCCACGCTGACGACGGGGACGGGGGCGCCGTCGGCAGCCAGGCGGGTGCGCAGCGCGTTCAGGATGGCGTAGCCGTCCGCATCCGCGTCGCCCCAGTACAGCACCCGGCGCGCCGCGCGCACCCACGGCAGCTCTGGCAGCGCGCCGGCGGTGTACCCGGAGCCCCACACCAGGACCGCGCCCGAACCCTCAGGAGCCTGGGGGAGTGCTAAGAACGTCTCCTTGTTCTCCACGACGATCACCAACAAACCGTCCGGCAACTGCAGCGACCCGAAGGGCACTGCCACATCCACCAACCCCTCAGCGGGCGCCAGCGCGCTGTCCAAGAACCGCACGCGCACCATCCTGTCGCCCTCAGCCAAGCCCAGGTCAGACACCCCGAGCAGCCGCTGCAATAACCCCCGGTGGGCGGCGATCCACTTCGTGTCCAGGCCCTCGATCGGCACGGCGCGGGCCCGCAGGCCGGACGAAGGTTTCACGTGAAACCATCGCAAAGCGAGGCACAGGCGGGTGAAGTCGTCTTCCGACAACACCAGCCACGACGACCACGAGTGCGCCGCCCGCTCCCGGAACTCCGGCCAATCCGGGAACAACCCAACCAACACCGCAAACCGCTCGCGGGCCAGCGCCACCTCCCCGGCGCGGCCGGCCACCTCGGCCACGCGGTCCCACCCGGACAACGTCACGCGCACAGGCACGTCCTGTTTGCCCAGTCCCGCCCAGGAGCGGGTGGCCCACTCCACCTCTTCGGCAGGTTCCCAGGCTTGCCAGGCACGGACGAACTCGCGGGCACCGGCCTCGTCGGCAAGCACCTGCGCGCGTGTTGGGGGATGCAAAGGAACGGAGACGGCCGAAGGTTCGTCTAGAAGCAAAAGCTCCATGTTGAACTTCACGGGCAGCTGGTCAGGCAGGCGCATGGGTATCAATGAACTCGAAGGTGGAACGCGCGACGGGGTCTTCGGTGTAGTGGACCACGATGGTGCCGTCGACGTAAGGGGAGAGGGTCTTGATTAGCTTCATCGGCGTGGCCAGCACCATGTGGAAGCCGAAGCTTTCAAACACGTCCATCGCGGTGCGGGTGAACACGGGGTCGGCGCGGTCGAAGGCCTCATCGAGCACCACGGTGGCGTAGCGGGGCACGTCCGCGTCCACGCCCGCAAGGCGGTAACGCAGCGCCGCGGCGAGGCAGAAGAACACGAGCTTCTGCGCCTGGCCGCCGGACAAGGACGCGGAATCCACGTGCGTGTTGTGCACCGTGCCGTCGGCGTCCACCTCGTTGCCCACGAACTTCACATGCCTGCGGGTGTCCAGCACGACGGTGCGCCAACTGCGGTCCGCGCGCTCGGAGGAGCCGAGGCGGTCCATGATCTTGGCCAGGCGGTGGTAGCGCTC
>ERZ1031292.217-NODE-217-length-20363-cov-13.431505_pt1 | contig 20363 bp, 20 predicted proteins | sample MGYA00518215_ERZ1031292 | MGnify/ENA primary metagenome ERZ1031292 (study PRJEB33718, sample SAMN03159822) | human skin metagenome | collected 2014-02-25 | study: EMG produced TPA metagenomics assembly of the PRJNA266117 data set (Human skin bacterial metagenome... | reverse complement strand
AGGACAATGGAAAGAACGGACGGTTGGTTTCTCATACCTCCAATTTATAGCGGAAAGTGACTTTTGTCTTGGAAAGTGACATCGACCACTTTTATCCACTGGGAAATAGGTGCCAACCAGCGACTTTCACTTGTGAAGAAGTGCCTCTCCCCTACCCGCAACCCCACCCCCTTATGGAGGGACTATGACAATTCTGCTCGCTTCGTAGCACCTTTAGTTCGGTGTGCGAGCGAAGAGTCGTCGACCCACGGCTATCCATTGTCTGCTCCACGGCTCTCCATTGTCTTTTGAGATGCTTCATGAGACATGGGGCATCAAAAATGAGGGTGTCAGACATGAGGATCGTCGGCGATGCCGGACTCAAACACGAGAAAGTGTTTGTTCTAATAAGTATCCGCTCGCTGAGAAAGAATGACCTGGATTCATACCTATGCACGGCAAATGAAAGAAGATCTGCAGAAAAATTTTATTCCCGCTAAGTTGGTTGGTATGCGAGTAGGAATGATGACAAGAGAGTACCCGCCAGAGGTCTACGGAGGCGCCGGCGTACACGTAACGGAACTGACCCGTTTCATGCGCGAAATCGACGGCGTTGATGTTGACGTTCACTGCATGGGTGCTCCCCGCGACGAAGCAAATGTTTACACCCATGGCGTTGATCCGGAGCTGGAAAACGCCAACTCTGCCATTAAGACTCTGTCCACCGGACTGCGGATGGCGAATGCCGCCAGCAACCTTGACGTTGTGCACTCGCACACGTGGTACGCAGGCCTCGGTGGTCACCTCACGGGCAAGCTGTATGGCATCCCGCACGTGGCTACCGCCCACTCCCTCGAGCCACACCGCCCGTGGAAGCGCGAGCAGCTTGGTGGCGGCTACGATGTTTCCTCCTGGAGCGAGAAGAACGCGATGGAAAACGCTGATGCGGTCATCGCTGTTTCCGCCCGGATGAAGGACTCCATCCTCGATGCCTACCCGAACATCGATCCGGACAAGGTCCGCATCGTGCTTAACGGCATCGATACCGAGCTCTGGCAGCCCCGCCCCACATTCGACGAGGCGGAGAACTCCGTGCTCAAGGAGCTGGGCGTTGATCCTTCCCGCCCGATCGCCGCATTCGTCGGTCGCATCACCCGCCAGAAGGGTGTCGGCCACCTTGTAAAGGCTGCTAGCCACTTCGATGATGGCGTTCAGCTCGTCCTGTGCGCTGGCGCGCCGGACACCCCGGAGATCGCTGCGGAGACCGAGCGTCTGGTTAAGGACCTACAGGAAAAGCGCGACGGCATCTTCTGGGTACAGGAGTTCCTGCCGAAGCCGAAGATCCAGGAGATCCTCACCGCCGCCGACACCTTCGTCTGCCCCTCCATCTACGAGCCACTGGGCATCGTAAACCTCGAGGCAATGGCATGTGGTGCTGCAGTGGTTGCTTCCGACGTGGGAGGTATCCCTGAGGTTGTGGTCGATGGCACGACCGGTTCGCTTGTCCACTACGACGAGAATGACGCCGAAGCCTTCGAGCGCGACATCGCTGCTGCTGTGAACAAGATGGTTTCCGACCGTGAGGCCGCCAAGGCCTACGGTGAGCGCGGTCGTCAGCGCGCCGTCGATGACTTCTCCTGGGCAACCATCGCCCAGCAGACTGTCGACGTGTACAAGTCCCTGATGTAAGTCCAGCAGTCCGGTTTCCCGGAACTGTGAGGCGAGGCGGTTTTCCGCCTCGCCTTTTTCGTGCCCTTTCTCCGGCCAGCAGAACGCCTCGCAATCGAAGCAAATGCGGGCCTTTGCATCCGGAAAGAATTTTCCAGCAAGAAAATTGCTACTTCTGCAGAGTAAATGTTCCTTGGCCTGGGATTTCGACGCGGAAAAGCAGTTTCCGGGTACCCTCGGTGGTAATCCTGAGCCGGATACCTGCGAACCATCGCAGGGAATACGGCCTAGTGCACGAAAAGTGCAGCCTATTCCGCAGGGTAAAGAAAGCTTTTGTCCACACAGATAGGAAGTAATCATGGTCACTCACCGCCCAGAACTGCATATCACCGCCCCTGAAGGCGTGTTGGAGGCACCGGCGGGGTCGCTCCTCAAGGACGGCACGTGGCACATCATGTACCAGTACGAACCACACGCGGATGGGCACGGCCTCTGGGGACATGTCACTTCCCCCAACTTCTCTCCCTTTAATTGGACAGACGGAGAAGACATTCTGGTTCCAGAGGGCGAGGAAACCGACCTGTGGGCAGGTTCTGTTATTAGCGACGCTGGAAAAGTGACGCTGTTTTTTACCTCCGTCAAGGGCGACAAGACGGAAATCCATCGGGCAGATGTCGCCGACGGCAAAGCTACGCGTGCCGGCTGTGTGGTGGGCGATAGCGACGGGCACACAAACTTCCGCTCACCGTGCGTCATCGCTCGTGGTGCCGGCTGGCTCATGCTCGCCGTCAGTGGCCCGGAAGACGATCCACGGCCGGTGATCCTCGAATCCCTCGATACCGAGACGTGGACTCTCATCGGTGATCTGGAATTCACGGGGAAATCAGGGCTCGAGGGTATCCCCCAGCTTGTCAGCCCCCGCATTATTGTGCTTTCCGACGAGTTCAGCGGTGACTCCCACGATGTCTTGCTGGTTACCGTTCAGTTCGGCGAAATCGATATCTGTGGCTACCTTGTCGGACACCTTGATGGTTACACCTTCGATGTGGAAACTCCCTTCACCCGCATCGACTATGGCCACGATTTCTCCCGCCCCCGGACAACCAATTTCGATGTCACCGACACGACATCCCTTGAGGGGGCAATCGTCTTTGGTCTCATGGACGGCGGTGGTGCTCTCCATGACCTGGATCGCGACCCGTCCTATCACTCGGAGAAGTGGGTGAACTGTCTTTCCGCACCGCGGCTTGTCACGTTGCAGGACGGCCACTTGTTCCAGACCCCGTACCCTGGTCTCATTGCTGAAATTGAGAAGACGGAGCGCGCCTCGCTCTGGAGTGGCATGTTTAGCGTTGGCGAGGGTGAAATCTCCGTTGCCCTCGTTGATCGCGAGGACAATATCTACGCGACGATTTCACACACCAAGGATGCTGTGTTCCTCGACCGTTCTGAAAGCTCGTTCTTTGAAGATGACGAAATGGCCGAGGCGCCCGTCACGTGCAGCGACACGCAATCGATGTCCATCCTCGTCGATGGCTCCACTGTGGAGGTGTTCGCCGATGGTGGCGCGGCTACCTTGTCGTCTCGCGTCTACTTCGATCACGACTTCTATCGCTTCGCCGTCCGCACCACCGGAGGAGCAGTACTCGAGCAGGTCGTATCTGACTAACGCCTAGCGATCCGTGTACTCAGCCGGGTATCCCCATGCCGGTACCCGGCTTTTCTAGACACCATGAGCACTGTGCAGCGCTCGTGGTGTCTTCTACTACTGCTTGACGTTATTTCTTCTTCAAGCGCGTAATGGTAGACCGTGCGGTCACCGTCATGGTCTCTGGCAGACGCGCTGCTCGACGTGAGAGTTCCTTCTGATCAATGACCTGAGCGGACGGGCTCATCGCAATCTGGGCAAGGATGGAATCATGGTCGAGAGTCATCGGGAATTCCACCAACCGTGGCTCATCCACCACTGCGAAGTAGTCCGAAACCTGATCGATGATTTCCTCAATCTTGTGCGGGCGAACATCCGGAATCTCCAGCGGAGCACGCAGCTCACCCAAGTGCCCTTCGTGGGAAGCCAGAACGACGAGCTCTCCCCCGTCTCTGAGAACACGCGCGAATTCAGCGGGGTTGCGGGGAGCAAAAATCGCGGAGATAACCTCCACAGACTCACTGAGAAGAGGCAGAGTGTGCATCGCATCAGCGACAACTGTACCCACCCGCGGGTGGCAGCGAGCAAGCTTTGTAGCCGCTGGAAGTGATACGTCGATGGCAACACCGACAGACTGATCAACAGTGTCGAGCGTGTGGGAGAGGTAGTAGCCGGTGCCAGCGCCCACCTCGCACAGAGCCACCTCCTGAGTAACGGGGATATCGGAAGCTTCGACCGCGTCCCTTACGGACTTGGTGACAGCCTCGACGAATGGGGCAAAGTAACCGTTGGCAAGGAAGATATCGCGTGCTTCCACCATCTTCTCATCATCGCCGGCAGGAAGCTCACCGTCAGCGAGGACAACATAACCTGCCTCGTTGACTGGGTATTCTTTCCCCTTCTCCGAGATGAGAGAGCTCCAATCCTCGTTTCCTCGTAACGTAACCCCGTTCGAGCTCTCACTGGGATCCTGTAGCAAATGGATGACATCACTCAGCATGTACTTGCGCGCTCATTTCTACTTCGGTAGCAGTGCGATTTTCGTTACCCAGATGGTAGTACAGATGCGCCCCCTGTATCCACCATACGATTGCGAAAACAACACTTTCAGTCAAAATAAAAGTCCCCGGACAGTGATCGCACTCGTCCGGGGGAAGAATGGAACCCCCACGATAGTTGCTCGTGGAGCATCACCCTTGTGGCTCTATGCCTCAGACACTTCGGTGAGCAGGCCACCTAGTTCGCCGGCTTCTTCCTTGTTCAGCTCGATGACGAGCCGACCGCCTCCATCGGTGGGAATGCGCATGACGATTTTGCGTCCTTCTTCCACCGCTTCCATAGGACCATTTCCAGTCCGAGGTTTCATCGCTGCCATGGTGTAGAAACTCCTTCTTAAAAGTTCGTGACGAGAGCACAGTCACGCTATACTTTTCAATTCTACCCAATTTCTCCATCGTCAGGGCGCTGTTTGCAGTCAATTTTCCACAAACACGCAGCTAGAGAAGTTCCTAGAGCTGGTGCGCTGACTCCTGATGAGGCGCGTAATCGGTCATTTCTGGTGTCGAATTGACGCTTTCCCCACTCCGGAGCAGGGCTTCGAGTGCAGCATCGACCTGGTCTTGTCGGTATCCCCGCGGAGCGAGTTCAAAGCGGATGTCTTGAAAGCGCCCCTCTGCGATAGCTTTTTCGTTGTGAGCAAGCACGTCGCGGTGCTCAACGGGTGGCAGCGGTTCCCCATTTCCGAATACACGGTAGAAGATGTAGCCGAAGGCGACGACAACAAGAGCCAGGATGAGGGTGACTACCACCCACATAATTACGGAGCCGTTCATGCGTTCTTTGCGTCTTCCCTCTTCTTATGCCGATCCACAATATGTTGCACAGCTTCGTCGACGGAATCGGTCACGATGAACAAATCGAGATCCTCCTCGTTGATCATCCCCTCAGCCACGAGCCGAGCCTTCATCCATTCTACGAGACCGCCCCAGTAATCTTTACCGAGCATGACGATCGAGTAATTCGTCATCTTGCCTGTTTGTACCATGCACAGAACTTCGCACAGCTCGTCCATCGTGCCGAAGCCACCAGGCAGACAGATGAATGCTTCCGAATACTTGAGGAACATCGTTTTGCGTACAAAGAAGTAACGGAAGTTGAGACCAAGATCAACCCAATCATTGAGGTGCTGCTCGTGTGGGAGCTCAATGCCGAGACCAATAGATAGTCCGTCGGCTTCGCACGCACCACGGTTAGGTGCCTCCATGAGTCCCGGGCCACCACCGGTGATCACTGCGTAACCGGCTTCAACGAGCTTGCGCCCCAGTTCGACACCCATCTCGTAGTAGGGGTGCCCTTCCTTTACACGGGCAGAGCCGAAGACGGTCACTGCCTCGGGGATCTCCGCCAGAGCACCGAAGCCGTCGACGAATTCGCTCTGGATTCGCAGGACGCGCCAGGGGTCTTCGTGCAGCCAGTCTGTGGAGTGTTGGGTATCCAGCAACCGCTGGTCTGTCGTGGAGCTCTGCGTCCCGCCATGGCGCATGAGAACCGGGCCGCGAAGGAACCGGGCCTGCTTATCGGAAGACGGGGTACGAGTTGGAGCCATGAATAATCACTTTCTTTTTTTGACAGGGAACGTTCATCGTAACGCGAACCGGAAACGCCTGCACAGTTCGCGTTACGCCGAGCGAGAAAAATCGCTTAGCAGCGCCACCACAGCGTCACTCATTCTGCGGGACAGGACTGTATCTGACTTCCTGATTCCTCCCCGGCGCGCCTGTTAACGTGGCAATCTGTCGTTTTGCCCTCCCCCGCTACCTTTCACACACCGTGTGGCTTGCCCGCACTGGTTTAGGCAGTGAGGAAAGAGGTGATGAGGTGTGACACCTCCGTGATGTGGCTGACGGGGCACTGTTCCTCGGGCTTGTGGCACAGGGAGGGGTCACCTGGTCCGCAGTTGACAGAGGGGATCCCCAAGGCTGCCAAGCGGGCGACATCGGTCCAGCCATATTTTGCGCGGACGTTGCCGGCGAGGCGAACAAAATCAGCAGCGACGGGGTTCGCGATTCCCGGAACTGCTGCGGGGGAAACATCGTCGTACTCGATTTCTACGAGGTCCTCTGCACGGTTGGGGTCACCTCCGCCGAGGACGGTCAGCATGTGTTCCTTCGCGTCGTCCACGCTCCGATCCGGGGCGAAACGGAAGTTAACGTACATTGTTGCTTCATCAGGGATCGTGTTCTTGGCCACGCCGGATTCTGCGACCGTGGCGTTGAAGCCCTCCCGGTAGGTGCAACCATCGATGTCCACCTCACGCGGTTCATCCGCGGCGATCCGGGTAAGGATCGGGCCGAGCTTATGCAGGGCATTTTCTCCCAGCCAGGCTCGTGCGGAATGCGCGCGCGTTCCGCGAGCCGTGAGCTTCATTCTGATTGTGCCCTGACAGCCTGCTTCCACGTAGCCACCGGTGGGCTCACCGAGGATGGAGAAGTCTGCCTCCATCCAGTCGGGGTAGGCATAGATGAATTTTTGGAGGCCGGAAAACTGTGCCGCGATTTCTTCACACTCGTAGAAGATGGCAGTGATATCTGCAGTCAGCTCGTCCGAATCTGCCAGGGTTGCTAGCGCATGGAGGAACACGGCATCGCCGGACTTCATGTCTACGCTTCCGAGACCATGGATCACCCCATCTTCCAGGGTGGAGGGGATATTTCCGGCAGCAGGAACGGTATCGAGATGGCCGGCAAGGATAACGCGACGCCCGAGCCGCCGGTTCGTCCGTGCAGCAACGGTATTGGAAACCCGGACTGTTTCCAGGCCGAGATCTGTCAGCGCTTGTTCCACCGCGTCGGCAATTTTTTCCTCAGATCGGGATTCGCTGGGGATATCAACAAGCTGTTGTGTGAGCCGGATGGGGTCGGTGAGGTCAAGAGCTGTACTCATGCCGTTATGCTACCGCAGCCTCGAAGGGAGACCAGATGTTAGCTGATTGGAAGCGGTCGGATAAGCTAGAATCCATGACAATTCAAGGTGCACGAGCCGTAGGGATCGCTAACATCGCAGCAGATGGGACAGTCCTGGACACGTGGTACCCACAGCCACAACTGGCACAGCCGAAACGATCTGGGACGCGACGTTTGGGCGCGAGCGATCTAACCCCGCGCCTCCTCAACCTCGTCTATATCGATAAGGACCGCATGGTTGAGCAGGTAGCAGTTGAAACATGTATTGCCGATCTCAGCAAACCCGTCATCGATGCTCACGATGCGTATCTGCGCTTGCACCTTCTCTCCCATCGGCTGGTAGTCCCCGGCTCGATCAGTGTGGAAGGGCTTATCGACGCGCTTGCGCTTGCGGTGTGGACGAACAAGGGACCGTGCCTTCCCGACAACTTTGAATTTGTTCGCACGACTCTCCGCGCCCGCGGGCTCATCCACGTCTATGGTGTAGAGAAGATCCCGCGCATGCTGGACTATGTTGTTCCCTCCGGCGCACAGATCGCCGAAGCAGAGCGCGTCCGCCTTGGGGCATACCTGACGGAGGGCACGTTGGTTTTGCGCGAGGGATTTGTCTCCTTCAACGCAGGAACCTACGGCCCAGACCGCATTGAGGGACGTCTCACCTCCGGCGTGACTGTCGGCGAAGGATCAACGATGGCATTGGGTTCTTCTGCCCTCTCCCCTGCGGTCAATGGCGTTCGCCCCTCCATGTACGTCGGACGAAATTGCCGAGTCGGTGAGAACGCCACGGTTATCGGTGTTTCGATTGGCGATAACTGCCACATTGCGCCCGGGCTGACCATCACTCCGGACACGATCGTTCGCTTCGGCGAATCCGATACCCCTCGTCCTCTCGGCCCCGTTCTCGAGCCAAACTGGTCGATTTCTCACCCAATGGGAACACCGGTCCTGGCTGCTACCCACGTTTAACCGTCATTTTTGCCCCTGTTTTACGGCACCTACCAGCGGTAAGCCGCTAAAAAGTGCCGTACCATAACCGAGACTACTTCGAACAATAGTTTCCCCCTCCCGGCTACCCCCGTCTGTAGTGTGAGATAGCCTCAAGCGCTTAGAATCCCAGCATGGCATCGACAAATAATAAGCAGCAACCGCCCGCGTCAGGAGGCTCCCCAGGGAGCACCGGCGCGACCACATCCTCACAGCTGGGATCGGGGTTGCAAGTCCGTCACCTGACCATGATGGGCCTCGGCTCAGCCATTGGCGCAGGGCTTTTCCTCGGCACGGGTGTCGGCATCCAAACCGCGGGTCCCTCGGTTTTGCTGGCTTATATTGTCGCCGGACTGTTGGTCATTGGCGCTATGCAGATGCTCGGTGAGCTCGGTGCGGCACGCCCCGCATCCGGTTCCTTCTCCGTCTACGCGGAGATGGCCTTCGGACGCTGGGCAGGTTTCTACCTCGGCTGGCTCTACTGGTTCATGCTCATCATGGTTCTCGGCGCGGAAATGACAGGCGCCTCGGCAATCATGGCATCGTGGTTCGGGGTCGACCCGTGGATACCCGCGTTGATCTGCGTTGTCTTCTTCGCCGTGGTGAACCTCATGCAGGTGAAGGGGTTCGGCGAATTTGAGTTCTGGTTTGCGTTCATCAAGGTTGCCGTCATCGGCATCTTCCTCATCATCGGTATCCTCCTCATCTTCGGCCTTCTCCCCGGCACCGAGTACATCGGCGCGCAGCACATCCGCGAATCCGGGTTTCTCCCCAATGGTCTTCCCGGACTTGCAGCTGGTCTTCTTGCGGTAGCCTTCGCTTTCGGCGGTATCGAAATCGTCACGATCGCCGCCGCTGAATCGGCAGACCCGGTACGTTCCATCTCCGTCGCTGTGCGGTCCACCATCTGGCGTATCTCTGTGTTCTACCTGGGCAGCGTTATGGTTATCTGCTTCCTGTTGCCGTTTAGCGATATCTCCGGTGCCGACACAGCAGCAGAAAGCCCCTTCACCCGGATTCTGGCAATGGCCAATATTCCGGGTGTCGTAGGCATCATGGAAGTGGTCATCGTCTTCGCGCTGCTCAGCGCATTCAACGCGCAGATTTACGCTTCCTCGCGTCTGGCATACTCCTTGTCCACCCGGGACGACGCACCGGCAATCCTCGGTGTCACCAACCGGCACGGGGTTCCGATGAACTCGGTCATCCTCTCTATGATTTTCGCCTTCGTCTCAGTCGGACTGCAGTTCTGGAACCCGCCGGGACTTCTTCAGTTCCTGCTCAACGCTGTCGGTGGCATCCTCATCGTCGTGTGGGGCACCATTGCCCTGTCGTGGATCAAGCTGCACCCGCAGCTTAAGGCCTCTGGTGAGCTCACCGAGGTGCACATGCCCGGCCACCCCTACACGGGCTGGGCGACGTTCGGCATCCTTGTCGTCATCGTTCTTCTCATGCTTTTCGACGCTGGTGCCCGCCAACAGCTGTTTGCTCTCTGTGTGATGTCCGCACTCATTTTGTTGCTTGCTTTCATCACCCGGCGATGGTCGAGGGATTCCGAACCTCGCTACCGTAAGCGAAACCGCAAGGCCTAACACTCGGTGTTACGCTTGAATTTCCGTGTAACTTTCCTAACAAAGATGAAGGAGCTAGTCCACCGTGACCATTAGTTCTGCCCATGCGTGGGGCATTGCGACCGTATCCACCGCGGAGAAAACCGCAGGAACTGTTCTTGATGTGTGGTACCCGGACCCGATCGGAGGCGGTGACAAGGAGAGCGTCGAAAAGCTCACCTTTACTGATGCCGACCGCCAGGTTGAACGCGTCCCCTACGAATGCACCATCGAGAACCTGTCTCAGCCGCCGGCCGATACGTACGACGCGTTCCTCCGGCTGCACCTACTGTCGGCCCGCGCGGTAAAGCCCAACGAGATCAACCTCGACGGCATTTTCGGCGTGCTCAATAACGTGGTTTGGACCAACTTTGGCCCCTGCCTGCCGGAGGGTTTTGAGCTCACCCGCGCCAAGCTACAGCAGCGAGGCCAGGGACAGGTCATCATCTTCCTCATCGATAAGTTCCCGCGCATGGTCGATTACGTCGTCCCGTCCGGTGTGCGCATCGGCAACGCCGACCGCATCCGCCTCGGTGCCCACCTCGCGGAGGGAACCACCGTTATGCACGAAGGCTTTGTGAACTACAACGCCGGCACCCTCGGTGCCTCGATGGTTGAGGGTCGCGTCTCCCAGGGCGTCATCGTCGACGATCAGACCGACATCGGTGGTGGCGCGTCCACCATGGGCACGCTTTCCGGTGGTGGCAAGGAGCGCGTCCGCTTGGGCAAGCGCTGCCTCCTCGGCGCTAACTCGGGTCTCGGTATTGCGCTTGGCGACGACTGCGCAGTTGAGGCCGGCCTGTACGTCACGGCCGGCTCGAAGGTGCTTGTCGACGGCGAACCTGTCAAGGCCGCAACCCTGTCGGGCAAGTCCAACATGCTGTTCCGCCGCAACTCGCTCAACGGGGCAATCGAGGTCGTCCCGTGGAAGACATCCGCCGTTGCTCTGAACGATTCACTCCACAAGAACTAAAGAAAGAATTATTTCATGTCCACCCCTGCTCACGACACGGAAGCAGCACCACAGCTTGGAAGTGGCCTGAAGGTCCGCCACCTGACGATGATGGGCCTCGGCTCCACCATCGGTGCTGGTCTCTTCCTCGGCACCGGCGTTGCCATCCAGGCCGCTGGGCCTTCGGCACTCGTTGCCTACATCCTCGCCGGCATCATGGCTATTCTCATCATGCAGATGCTCGGCGAGATGGGTACTGTCATTCCGGCCTCCGGCTCCTTTTCCGAGTACGCGGAGCACGCCATCGGCCGCTGGGCCGGGTTCACGCAGGGGTGGATTTACTGGCTGGCTACCGTCGCCGTGCTCGGCGCTGAGATCACCGGCGCATCGGCATTTGTCGCAGCGTGGTTCAACGTCTCGCCGTGGATTCCCGCGCTCATCTTCGTGTTGTTCTTCGGCCTCGTAAACCTGCTTCGTGTACGCGCCTTCGGCGAGTTCGAGTTCTGGTTTGCCTTCGTGAAGGTCGCCGTCCTCGTCGCCTTCCTCGTCATCGGCGTTTTGCTCATCTTCGGGCTCCTGCCCGGCCACAGCTTCCTCGGACTGCACAACGTGCAGGAATCCGGCTTCACACCGAACGGTGTTGCCGGCATCGCCAGCGCACTGCTTGCCGTAGCCTTCGCCTTCGGTGGCATTGAGGTTGTCGCCATCGCATCGGCTGAGTCGGAGGACCCGAAGAAGTCCCTCGTCAACGCCGTGCGCTCCACCATTACTCGTGTGTTCGTGTTCTACCTCGGTTCCGTGGCTATCATCACGCTGCTACTTCCCTACTCGGAAATCGGCGCTGCTGACTCCGCGGCCGACAGCCCCTTCACCAAGGTACTGGCTCTCGCAGGCATCCCCGGTGTGGTGACGTTCATGGAGGTCGTTATCACGCTGGCCCTGCTCAGCGCCTTCAACGCACAGATCTACGCATCCAGCCGCATGATGTTTTCTCTGGCACAGCGCCACGACGCACCGTCGATCTTTACCAAGGTGAACCACCGCGGTGTACCGACGGCCGCGATTACCCTGTCCATCATCTTGTCGCTCATCATGGTGGTCTTGAACTACATTGACGCTGCAGCCGTTCTTACGTTCATGCTGAACGCTGCCGGTGCCTCGCTGCTCATTGTGTGGGTGTTCATCACTGTGTCAGAGCTGCGTCTGCGTCCACGCCTGGAGCAGAAGTACGACCTGCCCATCCGCATGTGGGCCCATCCGTACCTCAACTGGGCAGCGCTTGTGGCCTTCGTGTTACTGGCCATTCTCATGCTTAGCGACGCATCCGCCCGCGTACAGCTCATCTCCGCGGCCGTCATGTTTGCCATCCTCTTCGTATCAAGTCTTGTAAACTCCAGGGCGCGTGGCCTCAACCCGTGGGAAAAGGCACCACTGCCAGAACACGTCTAAAAGCACCAAGGAGGATGACAATGCCACGCACCACCATCTCTGCTAATGCAGCTGTCGTAGCGCTTTTTGGACTTGCTATCTCCGTTTATGTCGCTATCGCGCATAGGTCGGCGCTGGGATTTGTCATTCTCCTTGTGCTTACTGCCGTAGCTCCGTTCCTCGTCAACCACGCAAAGACGAGGGGCGCCAACGGGGACTAATTCTTAGATTCCACAGCGAAACCGCTCGCCTTCAAAAGAAGGCCAGCGGTGCTTTTATTAGCTGTCTGCGCGGTAACGCAGACGAGAAAACCTACTGGGGATCTGCCGAGTGGACGACAGTGACCGATTTGTTCCGGAATGTCCACAACTTATTGATGATGAAATTGATGGGCATCGCGGCGAGCACGGAGATGGCGTTTGCCCAGTAGACGCGGGTACGGAAGCCTGTGGTGTCATCGAAGATGTGCGGTGGCAAGGCGATAGGCGAGGTCGGATTCATCAGTAGCGTTGCTACAACCTGGCTCACTACGAGCGCACCGATGCCGGTGAGCAGGAACTTCCAGAACCCACGGAACCAGCCGACAGTCTTGTCCTTGAATGTCCAAAAGCGGTTGAGCTGATAGTTCCAGGTATTAGCCACGAGGAACGCGGTGGTAATCATCACGTGGTACCAGCGAATATTGAACGGCGTGCCGAAAAGATTGGCGACAACCTGATCCTGATCCAGGGACGTAAACCTATGCAGGACCCACACCACAAAGAAGTTAACGAGGGTTCCTGATCCACCAACAATTCCGAATTTGAGAAATTCACGGATATTGGTGGATACACGAGTGCTTGGCATGACGGTCTCTCCGACTAAATGTGCAAACGCTTGGCGGCAGCGATCGCGTCCTCATCCGTGATCGTCATCGCAATACGGACGTGCTCATTACCTGCGGGGCCATAGAAGTCGCCGGGAGTGACGAGAAGACCACGCTCGGCAAACCACCGTGCGGTATCCCAGCAGTTTTCCCCGCGGGTTACCCACAGATACAGGCCTGCATCCGAATGGTCAATGGTGAGCCCCGCAGCGGTAAGCGCCTCAGCGAGAAGCTTACGACGGGCAAAATAGCGTGCCTTCTGGAAGGACTCCTGCTCATCGTCATTCAGTGCAGCAATCGTCGCGTACTGCACCGGATACGGCATCATGAAACCGCTGTGCTTGCGGATGAGCGTCAGCTCGTCGATGAGATCCTTGTCCCCCACGACGAAGCCGGAGCGGTAGCCGGCGAGATTTGATGTCTTGGACAGTGAATGAATAGCAAGAAGCCCCGTGTGGTCACCATCGCAAACGGCGGGATCGAGGATGGACACGGGCTTCTTGTCCGTCCATCCCATCCCCAGGTAGCACTCGTCGCTGACAAGGATGGCTCCCCGCTCACGCACATCGGCCACGTATTCACGCAGCTGCTCCACAGTGAGAACTTCACCGGAGGGGTTGTTCGGGGAGTTAATAAACGTGAGATCTGCTCCCTCATCGACAATCGTCGCGTCGGCCATAATCGCCGCGATCTCGTAGGTGGGGTAAGCAAGCTTTGGGTAGGCGACGGTTTCCACGCGTAGGTGGCTTGCCAGGTTAGCGATGAGTTCCTTCGTCCCGATTGCGGGCAGAACGGCCTCAATCCCCTGCATGTTGTAACGACGCTCGAGGGAACTCACGATAGCTTCCCGGAGCTCCGGCACACCGATGGTGGGCGGATAACCGGAAAGCGCAGCTGCCTCCGACAGAGCAACCTGGATGGAGGGGAAAACAGGATCGACAGGAGCACCGACGGTGAGCTTGATCATTCCGTCCGGGTGCTTCGTTGCCGTTTCCTCCAGAGGGGCCAGCTGGTCCCAGGGGAATGTAGGAAGCTTAATGGGGTGTCGCACTTTCAATCACCAACTATTCTTCGAGTGTGTGCACAAAATAAAGTGGCGGGCTGCGGTTAACCACAGCCCGCGGATAAAGCGTGTTAGACGCTTACGTCCCTATTCGCCGTCCTGCTTGGGAAGCTTTGCTACCAGCGGCGGGTCGAAGTCCTGTGCGCCGAGTTTGGCGGCACCACCCGGGGAGCCAAGATCCTCGAAGAACGCGGCATTAGCCTCGTTGTAATCGATCCACTCGTCCGGCACATCATCCTCGTAGAAGATGGCTTCAACCGGGCAAACCGGCTCGCAGGCGCCACAGTCGACGCACTCGTCCGGGTGGATGTACAGGCTTCGTGCACCCTCATAGATGCAGTCCACGGGACATTCTTCAACACATGCCTTGTCCTTGACGTCAACGCACGGTTCAGCGATTGTGTATGTCATTTACCTCTCCACATCTGGGTTATCTTTCGTCATTGTAATAAGGGGCCATAGTCCACCACAAACCCCCGCGCCGATAAGCACGATTGTGCGGGTTCCTACGGGCAATAAGATATCTGGTCGCTGGGGCGCAAGCCACACGAGGGTACCGACTACGACCAACCACACAGCAAGCGGGATCACTGCCACCACGCGGTACGGTGTCCACAACCGCGATGTCCTGCTCACAACCATGGTGAACAAGAAAGCGATGAGAATCGTGTACGGAATGCGGGCGCCTAAGTAGACCACCTCAAGCAGGGCAGAGATCGCAGCAAAAATCGATAACCACACGTATGCAGTACCAATCCCCTGCTTATTCCCCTCGCCATGCACGATCTCGCCTCCAGGATGTTCTTGCTCGCCTACTGGGCTCTCTAGGCGAGGCTCTCAGTCAGGTCCACGGTGTAATCAGACGGTGCGAACTGGTAGTGCTCGTGACGACGCAGGGGCTGGCTCATCAAGTTCGACAGGCAAAATACGTAGCCGTCGGCCTGGGCGAATGCTTGGTGCGGGTTGACATCGCTGATGGAGCCATCCGCGATCCACAACTGCGTGGCGTGCGCCTTCATCGCCTCGGCCTTGGCATTGTATGCGCGGTCATCCATCTCGATGACGGTGTCGGAATGATCCACCGTCACAATTTCCTCCGGCTGCGGAATCCGCCAGGGCGACGAGACAATACCTGCGAGCCCAGCGCGCACATCGCTGTCGAGCTCTACTGCCCACCACACGGGCACATCACCCGCGACTGCATGGGTGAGCCTGTGCGCAGCAATATGGTCACGGTGGCCGTACGTTCCAAACGGGTCGTAGGTGACAAGGAGATCCGGTGCGAGGGCCTCCACCGTTTCTTTCAGGGCAGCTGCCGCCTCATCCATGGAGTTGATGAGTGCGTTGGAGCGCGCCTCTCCTTCCATACCGGAATCGCGGAACCGGCCGGCACCTCCGAGGAAGTGGCCGGTGCAGCCCAAAATGTCGAGGGAGCGCTGCAGCTCATGGATCCTGAAGCCTCCCAGCTGGTCGGTGTTATCCACGGTGAGAAGCTGGTACGGCTCGCCAATGATTTCTCCCTCTTCACCGAGGGTGCAGGTAATGACGTGCACGTCTGCACCAGCGTGAGCTGCTTCGTAGAGCAGTCCACCCGTAAACAGCGCCTCGTCATCGGGGTGCGCGTGGACTGCGACGACAGTCTTTCCGGACCACGTTTCCATTACAGCTTCCTCCATTCTGCTGCCGTCGGAATCGACCCGGCGGCGAAATAAACCGGCCATTGGTCAAGGCTAGCAGCGGGGGTGCTGATCTGCGGCGTGAGGATATCAACCCGTGTATCAGTGACAATCGGCACGGTGATGACCTGGTTCCGCTCCAGCTGTTCCACCCGCTCTTCCACGGATGCCCGGTCCCCGGTCATGAATTGCCGGAAGGCGAAGTCAAGCTGTTCATCACAGTAGCCGGACAGATTGGACGGACTATCGCACTGGTAGCGAGAAATCTGGGCAATGGGGTCACCGGTGCGCTCCCACGCGACATAGATATCTGCCTGCGTGGTTTGCGGGTCTCCCGGCACCAGTTTGGCCACGAAGCCCTTGTTATTGAGCGTGTCCACGGCAGCTTGCGCGAGGGTAATGGCCTGCGCGTCACGCGAATCCGCCGCAATATCGATACGGGTGGACACGTAATCCGTTCCCACCGCTTCCTCGGGAAGCTTCTTTTCCTCCACTGCGGGGTAGCGCTGCAGGGGCTCGAACACATTGAGGTATGACGAGCGACCGAGCGCAATCTTGGCAAGCAGGTGCGGGTCTACAGAATCGGCGACCACCTTCCGCTGTTCCGCCGTGGTGATGGCCGGTGAATCCATGTTGAATACGAGACTCAGGCGGGCCTCCCTATCCCGCACGCGGACCTGGGCCTCATTCATCAGCTGGGCAATATCCACGGTGGTCTCATCGGGAGACACATCGGAGTAGCTCACCGATCCGCTGCGCATGAGCTGGTAGGTGCGATCGCGCACCTCCTGGAAGGTAATGATGTCCACTTCGGCGGGGTGGTCCCCCCAATACCGATCATTGCGGTTGAGGGTTACGATGCCACGTCCACGGTCTACCGTTTTCAACATGTATTTCCCGGCCGATGCGGGAATAGAACTAATGAGGACCTGGTTGAAGGGCACCGTGTCATTAACGAACAGGTGACTGGGAAGCAGATACGTAAACAGCCCCTGCCAGTGGACATAGGGGTGGGAAAAGTCTACTTCCACGGTCTTACCGCCCTCGAGCACGCGGATTCCGGAGATGGCCTCGTATCCCGCTGCACCGATGACTCCCGGTGTGGACACCATATTTTCCCACAGGTAGCGGAAGTCTCCGCCAGTGATGGGCGTGCCATCGCTCCATTGCGCTGCGGGGGCGATGACGTAGCGAACGGTCTGCTTCGCGTCCCCCACGGGAGCGACGAGCTTGGCACTGACAAGCAGATCCGTGTTGAGCTCTCCATCGACATACGCGGAGGGCAAAACGAGTGCGGCAAGTGATTGTGTGAAGGCCGATTCGTCTGCACGCAGGTGTGGGTTGAAGCCTGCTTTTATTGCGTCGATACCCACAGTTATCTGGCTTCTGTCGGGAGTCGCCTCAACAGGTGCTGCAGGATTATTGGCACCTTCTGCGCTGCCATTTTCTCCACGCACATCGACCTCGGGCTCCGCGACAGGTGGTGGCCCTGGGTTAGCCTGGCAGGACGTCAACACCATAGTGGCGCTCAGGCTTAGAGCAATAAGAAAAGCGCGCATAAGACCTCATCTTACAGCGCACCGAGAATTCTCCGAGAGCATCGGCGAGCCAGGCCACCAGGTTTCTCGCACGGCATGGCACGCAAAAGCCCGTCCCCGATGTTTGAAACTGCGAGGACGGGCTCGGCCTTGTTAGCTTTTCTATTACTTAGCCTTCTTGGCGCGGTTACGTGCCTTGCCACGCTCGGCGGCATCGAGAACCGTCTTGCGCAGGCGGATGACATCGGGGGCGACCTCGACACACTCATCGTGGGCGCAGAACTCCATCGCCTCATCCAGGGAAAGCTTGCGTGCCTTGTTCAGGGTCACCGTGGCATCGGCGGTAGCCGAACGCATGTTGGTGAGCTTCTTTTCCTTGGTGATGTTGACATCGATGTCCTCGTCACGGTTAGTCATACCGACAACCTGGCCCTCGTAGGACTGGGCACCGGGTTCAACGAAGAAAGTGCCGCGATCAGAAAGCTGCATGAGTGCGTAGGCCGTGACCTGGCCGGAGCGGTCGCTGACGATCGAGCCGGTGGTGCGATCCTTGATCTGACCTGCCCACGGCTTGTAACCGCAGGAGTAGTGGTTGGCGATGCCGTTACCCTTCGTCTCCGTGAGGAAGGTCGTGCGGAAGCCGATGAGGCCACGGGCGGGCACCTCGTACTCCATCCGGATCCAGTCCGCGCCCGTCGTGTCCATGCTGAGCAGGACACCCTTGCGGGCGGCCATGAGCTGGGTGACGTTGCCCTGGAACTCGGACGGGATATCGATCACCATGTGCTCGAACGGCTCGTAGGTCTTGCCGTCGATCTCGCGGGTGACCACCTGGGGCTTTCCGACGGTCAACTCGAAGCCTTCACGACGCATCGTCTCAACGAGAACGGACAGCGCCATCTCGCCACGACCCTGGACCTCCCAGGTATCTGGGCGCTCGGTAGGAAGGACACGCAGGGAAACGTTGCCCACGAGCTCCTGCTCGAGGCGTGCCTTCACCATGCGGGCGGTGAGCTTGTCGCCACCGTTGCGACCGGCGAGCGGGGACGTGTTCACACCGATGGTCATGGAGATGGCCGGCTCATCAACGGTGATGCGAGGAAGGGCCTTCGGGTTCTCCGGGTCAGCGAGGGTATCGCCGATCATGATCTCGTCAATGCCGGAAATGGCGGCGATATCGCCGGCGATGACCTCATCGGCGGGGACGCGCTGCATACCGACAGTGCGGAGCAGCTCGGAGATCTTGCAGTTCTTGATGTGCTCGTTGCCCTCGGAATCGTAGTGAATCCAGGCAACCTGCTGGCCCTTCTTCAGGGAACCGGCGTGGACACGAACGAGACCAATACGACCGAGGAAGGAAGAGGAGTCAAGGTTGGTCACGTGTGCTTGCAGCGGGCCGTCGTGGTCTGCGGAAGGCTCAGGCAGGACGTCGTAGAGGACGTCGAAAAGCGGCTGCAGGTCCTTGTTGGCGGGAGCATTACCGTTGCCGGGATTCTCGGTAGAAGCCGTGCCTGCACGACCGGAGGCGTAGAGGACCGGAATATCGAGGAGCTGCTCGGCAGCCTCTGCTGCCTCCGGGTCCTCGATCGTTGCGGCGAGTTCCAGGAGCAGATCTTGCGTCTCGGTCACGACCTCATCGATACGGGAATCCGGACGGTCGGTCTTGTTTACCACGATGATGACCGGGAGCTTGGCGGCGAGAGCCTTACCCAGAACGAAACGGGTCTGGGGAAGCGGGCCCTCGGAGGCGTCGACAAGCAAAATCACACCATCGACCATGGACAGTGCGCGCTCAACCTCTCCACCGAAGTCGGCGTGACCGGGGGTGTCGATGACGTTAATAATAAGATCTTTGCCGTCCTTGCCGGCGCCCTTCCTGCGAATGGAGGTGTTTTTAGCGAGAATGGTAATGCCCTTCTCGCGCTCCAGATCGCCGGAATCCATGACGCGGTCTACGACTTCTTCGTGGTCGCCGAACGCGCCAGACTGGCGCAGCATGGCATCAACGAGAGTGGTCTTGCCATGGTCGACGTGAGCGACGATGGCAACGTTACGAAACTCGGTGTCGAGATCGAAATCATGAATGGCTTGAGTCACAAGTTTTTCCCTTCGGTAATTGGTCAACCGTAGACACAATACTCCCCGGTCGCAGTCTGCGCACGTTAGGTGAGAAATTACACATTTCTCTTTTCAAACGTAACGGATAAACCTCACGACACGACATGAAGAGTGAAAGCGGTAGCACGTGCGTTAGACGTAAGAGTCAAATGCAACTAGAGTTTCTAGTGTTAACCAGAGTGAAAGGTGTTAAATGAGTTACGGGAGTCTCGCGCGGCGGGTGGTGGCGACCATCACCGCCATTGGGTTAAGCATCACTGGGGCGACCGCGGCTACCGCTCAGTCGTCCTCGTCTTCCACCGATAACCTCGGGCGCCCGAACCAGGACATCCTCAACGCCGCGACGAACTGGGCAGAAACTCTCCCCGCTCCCCTCAAAGACCAGGTACTTGCTGCCGTGGACTTCTTCGGAGATAATGGAGAGGGCAAGGTCCCCCAAAACGGACCAGTCATCTCCCAATTTCTTTGGCCCACCGTCTCCCGCGGATGCATCGTCGGCGGCGGTGACTCGGTCGGCTCCGCCGTCGCGGTTCCCGGCCCCGCAGATCTCCCCCTCCCCGGCGTAGAACCGGGCAACACCGCATTTGTCTTCACCGCCCTCGGAACCGACGGCGCGCGCGACACAGAGATGACGGTGCAGTGGATCAATCTGGCAACACTTCACACCGAAACAACCCGTCTCGAGGTCTCCCCTGACCTCAACCCCGACGGGCCCGCAACGGTGTCGGGCACGGCTGCAACGGGTGGTGGCCCCGTCCTTGCCCTTGTTCACGGCCATGTCAATGGCTGCTATTTCCCACCGACTGTCGCTTCGTTCTCCGTAGCGTAAAAAGAGGTACTTCGCATGACTGATTTACACCCAGTAAAAAATG
>ERZ1031292.214-NODE-214-length-20503-cov-6.310299_pt1 | contig 20503 bp, 16 predicted proteins | sample MGYA00518215_ERZ1031292 | MGnify/ENA primary metagenome ERZ1031292 (study PRJEB33718, sample SAMN03159822) | human skin metagenome | collected 2014-02-25 | study: EMG produced TPA metagenomics assembly of the PRJNA266117 data set (Human skin bacterial metagenome... | reverse complement strand
TCTACACGTAAGGAGTCGTCGGCAGCGTCAGATGTGTATAAGAGACAGGCGCCGCACTGAGCACCCGGCCAACCGCGTGCGCACCATGCCGGGTGTGAAGCCGCACGTGGAGCACCCGAAGTCCCGGGGCCGCCTGGGGTCGAATCAGGTGGTGTCCGTCCGCGGGCGCCGCGTGGCCACCACGAAGGCGCGTTCCAAGTTTTCCTCGCTATCCCAGATTGCGTTGCCGCTGCTGGTGGTTGGCATCGCCGCGGCAATGATCTTGTCCGGTATCGCAACTACGCAGACGTTTGCGATCCAGAAGCTACAGGCGCGTGAGCAGGAGCTGTCCAACGAGGTCGAGTCCCTCAATCGCGACTTGGAGGACCGCCGTTCCTCGGCGGCGCTCGCGCAGCGGGCGGACTCGATGGGAATGGTCCTTGCTGGTGAGCCGGGCGTGGTTGCGGTGAACGAGGAGGGCCACGCTGAGGAACAGCGCCCCTACAACCCGGAGTCGGCCACCAAGCTGGTGGATGTCAACGGAGAGGGAAGCCCCACCTCCCGCGCCTCGTCGGACAACCGCGCGACGAAGGAGCTGGAAGACGCTCTGACTCAGCGTCCGGGACGCGCCGCGAACGCTCCGCGCCTTGACAATTTGGCGCCGTACCAGGCCAACGTTGCGGCCCGGCCGTAGCGGAGGGCGTGGCGCACCTAGGTATCTGCCCGGGGGCGGGGCATGATGGTTGTCGACAAAACGGCGGGTACCAGCCAGTGGATATGGGAGGTGAGCAGTGCCACGCACTCACGCTAACGCGCAGGTAAGGCCAGAGAAGCCAGCGCCGGCTTCCCAAAAGCAGATCACGGGTACGCGCGTGTATTGGCTTGCTATCGCTTTCTTGGCGGTGGCGGCCTTGCTTATTGGACGCCTGTTTTGGGTGCAGGTGATCATCGGCGACGAACTGCGCGAGCAGGCCAACGATCAACGCAGCCGCACCTATGTGGACCGCGCGCGCCGCGGCGAGATCGTGGACCGCGACGGCAACAAGATGGCATACACCATGCAGGCGCGCTCTTTGACGGTGTCTCCGGTGCAGCTGCGCAAGGAGCTCAAGGAACAGCAGGAACTTGAGATGCGTGTGGATGGCATGTCCCCGGAGGAGATCGCCGCCCAGGTCGATGCTCGCGTGGAGGACCAGCTGCGCACGATGGCCAACGAGATCCCGGGCATGATCGGCGACGGGGAAGTGGTGCGCGACGCGCCAGCGAATACCGCCACCGGCGAGCCGACCACCAAGGTCGGACAGGTCAGCGCCAAGGAGATCCTGGACAAGCTGCACGCCGACACCAGTTATGAGGTGCTGGTGCGCAACGTCGATCCGGATGTGGCCGCCACCGTCGCGGATGCGTTCCACGGCATCGCGGCGGACCACCAGGACATCCGCCAGTACCCGAACGGCGCGGTCGGCGAGAACATCATCGGCAAGGTGTCCATGGACGGCCAGGGCCAGTTCGGCATGGAAGCTTCCCGCGACGCGGATCTCACGGGCATCGACGGCCGCTCCACCGAGGACGTTTCCGCGAACGGCCAGTCCATTCCGGGCTCGCTTCGCGACGTCGTTCCGTCCGTCGGCGGCGCCCAGATCGAGCTGACCATCGACCTGGATCTGCAGACCTACGTCCAGCAAACCCTTGAGCAGGCAAAGGCCAACTCGCTGGCCAAGCAGGCCCAGGCCGTGGTGCTGGACGCCCACACGGGCGAGGTGCTGGCCATGGCCAACACGGACACGATCAACCCGAACGGCAATGTGGACCAGCAGGTCAAGCAGGGTAAGGACTTTGAGAACCCGAGTGTGTCGCACCCCTTCGAGCCCGGCTCTGTGGCGAAGGTGATTACCGCTGCCGCGGCGATCGACCAGGGGCTGACGGACCCGTACGAGGTGCACCAGGTGCCCGGGTCCATCGACATGGCGGGTATTACGGTGCGCGACGCGTGGGAGCACGGCGTCATGCCGTACACCACCGCCGGCATCTTCGGTAAGTCCTCCAACGTGGGCACCCTCCAGCTCGCGCAGCGTCTGGGGGAGGAGCGTTTCTGGGACTACCTGAACCGCTTCGGCATCGGCCAGAGCACCGGCATTGAGCTGCCCAACGAGTCCGCGGGCCTGCTGCCGGTGCTGGAGCAGTGGTCCGGCGGCACCTTCGCCAACCTGCCCATCGGCCAGGGCATGAGCTGGACCGCGCTGCAAATGGCCGGCGTGTTCCAGACGATTGCGAACGAGGGCGAGCGGATCCAGCCGCGCATCATCCACAAGATCACCGGCCCGGACGGGGAGGAGATCGCGCAGGAGGAGCCGCAGCGCACCCGTGTGATCAGCGAGGAAGCCGCCCACACCACCCTGGACATGTTCCGGTCCGCGTTCCAGGAGGACCCGACCGGGGTCAACAGCGGCACCGCCCAGGGAAACAACTTGGAGGGCTACCAGTTCTCCGGCAAGACCGGTACGGCGCAGAAGGTCAACCCGGACACCGGCGCGTACTCGCAGAGCGCGTACTGGATCACCTTCGCCGGCGTCGCTCCCGCGGACGATCCCCGCTTCGTCGTTGCCGTCATGCTGGACGAGCCGCAGCGCGGTGTCCTCGAGGGCGGCAACGGCGGGCAGTCCGCGGCGCCGATTTTCAAGCAGATTTCGGGTTGGCTGCTCAACCGTGAGAACGTGCCGCTGAGCCCGCCGGCAGAGCCGTATCCGTTGCAGGGCCAGTAGATACAGATGGAGGACTCACCTATGACAAGCTTGCAGCATCTCGCCGACATCGCCGGCGCGCGCATCGTCAACCCGCCGAGCGCGGACGCGCCGGTGACCTTCATCGGCCTGGACTCGCAAAACGTCGAGCCCGGCGGCCTGTTCGCCGCGCTGCCCGGCACCCGGGTGCACGGCGCGACCTACGCGTTCGACTCAGCCGCCGGCGCGATACTTACCGACGAAGCCGGGCTGGCGATTATCCAGCAGACGGCCGACCGCCGCCCGGTGCTGGTGGTCGAGGATGTGCGGGCAATTTTGGGCCATGTGGCGGCTGAGGTGTACGGGCACCCGTCGCAAAGCTTCATGCTCCTCGGTGTCACCGGCACGTCCGGCAAGACAACCACCACGTACATGCTGGAAAAGGGTCTGACCGCCGCCGGCTGCAAGGTGGGGCTGATCGGCACGACCGGCACGAAGATCATGGGCCGCGACGTGGCCACGGAGCTGACCACGCCCGAGGCGCCGATGCTGCAGCGGCTGTTCGCGCAGATGCGCGACGAAGGCGTCACGCACGTGGTTATGGAGGTTTCCTCGCACGCGCTGATGCTGGGGCGCGTCACCGGCTCCGACTTCGACGTCGCCGCGTTTACCAACCTCTCGCAGGACCACCTGGATTTCCACCCGACCATGGAGGATTACTTCCAGGCGAAGGCGCTGTTTTTCGACCCAGCGAGCGAGCTGCGCGCCACACGCAGCGTCATCTGCGTCGACGACGAGTGGGGCCGGCGCATGGCCGCGCTCGCCGAGGCACCGGTCACTGTCGCCACCACGGGTGGCGCCGATGTGACCGCGGAGCTTGTGCGTATCGACGACCAAGGCCGCCAACGTATCCAGCTCACCGCCGACGAATCCCACGAGTTCACACTGCCGATGCCGGGCGCGTTCAACGTGGCCAACGCCGCCCTCGCCGCGGCTGTCGCCCAGACTGCGGGCGTGGAGCTGGAGGCGTTCTTGCACGGCCTGGAGCAGGCGGCGGTGCCGGGGCGCATGGAGCGTATCGACGAAGGCCAGCCCTTTGTCGCCGTCGTGGACTACGCCCACAAACCGGCCGCCATCGGCGCGGTGCTGGCCACCCTGCGCGGCCAGGTGGAAGGCCGCATCGGCGTGGCCGTCGGCGCGGGCGGCGACCGCGATTCCTCCAAGCGCCCACTGATGGGCGCCGAGGCCGCCAAGGGCGCGGACTTCGTGGTGGTCACCGACGACAACCCGCGCACCGAGGACCCCGCCGCCATCCGCGCCGCGGTGCTCGCGGGCGCCTGCGAGGCCGGCACCGGCGCCGAGATCGTCGAGGTCGGCTCCCGCGGCAAAGCCATCGACGCGCTCGTCGAGTGGGCGCGCCCCGGAGACGCTGTCATCGTGGTGGGCAAAGGCCACGAGGTCGGCCAGCTCGTGGGCACGCAGAAGCTGCACTTCGACGACCGCGAAGAGATGCGCAGGGCAATCACAGAAAGGCAATCTCGAGCATGATCGACATGACGCTGGGGCGCATCGCCGAGATCACCGGCGGGCGTTTGAGCCCGGAAGCCGACCCGGACACGCACGTCACCGGGTTCGTGGAGTTCGATTCCCGCAAGATCGGCCCCGGCGGGCTCTTCGTCGCCTTCCCGGGTGCGCGTGTGGACGGCCACGACTTCGTGGACAAGGCCGCCGAGGCCGGCGCGGCCGCGTCGCTGACTACGCGGGAGGTGGGTAGGCCTTCGGTGATCGTCGAGAAGCTGCCGCCCCGCGAAGGCGACAACTCGGACCTGGCCGCGAACGACCCGGACGGCTCCGCGGCGGGCGTGGTGGACGGCATGTCCAAGCTCGCTTCCGCCGTCGCCCGCGAGCTGACAAACAATCACGGTCTGACCATCGTGGGCGTGACGGGCTCTGCGGGGAAGACGTCCACGAAGGACCTCATCGCGGCGGTGCTCTCGCGCGCCGGCGAGACGGTGGCGCCCCCGGGCAGCTTCAACAACGAGATCGGCCACCCGTACACGGTGCTGCGCTGCACCGAAGACACAGACTTTTTGGTCGCGGAGATGTCCGCCCGCGGCATCGGCCACATCGCGCACCTGGCCACCATCGCGCCGCCGAAAATCGGCGTGGTGCTCAACGTCGGCTCCGCGCACATCGGCGAGTTCGGCTCCCGCGAAAACATCGCGAAGGCGAAGGGGGAGCTGGTGGAGGCGCTGCCTAGCGACGGCGTCGCCGTGCTCAACGCGGACGACGAGCTCGTCGCCGGCATGGCTCCGCGTACGAACGCGCGCGTGGTCACCTTCTCCGAATCCGGCAACACGTCCGCGGACTACTACGCCACGGACGTGACGCTCGACGCGGTGGCGCGCGCGTCCTTTACTATGCACACCCCGAGCGGCGAGCCGCAGCGCGTCACGCTCGGTGTGTTCGGCGCACACCAGGTGGGCAACGCGCTCGCCGCGGCGGCCGTGGGCACGGAGCTGGGAATGGATGCGGCCACCGTGGCCGAGGCGCTGTCCGCGGCCAGCTCGGTGTCCGTCAACCGCATGGACGTGAACACGCGCGCCGACGGCGTGACCGTGATCAACGACGCTTATAACGCCAACCCCGAATCCATGCGCGCGGCCATCGCGGCGCTGGGCTACACCGCCGCCGCCCGCCCGGGCGTGCGCTCGGTGGCGGTGCTCGGCGAGATGAGCGAGCTCGGCGCCGGCGCCGAACAGGAGCACGCACTGCTCGCGGACGAGCTGGCGCGCTACCGCGTGACGCACCTGGTGGCCGTCGGCAAGTCCGATGCCATGGCCGCGCTGACGCGGCGCGCGGAGGAACGGGGCATTTACACCACCGCTGTCGCCGACACCGACGAGGCCGCGCAGGCGGTGCGCGAGTTGCTGGCAACTGCCCCGGCGGGGGAGGACAATTGGCGCGAGCGCGCCGACCGGGATGTCGTCCTGGTAAAGGCCTCCAACGCCGCCCGGCTGTGGGTGGTGGCGGAAGCGCTCCTGCAAGGGCATACCCTTAGGTAGACACTCGACGTAGAGAAATAGCAAGGTACAACTTCCATGGTTCAAGTTATCTGCGCCGGAATCATCAGCTTCTTGGTTTCGATCTTCCTCACGCCCACGCTCATCCGGTACTTCAACCGGCGGGCGATGGGCCAGGAGATCCGGGAGGATGGTCCGGCGTCCCACGCCCGCAAACGCGGCACTCCGACGATGGGCGGCATCGCCATCCTTGTGGGCATCACCATGGGCTACCTCGGCGGCAGCCTCGTCGCCCTGTTCACCGGCCATTCGGCGTTTACGGCCACGGGCCTGATCGTGCTGTTTCTCACCCTGTCCCTGGGCCTGGTGGGCTTCGCGGACGACGGTATCAAGCTGTTCATGCACCGCAACCTGGGCCTGAACAAAACCGCGAAGCTGGTGGCGCAGCTGGCCATCTCGCTGATCTTCGGCGTGCTCATCCTGCGCTTCCCGGACGAGAACGGGCTGACCCCTGGCTCGCAGTTCCTCAGCTTCGTGCGCGACATCGAGACGATCGACCTGACCTTCGGCGGCGGGACCATCGGCACCATCTTCTTCCTCATCTTCATCTACATCCTGCTGGCCGCGTGGTCGAACGCGGTGAACCTCACCGACGGCCTGGACGGGCTCGCCTCCGGTACCACCGCGCTGGTGATGGCCGCCTACGTGGGCATCACGTTCTGGCAGTTCCGCAACTCCTGCGACGCCGTGGCCGCCGCTGGCTGCTACAGCGTCCGCGACCCGCTGGATCTGGCCATCCTGGCCTCCGCGGGCTTCGGCGCTTGCGTGGGGTTCCTCTGGTGGAACGCCGCCCCGGCGAAGATCTTCATGGGCGACACCGGCTCGCTCGCGCTCGGCGGCCTGGTGGCGGGCCTGTCCGTGGGCTCGCGCACGGAGCTTTTGATGATCATCATCGGCGCCTTGTTCGTGCTCGAGGCCGCGTCGGTGGTCATCCAGGTGGCGTCGTTCAAGTCCACCGGCAAGCGCGTGTTCCGCATGGCGCCGTTCCACCACCACTTTGAAAACGGCGGCTGGCACGAGACCACCGTCGTGGTGCGCTTCTGGATTATCTCCGCCATGGCGTTCATGCTCGGCCTGGCCGTGTTCTACGGTGAGTGGCTGAACGGGGCGAACCTGTGACGCACGCAATCCTGCCGGAGTACACCCTGGTCGCCGGCGCCGGAGTGTCGGGGCTCGGGGCGGCGCAGCTGCTTGAGCGCGCCGGCGCCCGCTTCACCGTCGTCGACGACAGCGAGGCCGGCCGCGCCCGCGCCGCAGCGTCCGGCTACGACACCTGCACGGGCGACGAGGCCCGCGCCCGCTTCGGCGAGGTCGGCCTCGTGGTCACCTCGCCTGGATGGCGGCCGGATACGCCTTTGCTTGTCGACGCCGCATCCGCCGGCATCGATGTCATCGGCGATGTGGAACTGTGCTTCCGCCTGGACCGCGCCGGCGTGTTCGGCGACCGCCGCACCTGGTTGGTGGTCACCGGCACGAACGGCAAAACCACCACCACCGGCATGCTCGCACAGATGATGATCGAGGCCGGCAAAGACACCGGCCTGCGCGCGGGCGCGTGCGGCAACATCGGCGTCGCGGTGGGGGAGGCGATGCTCGCGCCGGAGCGTTTGGACGTGCTGGTGGCTGAACTGTCCAGCTTCCAGCTCCACTGGTCCTCCCAGCTCGTGCCCGATGCGGGCGTGCTGTTGAACCTGGCCGACGACCACATCGACTGGCACGGCAGCTTCGCCGACTACGCCGCGGCCAAGGCGAAGGTGCTCAAGGCGCCGGTGGCGGTCGCAGGCATCGACGACACCGAGGTCGCGCGGATAGCCGCCGCCACGGGGCGCGACGATATCGTCGGGTTCACGCTCGGCGAGCCGTCGGACGGCCAGGTTGGTGTGGCGGGCGGACGCATCGTCGCAAAGCTTGGCGGAACAACGGTGGATGTCGCATCAGCCGACGGCATCGAGCCCGCTGGTGCCGCAGGTGTCCTAGACGCGCTGGCCGCCACGGCGGTGGCGCTGACCCAAGGTGCCAGCCCTGAGCACATCCAGCGCGCGCTGGACGTGTACCAGGTGGAGGGCCATCGCGGTGCGGTCGTGCACTCCGGCGGCGGGGTGGACTGGGTGGACAACTCCAAGGCCACCAACCCGCACGCGGCGGATTCGGCGCTCACCGGCGCCGGCACTGTGGTGTGGGTCGCCGGCGGGCAGCTCAAGGGCGCGTCCGTGGACGTCGTGGTCAAGGCGCACGCCACGCAGTTCCGCGCGGTGGCGCTTCTGGGCGTGGACCGGGAGCTGATCCGCACCTCGCTCGAGCAGGTCGTGCCGGAGGTGCCCGTGTTCGTCTCCGATGCGCAGGACCCGGAGCAGGCGATGGACGAGGTCGTCGCGTGGGCGGCCACGCAGGCGCAGCCGGGGGACACCGTGCTTTTGGCGCCGGCCGCCGCGAGCTTGGACATGTTTTCCGGTATGTCTGCGCGTGGCGACGCATTCGCGGCTGCCGCAATGCGACACTGGGACCCGCACAACAAGTAAGCTCAACTCAAGGTTGAGGTTTTCTTCCGCGGTTCCAATCGAAAGGGCAGCATGACGGTTCAACGCGCACCCCGGCAACGCGCACCACGGCCGGACGCCCCATCGAAGCTCAGCGCAGGCGTCAGGCGCATCCGGGATGCGCTCGATTCCCGGCCGCTTATCGACTACACCATGATCCGCAGCATCGTGCTCTTCCTCGCCGGTCTCGGCGTGGTCATGGTGATGAGCTCGTCAATGGCGACCTCGTTCGCCGCGAGCGCGAGCGTGTGGTCGCTGGCGGCGCGCCAGTTCGTGATGGTCGTGCTCGGCCTCATCGCGTTCTGGGCGGCGCTGAAGACCCCGCCGGAGCGGCTGCGGGGCCTGAGCAACTGGCTGATGATCATTGCGGTCCTGCTGCTGATCGCCGTGCTCACGCCGCTGGGCACTGGCCGCGCAGAGGTGGGCTCGCAGTCCTGGCTGGTGGCCGGCCCGCTTCGCCTGCAGCCCTCCGAGTTCGCCCGCGTGGCCATCGCCATGTGGGGCGCGAAGATCCTGGCCAACAAGGACCCGCGCCGCCTGAGCACCCCGAACAACGGGTTTGCCGCGTTCCTCACCGTTTCCATCATCTGCGTCGGGCTGATCGCCATGCAGGGAGACATGGGCATGGCGCTGTCGCTCGCCGTCGTGGTGGCGTTCATCCTGCTCTTTGCCGGCGTGTCCCTGAAGGCCGTGGGCGTCGTCGTGGCCTCGGGCCTGGTGGCCCTGGTGGTGATCTTCCTCTCCGGCAGCTTCCGCTCTGACCGCTTCCACGTCTACTTCGACGCGTTGCGCGGCCACTTCGATGATACGCAGGGCATCGCGTTCCAGTCCCACCAGGGCTTCCTCTCACTGGCGGACGGCCACATTTTCGGCGTGGGCCTGGGCCAGTCCCGCGCGAAGTGGTTCTACCTGCCGGAGGCGCGCAACGACTTCATCTTCGCCGTCATCGGCGAGGAGCTCGGTCTGTGGGGCGGCGCGCTGGTCATCACCCTGTTCGCGCTGCTGGGCTTCTTCGGCATGCGCACCGCGCTGCGCGCGCAGACGCAGTACCAGACGCTCATGGCTGCGTCCCTGACCGCCACGGTGGTCTCCCAGGCTTTCATCAACATGGCCTACGTGGTGGGCCTTCTGCCGGTGACCGGCATCCAGCTGCCCATGTTGTCCGCCGGCGGCTCCTCGGCCGTGTTCACCCTCGGCGCGATGGGTGTGCTGGCCTCGGTGGCGCGCCACGAGCCGGACGCGATTTCTTCCATGCAGAACTACGGCCGCCCCCTGTTCGACCGCATGTTCTTCATCGGCGAGCCCCGCGCGCTCAAGCAGCGCCGCCCGGCGCCGTCCGCCGCGCCGCGCCGCGAGCGCTACGGCACGCCGGTGACCCAGCCGGTCGCCGCGGCCTACCATGGGCAGCCGCACCGCCGGACGCCGCGCCGTTAGGAGAGTTATGACTACCGAAACCTTCAGCGTCGTCATCGCAGGCGGCGGCACCGCGGGCCACATCGAGCCCGCACTCGCAGTCGCGGAGGTGCTTCGCGACGCCTACGGGGCCAACGTGGTCGCCCTCGGTACTGAACGAGGCCTGGAAACCACCATCGTGCCTGCCCGCGGCTTCGAGCTTTCTCTGATCGACCCCGTGCCGATCCCGCGCAAGAAGCCGTGGAAGCTCGCGTCCGTGCCGTTCAAGCTGGCGCGCAGCGTGCGCCAGGCTAAGCAGGCGATGAAGCGCTGCGGCGCTTCCGCCGTCTTCGGCACCGGCGGATACGTCTCCGGCCCGGCGTACCTGGCCGCGAAGCAGCTTGGCCTGCCGTTTTTCGTGCTGGAGACCAACGCCCTGGCGGGCATGGCCAACAAGTTGGGCGTGAAAATCGGCGGCACCGGGTTGAACGCGGTGCCCAACTCCGGCATGGACGGTGAGGTCGTCGGCGTGCCGGTGCGCCCCGGCGTGGGCGTGGATCCGGACGGCGCGAAGCGCGAGCGGGGCCTGCGCATGTGGAACCTGCAGGAAGACCGGCCGACCATCCTGGTCACCGGCGGCTCGCAGGGCGCGGTGAGCATCAACGCGGCGTTGGCCGACGCGGTGGAACGGCTTACCGGCGCGGGGTACCAGATCCTGCACGCCTACGGCCGCAAGAACGACGCGCCGGCAGCGCACGACTACTACACGGCCGTGCCGTACATCGACGACATGGAGGCCGCCTACGCCGTCGCCGACGTGGTGGTGTGCCGCTCCGGCGCGATGACGGTCGCGGAGAACTCCGCCGCCGGCATCCCCGCCATCTACATCCCGCTGCCGCACGGCAACGGCGAGCAGGGACTCAACTCCGCCCACCTCGTGGACGCCGGGGCGGCCCTGCGTATCGACGATGCGGCGCTGAGCGGCGACGTACTCGTCGACAAGCTGCTGCCCCTGAAAGAACCCGCCGCCCGCGCGACAATGCGCGCAGCACTCGAGGATTCGGGCGCGGGCAGCGTCGCCGAGGACTTGGCCGCGCGGATTGCCGCGGCTGCTGGAAAGGACACATAAATGACAGATCTCTCCCGCGTCCACCTCATCGGCATCGGCGGGTCCGGCATGTCCGGCGTGGCGCACATCCTGCTGGACCGCGGCGCGACTGTGACCGGCTCCGACGCCAAGGATTCCCGCCCCGTGCGCGCGCTGAAGGCCAAGGGTGCCAAGGTCGCACTCGGCCACGACGAGGCCAACCTGGAGCTGTCCGGGGAGCTGCCCACCGCCGTGGTGACCAGTTTCGCCGCCATCCCGCAGGACAACCCTGAGCTGGTGCGCGCCAAGCGTGAAGGCATTCCGCTGCTGCGCCGCTCCGACCTGCTGGCGGAGCTGATGGATGGCTCGACCCAGCTGCTGCTCGCGGGCACGCACGGCAAGACGTCCACGACGTCGATGGCGGTGGTGGCGCTGCAGGCGGCGGGGGAGGACCCCTCGTTCGCCATCGGCGGCCAGCTCAACCGGGCCGGCACCAACGCGCACCACGGCCACGGCGACGTGTTCGTGGCGGAGGCCGACGAGTCCGACGCCTCGTTTTTACGCTACTCGCCGGACGTCGCAGTCATCACCAACATCGAGCCGGACCACCTGGACTTTTACGGCACCCGCGAGAAGTACTTCCAGGTGTTCGACGACTTCGCGGACCTTGCCAAGCACGTGGTGGTCTGTCTCGACGACGACTACGCCGCCGCCTGCGGCGAGCGCGCCCTGGAGCGCGGCCTGACGGTGTCCGGCTACGGCACCGCGGAGGCGGCCGCTCGGCACCCGAAGATCCCGGCGGCCGCGGTGATCACCGGCGAGCGCCAGGAGGGCGAGCGCACCGTGGTGGAGGCGCAGCTGCGCACCGACCGGATCTCCGGCGACGTGATGTACACGCTGGCGATCCCGGGCCGCCACATGGTGCTCAACTCGGCGGCCGCGCTGCTGTCCGGCGTGCTCGTGGGCGCCGCCCCGGCGAAGCTCGCCCAGGGGCTCAGCGAATTCACCGGCGTGCGCCGCCGCTTCGAGTTCAAGGGAGAGGTGGGCGGCACCCGCGTCTACGACGACTACGCCCACCACCCGACGGAGGTCGCCGCCGTGCTCACCGCAGCGCGCGACAAGGTCGCCGCCGAGGGCAACGGCGCCCGCGTCGTCGTCTGCTTCCAGCCGCACCTGTACTCGCGCACCCAGGAGTTCGCCGGCGAGTTCGCCGAAGCGCTTTCGCTTAGCGACGAATGCGTGTTGCTGGACATCTACGGCGCCCGGGAAACGCCGGTGGAAGGCGTGACCTCCCGGATCATCGCCGAAAAGATGACCGCGCCGGTACGTGTGGAGCCGGACTTCTCCGCGGCGCCTGCGACCGTGGCGTCGGTGGCGAAGCCGGGCGACCTCGTGCTCACTATGGGCGCGGGCAGCGTGACCATGCTGGCGGACGAGATCCTCGCCGCCCTGCAGGAGGCGTAAAGATGTCTCGCCGCGCGATCGCCATCGTTGCCGGCTGCGTCGCACTTGTGCTCGCGGTTGTGGCGGCGCTGCCGTTTACCCCGGCTATGCCGGTGGACAGCATCAACGTTGAAGGCGCAGTGAACCTGCCAGCGGAAGAAGTCGAGGGGTTGTCCGGCGTGCAGCCGGGCACCCCGATGGGGCGTGTCGACGTGCGCGGGGCCGCCCAGAAGGTGGCGGGCAACCCGTGGGTGGACACGGTGACGGTCAAGCGCAGGTGGCCGAACGCGGTGGACGTCACGGTGGTCGAGCACACCCCGGTGGCCTGGATCGACCAGGGCGGCGAGCCGCACCTCATCAACAGCGAAGGCAAGGATTTCGTGGTTGCCCAGCCGCCGGTGGGGGCGGTGCAGCTCGTCGGCATCAGCGAGGACCAGCTCCCGAAGGCCGTGGAGGTCGCCTCCGCGATCACGGACCCGGCCCGGCCGCAGGTTCGCGAGCTGACGCGCGACGGGGACCACAGTTTCGTGCTCAAGCTGGACGGCGACAGGACAGTCACGTGGGGCGCATCCGAGGACAACCGCAACAAGGCGCTCGCGCTTGAGACGGTGCTGCAGTTGGACGGAAAAACATTCAACATTTCCAACCCAGAACTGGTCACTTCGCGCTAAAACCGCAGGTCACAACCCTAAAGTACAGGTTTAGGGTTGTGACACGCCGAACCAGAAAACAAAAATCCGCGCGCTTTCACACAAGATGGTTGGCAACTGCAAAAACCAACTTGTGAAAGGCGAGACCACCACCATGACCTCTCCCGCCAACTACCTCGCCATGATCCGCGTCGTCGGTGTCGGCGGCGGCGGCGTCAACGCCGTCAACCGCATGATCGAGGAAGGCCTCAAGGGCGTCGAGTTCGTTGCCATCAACACCGACTCCCAGGCGCTGCTGTTTACGGATGCCGACACGAAGCTCGACATCGGACGCGAGGCCACCCGCGGTCTCGGCGCTGGTGCGAACCCCGAGGTTGGCCGCACCTCCGCCGAAGACCACAAGCAGGAGATTGAGGAGTCCCTGAAGGGCTCCGACATGGTCTTCGTCACCGCTGGCGAGGGCGGCGGCACCGGCACCGGCGCCGCCCCGGTGGTCGCCGGCATTGCCAAGAAGATGGGCGCGCTGACCATCGGCGTGGTCACCCGCCCGTTCACCTTCGAGGGCAAGCGCCGCACCCGCCAGGCGCTTGAAGGTATCGAGAACCTCAAGGAAGTCTGCGACACCGTCATCGTCATCCCGAACGACCGCCTGCTGCAGCTGGGCGACGCTGAGCTTTCCATGATGGAAGCCTTCCGCGCGGCGGACGAGGTGCTCTACAACGGTGTCCAGGGCATCACCAATCTCATCACCATCCCGGGCATGATCAACGTCGACTTCGCGGACGTGCGCTCCGTCATGGCCGACGCCGGCTCCGCCCTGATGGGCGTCGGCTCCGCCCGCGGCGACAACCGTGTGATGACGGCAACCGAGCAGGCCATCAACTCCCCGCTGCTGGAGACCACCATGGAGGGCGCCAAGGGCGTGCTCATCTCCGTCGCCGGCGGCTCCGACCTGGGCCTGATGGAGGTCAACAACGCGGCCTCCATCGTCGAGGAGAAGGCCGACGAGGACGCCAACATCATCTTCGGCACGATCATCGACGACAACCTGGGCGACGAGGTCCGCGTGACCATCATCGCCACCGGCTTCGACGAGAAGGCCAACGCCCGCCCGGCCGAGCCCGCTGAGCAGGAAGCGCCGCAGGCGCAGCCGGAGCAGACCTCCACCAAGGTCGTGGAGGCCGAGCCAGCCAAGGAGGAGTACCAGCCGCGCCACCGCTACGAGCCGTCCACCCGTAGCGGCCTGTTCACCGAGCGTGAGCGCGAGCCCCGCGAGCCCCGCGACGGCGGTTTCGACGGCGGCTTCGATGACGTCGATGTGCCGGACTTCATGCGCTAGATAAGCTGGCAGGCATGCCAGATCTTTCCTCCCGCCCCGTCCGCATGGTGTTCACCTCCCGTGCGGGCGGGGTTTCTGCTGCCCCCTACGATTCGTTCAACCTGGGCACCCACGTCGGCGACGACGCCGCCGACGTCGCCGCGAACCGCGCCCGGCTCGCGCAAATACTTGGCCTGCCCGAGGAGCGCTTCGTGTGGATGGAGCAGCTGCACACCAACACAGTCACGCTTATCGACGGACCTTCGGCCACCCCCGTGGAAGCCACCGACGCCATCGTCACCAGAGAAAAGAACCTGGCCCTGTGCGTACTCGTGGCTGATTGCACCCCGGTGCTGCTGTCGGACCACACCGCCGGCGTCATCGGCGCGGCGCACGCCGGGCGGATGGGCGCGCGCAACGGGATCGTGAAAAACACCGTCGAGGCGATGGTGGGCCTCGGCGCTGAGCCGTCGCGCATCCAGGTGCTGCTGGGGCCTGCCGCGGCCGGGGAGTCGTATGAGGTCCCGGAGGGGATGGCTTTAGACGTCGAGAAGCATTTGCCCGGCTCCCGCACCCGCACAAAGAAGGGCACCCCCGGCATCGACGTGCGCGCCGGGCTGGTGCGCCAGCTGATGAGCCTGGGGGTGACCCACATCGACGCGGACCCGCGCGACACCATCACCGACAAGGACTTCTTTTCCCACCGCCGCGAAGGTGTGACCGGGCGCCAGGCTGGCGTAATTTGGATGCCAAATGTCTGATCTCGCACGAAACCTCGACACTGTCCGCCAACAGATCCGCGACGCGGAGCGCGCCGCCGGCCGTGAAGAAGGCAGCGTGGCACTGTTGCCGGTGACGAAGTTCCACCCGGTGGAGCGCATCATCGAGCTGGCATCGCTCGGCGTTGTGCTGGTGGGGGAGAACCGGGAACAGGAGGCCCGCGACAAGGCGGCGGCGCTTGAGGGGCGCTGCGGCATCGCCATGATCGGCCAGATCCAGTCCAAGAAGGCAAACTCGGTGGCGCGCTGGGCCTCGGAGGTGCACTCGCTGGACTCGCTGAAGCTGGCCCACGGGCTGGACCGCGGCATGGCGCTGGCGCTCGAGCGCGGCGACCGCACAGGCGAGACCCTGCCGTGCATGGTGCAGCTGTCTTACGACGGCGACACTGCCCGCGGCGGCGCACACCTCGACGACGTTCCCGCGATCGTGGCAGCGGTGGAGGAATCCGAGCACCTCGAAATGGCCGGATTCATGGTTGTGCCGCCGTTGGATTCGCAGCCCCGCGAGGTGTTCGCCCAGGCGCGCTCGTTGACGGACGACTACGCCGCGAAACTCAAGCGCAACTTGAGACTTTCCGCAGGTATGAGCGGTGATTTCGTCGACGCGATCGAGTGCGGATCCGATATCGTGCGTGTCGGAACAGCCCTCCTCGGGCCCCGGCCCGTACTCTGAAATCCACCGCGAATCACCCCATAAAAGGAGCCGCCCGCATGTCCTTCTTCGACAGTGCTAAAGATTTTTTCGGCCTCGGCCCCGTGGATAACGCCGAGGACGACGCCTACTACGACGACCCGCAGTACAGCTCAAACGCCGCCGGTTCCACCGCCTATGACCGCGCAGACCGCGCAGACCGTGTGGAGCGCCCCTCGCGCATGGACCGCCCCGCCGCGCACGACTACGGCCGTGAAACCGTCCGCCCCAGCTACCGCTCCACGACGCACATCGTCACCGCGGCGCCGCGCAACTACAACGACGCCAAGGAGATCGGCGAGCCGTTCCGCGACGGCGACGCTGTGGTCATGGACTTGACCGACCTGGACACCGCCGACGCGAAGCGCATCGTCGATTTCGCCGCCGGCCTGTGCTTCGCGCTGCGTGGCAGCATGCACAACCTGTCCCGTGGCGTCGACACGCGCAAGCGCCTGTTTGCCATCGTTCCGGAGAACGCGAAGCTGGAGAAGGACGACCTGAAGCGTGCTGCCGGCTTGCGCTAGCCGGTAGGGTGATTCGCCGTGGCACTTTTTGGAGCAATCATCTACGCCCTGGTGGGTCTGTACTCGCTGCTGGTTATCGTGCGCATCATCATTGAGATGGTGCAAGCGTTTTCCAAGCAGTTCGACCCGCCGCACTGGTTCATCATGGTGGCCGAACCTATCTTCCGGATGACTGATCCGCCGGTGAATGCGCTGCGCAAACTCATTCCGCCCCTGAGGCTCGGCGGAAGTGGTGTGGGCCTGGACGTGAGTGTCATTGTCCTGTTTTTCATCCTCATGCTCATCCAGATGCTCATCGGTGCCGTGCTGATTAATCCGGCGTTGCGATAGCTTTACTTGAGCTTTAGCCCGGCTTTACGGCTAGGCTGGGCTACACTCGTCGAACGAAACCGTTACAATTCAGCAGATAATGCTTCGCGCGAGCGAGTACTCACACGATTATCGAAGGGAACGCAAATGCCGCTGACACCAGCAGACGTGCACAATGTCGCTTTCAGCAAGCCGCCGATTGGCAAGCGAGGCTACAACGAGGACGAGGTGGATCAGTTCCTCGACCTCGTGGAGGACACGCTTGCACAGCTGCAGGATGAGAACGACGAGTTGCGTTCCCGCCTGGAGGAGGGCGGCCAGGGCGCTGTCGCTGCAGCCCCGGTGAAGCGTTCCGAGGACACCGAGAAGGTCGACGAGGCCGCTATCCGCCGCGAGGTGGAGCAGAAGGTCCGCGCCGACTTCGAGGCGCAGCTGCGCTCCGCGAAGCAGGCGCAGGAGAAGGCTGAGGCTGAGGCCCGCTCCGCCAAGGACGAGGCTGCAAAGGCCCGCAAGCAGGCCGAGGAGGCCGCGAAGGCTCCGAAGCAGGCTACCGCTCCGGCCGCTGCCGCGTCCCAGCCGGCCCGCAGCGACGTTTCCGCTGACACCCACGTGCAGGCAGCCAAGGGGCTCGGCCTGGCGCAGGAGATGGCGGACCGCCTGACCAACGACGCGCAGGCGGAGGCGTCCTCCATGCTCGCCGACGCCCGTGCCGCGGCAGAGCGCGAGATCGCCGATGCCGAGTCCAAGTCCAAGAAGCAGCTGGAGGACGCGCAGACCCGCTCCCGCACCCAGCTGCAGGACGCAGAGACTCGCTCCAAGCAGATGGTCGCCGACGCGCAGAAGAAGGCCGAGGAGACCACCAACGAGGCCAACTCCCGCGCTGAGGCGCAGATCCGCCAGGCGGAGGAGCAGGCGAACAAGCTCAAGGCAGACGCCGAGCGCAAGCACACCGAAATCATGAACACGGTGAAGCAGCAGCAGACCGCACTGGAGAACCGCATTGCGGAGCTGCGCACCTTCGAGCGCGAGTACCGCACGCGTCTGAAGACGCTGCTGGAGTCCCAGCTGGAGGAGCTGGAGTCCCGCTCCACCACCGCGCCGAACGAGAAGTAGTACCTGACTCTTCACAAACGCCCAGCATCCCTGTAGGATGCTGGGCGTTACTCGTAACACGCAGTGATCCGGCCATCACCGGGGAGCGTTTCCGGAAGAACGGCTTTTGCTTACTAGACCCGGACGTCAACCACGGAAGACGTAACTTCCTTCACCGCAACGAAGTGGGGGCGCATCACGCGCTCCAAGCAGGGTGGTACCGCGCAGCAATGCGTCCCTGCACGGCTGAAGGAGTGATGTCATGGTTGGCAACGTCTACCCCAAGGTTGACATGACCGGCGGCAGCGACCGTTTCCCGGAGATGGAACGCGTCGTCCTCGACTACTGGAACACGGACGGCACGTTCAAGGCCTCCCTGGAGCAGCGCGAGGGCTGCGAGGAGTACGTGTTCAACGACGGCCCGCCGTTCGCAAACGGCATGCCGCACTACGGCCACCTGCTCACCGGCTACGTCAAGGACATCGTGCCGCGTTTCCGCACCATGTCCGGCTACCACGTCCCGCGCGTGTTCGGCTGGGACTGCCACGGCCTGCCCGCAGAGCTGGAGGCGGAGAAGCAGCTCGGCATCACCGACAAAGCCCAGATCGAGGACATGGGCCTGGAGCAGTTCAACGAGTACTGCGCCAAGTCCGTCATGCACTACGCGGGCGAGTGGGAGGACTACGTCACCCGCCAGGCTCGCTGGGTGGACTTCGAAAACGGCTACAAGACTATGGACCCGGAGTACATGGAGTCCGTCATGTGGGCGTTCAAGGAGCTCTACGACAAGGGCCTGATCTACCAGGGCTTCCGCGTCCTGCCGTACTCCTGGGCCGAGCACACCCCGCTGTCCAACCAGGAGACCCGCCTGGACGACTCCTACCGCGACCGCCAGGACCCCACGGTCACCGTGACCCTGCCGTTTACAGGCGGGCGCGCAGGCTACGCCGCGGAGAAGACCTGGGCCGAGCACCCTGAGCTTCACGACGCTTCCGCTATCGCCTGGACCACGACCCCGTGGACCTTGCCGTCCAACTTGGCCCTCGCGGTCCACCCCGAGGTGGAGTACTCGTTGGTTAAGGTCGGTGCGGACGGGGCCGAAGGTTTCGTCGATAAGCAATTGCTCTTGGCGACGAATCTGCTCGGCGCCTACGCGAAGGAGCTCGGCGAGTACGAGGTCGTGGCCACCTACGTCGGCGCGCAGCTGGAGGGCCTGGAATACGAACCGGTCTTCGACTACTTCCGCGACCACGACAACGCGTTTATGATCCTCAACGCGGACTACGTGACCACCGAGGACGGCACCGGCGTCGTCCACCAGGCACCCGCCTTCGGTGAGGACGACATGCTCACCTGCCAGGAGTACGGCATCGACCTGGTCATCCCCGTCGACGCCGACGGCAAGTTCACCTCGCTGGTGCCGGAGTACGAGGGCAAGCTGGTTTTCGACGCCAACCGCGACATCATCCGCGACCTGCGCGCCAAGGGCCGCGTGCTGCGCGACCAGACCATCGTGCACTCCTACCCGCACTCCTGGCGCTCCGGCGAACCGCTGATCTACATGGCGCTGCCGGCCTGGTTTGTGAAGGTCACCGAGTTCCGCGACCGGATGGTGGAGCTGAACCAGGAGATCGAGTGGATCCCGTCGCACATCCGCGACGGCCAGTTTGGCAAGTGGCTCGAGGGCGCGCGCGATTGGAACATCTCGCGCACCCGCTACTGGGGCTCGCCGGTGCCGGCGTGGGTCTCCGACAACCCGGAGTATCCGCGCGTGGACGTCTACGGTTCCCTGGACGAGCTGGAGCGCGACTTCGGCACCCGCCCGAAGTCCCTGCACCGCCCGCACATCGACGAACTGGTGCGACCGAACCCGGACGACCCGACCGGCAAGTCCATGATGCGCCGCGTGCCGGACGTGCTGGACTGCTGGTTCGAGTCCGGCTCCATGCCGTTTGCGCAGTACCACTACCCGTTTGAGAACCGCGAAGAGTTTGAGACCCGCCAGCCGGCCGACTTCATCGTGGAGTACTCCGGCCAGACGCGCGGCTGGTTCTACCTCCAGCACGTCATGTCCACCGCGCTTTTCGACCGCGTCGCGTTCAAGAAGGTTGTCGCCCACGGCATCGTGCTGGGCTCCGATGGTCTGAAGATGTCCAAGTCGAAGGGCAACTACCCGGACGTCATGGAGGTCTTCGACCGCGACGGCTCCGACGCCATGCGCTGGTTCCTCATGTCCTCGCCGATCTTGCGCGGCGGCAACCTGATCGTCACCGAGCAAGGCATCCGCGAGGGAGTGCGCCACGCGCTGCTGCCGATCTGGAACGCCTACACGTTCCTGCAGCTGTACTCCTCGGAGGACGCGCAGTGGTCCGTGGACTCGGATAACGTGCTCGACCGCTACATCCTGGCCAAGACGCACGACCTGGTCGCAGCAGTGGGGGAGGCGTTGGACGACACGCGCATCGCCGACGCCTGCGACGAGGTGCGCCGTTACGCCGACACGTTGACCAACTGGTACGTGCGCCGCTCCCGCGACCGTTTTTGGGAGGGCCAGGAGGCGCACCCGGAGGCGTTCAACACCCTCTACACGGTGCTCGAGGTCGTCTCCCGCGCGGTGGCGCCGCTACTTCCGTACGTCTCCGAGGTGATCTGGCGCGGGCTTACCGGAGGCCGTTCGGTGCACCTGACGGATTACCCGCAGGCGACCGAGCTGCCGGCCGACGCTGACCTGGTCGCCGCCATGGATGCGACCCGCGCGGTCTGCTCTGCGGCGTCGTCAGTGCGAAAGGCGAACAAGCTGCGCAACCGCCTGCCGCTGCCGAAGCTCACCGTCGCGCTGCCGGATTCCGCCAAGCTTGAGCCGTTCCGCTCCACCATCCGCGACGAGGTGAACGTGAAG
>ERZ1031292.213-NODE-213-length-20505-cov-11.676626_pt1 | contig 20505 bp, 20 predicted proteins | sample MGYA00518215_ERZ1031292 | MGnify/ENA primary metagenome ERZ1031292 (study PRJEB33718, sample SAMN03159822) | human skin metagenome | collected 2014-02-25 | study: EMG produced TPA metagenomics assembly of the PRJNA266117 data set (Human skin bacterial metagenome... | reverse complement strand
AGGAGTCGTCGGCAGCGTCAGATGTGTATAAGAGACAGACTGAAGACCACCCCCGTTTGCGGTTAGCCCCTCCCCTACATGATCCGTCACAACACTGTATTTTTTGCGTATCAATGTAATTTATGCGCTATAGTCCTTGTACACGCACATCGAGACATAAGGAGTGGGTATGCCAATCACAATTCCCAGCGAGCTACTACCAGCCGACGGTCGCTTCGGATGCGGGCCGTCGAAGGTCCGTTCCGGACAGGTGGATGCGATCGTCGCGGGCGCGAATTCTGTTCTCGGCACCTCCCACCGTAAGCCGGCAGTGAAGAACGTTGTGGGCGAAATTCGTGAGGGACTCGCGAGCCTGTTTAACCTTCCCGAGGGCTACGAGATCCTCCTGTCCCTCGGTGGCGCGACCGCCTTTTGGGATGCGTCCACCTTCGGGCTCATCGAAAAGAAGTCCGGCCACCTCGCCTTCGGCGAGTTTTCCACTAAGTTCGCCACGGCATCCGTGGCAGCGCCGTGGTTGGAGGAGCCCGAGGTACACAAGACCGAGCCGGGCACTTCCCCGACGCCGGTGGCAATGCCCGGCTGTGACGTGATTGCGTGGGCACACAACGAAACCTCGACCGGCGCCATGGTGGAGGTCACGCGGCCGGAAGGCAGCGAAGACGCGCTCATCGCCGTGGATGCCACATCCGGTGCCGGTGGCCTGCCTGTGGATATGACGCAGGCCGATGTGTACTACTTCTCACCGCAGAAGTGCTTTGCCTCCGACGGTGGGCTCTGGCTCGGCGCGTTTTCTCCCCGCGCCATTGAGCGCATCGAGAAGATCGCGGCCTCTGACCGCTTCCAGCCTGCGTTCCTCTCGCTGAAGAAGGCCTTGGACAATTCCCGGAAGAACCAGACGTACAACACTCCCGCCGTGGCCACGCTGCTTATGCTTGCCGATCAGATCCGTTGGATGAATGACAACGGCGGTCTCGACGGCATGGTGGAGCGCACGCGGGCATCGTCTTCCATCCTGTACTCGTGGGCGGATGACCACGAGCTAGCGACCCCGTTCGTGGCCGATCCCGCCGGCCGCTCTCTAGTGGTGGGCACCATTGACTTCGCGGAGTCGGTGGACGCTGCCGCACTGGCTGCAGCCCTGCGTGAAAACGGCATCCTCGACGTGGAACCGTACCGCAAGCTCGGCAGGAATCAGCTGCGTATTGGCATGTTCCCGGCAATTGAGTCGGAGGACATCGCCAAGCTGACGCGCTGCGTGGACTACGTCCTTTCCGCTATGCAATAAGTCCACCGCCGGGGCGGAGCTACACCACATTTGGTGTGCAAACGGTTAGGCTAGAAGGAACTGGTTGTTACCTTTTTAAGGAGTGTGCCCATGCGTGAGCTTCGGTTTGTCCCCGCCGAGTCATCTGCCTCGTCGCTGGTTTTTACCACGGATGATTCCGAGGAGTTCTTCGTTGCGGTGACTCCTGAGCTCCGGGAAGCACTAGACAAGGTAGAAGAGCCCGCCCCGACACCGGCACCCGAGCCGTCGTACTCCGCCCCGCTGAGCCTGCGCCCTCGGGAGATCCAGGAACGGATCCGCTCCGGCGCATCGGTGAGCGAGCTTGCCGAGGAAATGGGGGTCAAACCCGAACGCATCGAATCGTTCGCGCACCCCGTTCTCACCGAGCGGCACAGGATGGCGGAGCTCGCCCGCGGTGGCTACCTTGAAGCACCGTCGACACCGGGCGCCCCGACAGTGGGCGAGCTGGTGGCCCAGGCTTTCTCGCAGCACGACTACGACCTCGAGCGCGCCACGTGGGATGCCTACCGGGATAGCGCCGGAACGTGGATCGCCACGGTCACGTGGACGGCCGGGTTTACCGAATACGTCGCCGAGTGGTTCGTCTCACTCAAGCAGACGGGGCCGACCATCGTCGAGCCCAAGAATTCCACGGCCACGGATCTCATTTCCCCGCGGTCGTCCCTCCCCTACGAGGAGCCGGAGACCGAGGAGCCGGCTGAGGCTCCCGAGCCGGAAGACGAGACAATCACCGGAGAGCTCTCCGGAGATGAGAGCTTGCTACAGAACCCGCCGGCGCAGAGTCGTCGACAAGCAGGAGAACATAGGAAGAGGAAGCGGAGGAAGTCGAGCACACCGCACTGGGAGGACGTCCTCCTCGGCGTGCGCGCAACCCGCCCGCCCAACGGAGGCAAGAACTAGCTATGGTAACCGTTGTCTCCCTGTGGTTCGTCTCCACACCTGACGTGGCGACGATCTTGTCCGCAGAACCCGAACCTGACCGCGGATTCGGGCGGAAATTCCTCAGCCAGCTGGATTCCTCCAAGCCGATCACGACGATCGGCACCTTCCCCCTCAACCGCTCCACCGTGCCAGGCAAGGACGAGTACTACATCGGCGGATTTCCCGGTGTCATCGTCGTGCAGTCGGTAGTGGAGGAGCTCACCAAGATGTCAGAGCTCCCTCACCGTCTCATCACCGCCATCGACAGCCCCGACCTCTACGTGTTTGCGGAAGACAGCGAGAGTACCTTCGCCGGCATCGGGCACTTCCAGGGGGACAAGATGCGCCGCAGCTTCTGCGCCACCCGCTCCCGCGTCTACGAGGACAAGGGCTTGCCCGAGGGCTTTGAATACGGCTATTGGTCTGGCACATCCGAAGGCATCGACCTTCCCTTTGAGCCGAAGGATCTCGTCGCCGGTGCCGAGGAGGGCTGGCTCGGCGTACCCATCAGCTCCTCCGGCCCCGATATCAACGTGGTGGGCTATGCCACCGACGGACGCAAGGAGCCACGGATTGAAGAGCATGCCCGCGCCGTCCCCCTCGACGAGGTCGTGGTGACGAGCTCCACCAAGCTCGGCTTCTCCGCCACCAACCCCGACTACGACGACTACGAATCACACGACCAGCCGGGTACCACCGACGAGGTGACCGATGCCCCCGGAACCGAGGTGGCCAAGATCATCCGCGACGTTGCCCGCATCGGCATGCTCACCGGCAAGAAGCTTGCCCGGCAGGCCCGCGCCAAGGGGGCAGCCCTGAAGGAACAGCTCCGCCACCTCGACCGGGAGAAATAAAAAGGACCGCGCGAGTGCGCGGTCCTCAAAAGCAGGTCGGTTTAGCGGATATCCACGAACTTCTTCAGGATCCACTTACGGAGCAGGAAGAGCACCGCGCCGAGGATGACAGATGCCACGGCCAGCGAGGTGAAGAACGTATTCTCCGATGCCGCGTTGGACGGGTCGTAGTAAGCGGCAAGGCTACCCGCCAGGGCGGTACCCGTTGCCACAGCCATCATCCACATGGCCATCGACCGGGACGGGAACGCCTCCGGTGCCAACCTTGGTGGCCAGTGAGTTACCCACCGGGGACAGCAGCAGCTCACCCATGGTGAACAGGAACAGGATCCACACCAATGCCCAGAGCGGGGTTGTGTTGTCCGCACCGCCGGAGAACGGGATGAAGAACAGCAGCGACAGGCCGATGATGACGTTAGCTGCCGCGAACTTCACCGGCACGGACCACTGACGGTTGCCGAGCCTCGTCCACATAGCCGCGAACACGCCGAAGAAGGCGCAAATGAACAGCGGGTTGATGAGCTGGACGACCGACGGCGGGATTTCGAAACCGAACACCACGCGGTTGAGACGCGATTCGGCGTAGAACGCCAGCACGGTGAACTGATGCTGGAAGATGGCGAAGAAGAGCACGCCTGAGACAAACATGAGGATGAAGCCAACGAGGCGGGACTTTTCCTTCGGGGTTGTCATGGAGGAGAAGTACATCTGGCACCACAGACCGATGGCGGAGATGAGGGCCACGACGGTGACGATGTTGGACAGCCACACGACCTTCACGATGCCGGAGACAACGAGCCATACACAGACGATGACAAGGAGCACTGTCCCACCGAGCCTCACGGCGTAGGCCTTTGCCGGCAGTGGGATCGGCGTCTCTTGACCGGCGCCCTTAATCGTTTCCTTGCGAATCAGGGTGTACTGGGCAAGGCCCAGGAACATGCCGATGGCAGCGAGGCCGAAGCCCCAGTGGAAGCCCTTCCAGCCCCACACGGCGTAGGTGAGGGCGGGTCCCAGCAGGCCACCGATGTTGACGCCGAGGTAGAAGATGGTGAAGCCGGCGTCGCGACGAGGATCGTTGCGGCTGTACAGCTGGCCGAGCACGACGGAGGCGTTCGTCTTCACACCACCGGAACCGACGGCGATGAGCACGAGACCGATGGCTAGGCCCGTGTACCCGGGGACGAGGGACAGAGCGATGTGGCCAAACATCACCATGACGGCGGAGTAGAACAGGGTCCGCTCCGAGCCGAGCATGCGGTCAGCGACGAGTGCGGCCGCCAGGCAGGCGAGGTACACCAGGCCACCGTAGGCACCCATAATGGAGGCCGCCGAGGCTTGGTCCATACCCAAGCCGTCGCGGGTGACCTCGTACCACATGTAGTAGATGACGATGGCTTGCATGCCGTAGAAGGAGAAGCGTTCCCACATCTCCACCCCGAAGAGGTTGGCAAGGCCACGAGGCTGCCCGAAGAAGGTTTTCTCCTCCGTCGCAGCCTCCCTCGCATCTGTTACGTCGTGCTGATGTTTCTCAGCTTCCAAAGGACTGATGTTTGACATGTGTGGTCATAGTAAGCGCACATGGTTAGCCCCCAGAAAAATAGGTAATCTCTTTGTGCAGCGATTAGTGCCGTAGAGCTTCGTAAAAACCAATGGCGGCCGCAGTTGCGACGTTGAGAGAATCCGTGCCGGGCTGCATGGGGATGCGGGCCCGCACATCGGTGGCGCGCATGGCGTGCTCGGTCAGGCCGGGTCCCTCGGCGCCCACGAGGATCGCCGTCTTCTTCGTCGGGTCAATGACATCCTGGAGGTTGGCCGCCGACGGGTTGGGGGTCAAAGCGATGATCTGGAAGTTCTGCTCCTGCAGCTGGGCGAGTCCGTGCTGCCAGTTCGTCGTCTTACCCTCCATGTGTGCGTAGGGCAGGCGCAGGACGTGCCCCATGGACACGCGCACGACGCGGCGGTACAGGGGGTCTGCACACCCGGCGCCGAACAGCACGCCGTCGACACCGAGGCCTGCGGCGTTGCGGAAGATGGAGCCGATGTTTTCGTGGTCACCGACGCCTTCCAGGATGCACAGCGTGCGAGCTCCCTCGATCACCTCGGAGACCGTGTATTCGGGTGCCCGATCGGCAGCGGCAACGAGACCGCGATGCATGTCGAAGCCCGCGACCTCGGCCAGCACCTCGCGGGTGACCTCGTAGACGGGAATGTCCTCGGGCAGGTCATCGCCTAGAGAGTCCAGCAGGGTATCCAGCTTGGGCTGGAAGCCGAGGATGCTGCGGACGGGGAAACGGGACTCCACTAGCCGCGGGATGACGAGCGAGCCTTCCGCGATGACGAGCCCCTTGCCGCCGGGCAGGTCCGGTCGGGTATCGGAGTGGTTGAGATCGCGGTAATCGTCAAGGCGCGGGTCGCGCGGGTCATTGATGCGGATGATGGTGGTCACTGTGTTTCCTTTGCTCTTAAAACGGTCCGTGTTAGCTGTGGATGAGACTCATGATGGGGTCCATGCCAAAGTACACGAGGAAGAGGGCGGCGATGAGCCAAATGAGCCAGTGCACCTTGCGGGCTCGGCCGGAAAGCAGCATCATCGCGGCGTAGGCGACAAAGCCGACGCCGATGCCGTTGGTGATCGAGTAGGTAAAGGGCATGACCATCATCATGAGGAAGGATGGTAGGGCCACGGTGAAATCGGTGAAGTCGATGTCCACGACCTGCCCCATCATCATGCAGCCGACGATGACAAGGACGGGGGCTGCTGCCTCAATCGGGACGACCTCGTACAGCGGGGTGAGGAACATTGCCGCGAGGAATAGGCCACCGGTGACGATGTTGGCAAGACCTGTGCGGGCGCCGTCGGCAATACCGGCGGCGGAGTCCACGAACACGGTGTTGGAGGAGGAGCTTGCTGCGCCACCGACGATGGCTCCGCAGCCCTCGACGACAAGGGCCTGCTTCATGCCGGGGAGAATGTCATTTTCGTCGGTTAGGCCGGCCTGCTTGCCCAGCGCCGTCATAGTTCCCATGGCATCGAAGAAGTTGGCCAGAACAAGGGAGAAGACGAGCAGGGATGCGGTCAGCGCGCCGACGCGGGCGAAGGCCCCGAAGGGGTCGACGTTGCCCACAAGCGACAGATCGGGGATGCCACCGATGGAATCGGGAAGTGCGGGGACGGCGAGGTTCCAGCCAGTGGGGTTGGGTTTGCCGTCGACAAAGCTGGGGCCGGCGTCTGTCAGTGCCTCGATGACCATTGCGATGACGGTGTTGACCACCACGCCGATAAACAGCCCGCCGGGGACGTTGCGGGCAACGAGAAGCCCGCAGATGATGAGACCGATGACGAAGGTGAGGGTGGGCCAGGAGGCAATCGAACCATCGATGCCCAGCCCCACGGGGACAGTGGTCCCGGCGGCATCGGGGACACGACGGACGAAGCCGGCGTCGACAAGCCCAATCATGGTGATGAACAAACCGATGCCCACGCTCATCGCGGCCTTGAGGGAGCGCGGGATGGCGAGGAAGACAGCGGTGCGGAAGCCAGTCAGACCCAAGATGACGATGATGATGCCGTCGATGATGATGAGACCCATCGCCTCTTCCCAGCTCAGACCCTCGCTGGCGACAAAGGTGACGGCGACCATCGTGTTGATGCCAAGGCCCGTGGCGATGCCGAACGGGTACTTAGCGAAGATGCCGAAGAGGATGGTCATCACACCGGCGGCCAGAGCCGTGACGGCGGCGACCTGGGGAATGCCCAGCGCATGCCCGGTGAAGTCCTCGGTGGTGCCCAAAATGAGTGGGTTCAGGATGACGATGTACGCCATGGCGAAGAAGCTCACTAGGCCCGCACGCACCTCCGTCCCCACGCTGGAGCCACGCTCGGTGATGTGGAAGTAGCTGTCGAGGCGCCCTACTGGTCGCGTGCGTTTTGGTTGGGTCTTTGTCCCGTTGTCCATGAAATTATGTGTCCGATTCTCTCGATGTGTAGTTTTTCGGCTTGTCGACGCCCCGTTGCTCTCACAGCTCGTTCGTCGCCGACGCCACCGGCTGGGGTTCCTCCGCGTGACGCGGTTGGTATCGCATGCGAACGCACTGGAAGTCATGCCACACCACTGGTCAGGTCGAATTTCCGCAGCCCTAGCTAAATGTAGGAGCTACACCCGGGATTAGACAAATACGCCCCGGCAAGCCGGGGCGTTACGGGGGTTGCCGACGCTAGAGTCGGATCTCCTTTTCGTCATCAAACGGTGAAGCCGCCCGCTGGCCGAGCGTTTCCATCGGTGGCGTATCCGAGTGCGCACCGCACCCGAAGGAGGCGTGCACCACATGCCCATCGGCGGAATACTCGTTGGCACACACGCCGAAGGAATCGCTCACCTCCGGATCAAGCGGGAGATAAAAAGCGCACGTCGTGCAGCTCAGCGCGGCCTTTTCGGCGAATTCGCTCGTGGGCCCGTAGGCGCCCTTGCGCCAGCGGGCGAGCGTCTCGTTCAGGCCCCGGCGCGTAATGTCCTTGCCCTTTTTCGCCTTGCCACGGGTGGAGCGCACGCCCGAGAAGCTGATCCCCTCACCGGCATCGGTCAGCCGCGGGTCGCCCTCCTCCGGTGGCAGCTGCCCGCCGGGAGTGAGATCGCCCGGCTGGACGCGCTCCGCATACGGCACCCAGCGCGGGGCGCGCAGGGCATCGCGCCCTGGCATGAGGCTGACCTCGTTCACCGTCACGTACGTCGAGCCCTGCGCCACGGCGACGACCACGTTCCATTCCCAGCCACGGTAGCCGGGCACATCCGCCGCAAACCGGTGGATGGCTACTTCCTCATCGAGGCATTCCACCCCGATGTGTGCGCCAACGTTTCCCTCCCCCATTTCCTGCGCAGCACTCCGCGCAATCCTCTCAGCTACGTTGCTGACAAGCGGACTGTGCGCTCCCTGCGGGGTCCCCGATTTGTTGTTCTCCGCGTCAGCGCCGGCATGTCCCCCGCGTCTGCCGGTTCGTCTGTTGTTTTCTTTCCTTCTTGTCACACCCCTATTATTCAGCATTCCTGGCACAATAGTGCACATGGGTCATGTGGTTCACATTCTTACTGCACTTATCTGCTCGTTCTCGCTCGCCGGCTGTACCCCCGCGGCCCACGAGGAGACCCCGGCACTGTCCTCATCTGGCTCGTCGAGTGCGAGCACGACAGCAAGCGATGTGGACCAGCTGACCGTCGAGGTTGTAAACACCCACCCGTTCGATCCGGAGACCTTCACCCAGGGACTCGAGGTGGACGAGGGCGGCTCCCTGCTCGTCTCCCACGGCACGTACGGCCACAGTGGGCTCTACCGGCGCACCGTGGACGGCGCTGTCACTCAGAGCACGGCGCTCGGGGACGAGTACTTCGGCGAGGGGCTTACCCGCACAGGTGATGCCATCTGGATGCTCACGTGGAAAGAGCACACGGCGTTCCGCATCGACCCGGAGACCCTGGAACCACAAGAAACCGTGGGCTATGCAGGGGAAGGCTGGGGCCTGTGCAGCACCGATTCCGCCGTGTACATGACGGATGGCACGGCCGCACTTATCGAGCGGGATCCGCAGACGTTTGCTGAACGCGGGCGCGTCACCGTCACCCGCGACGGCGCACCCGTACAGAAGCTCAACGAGTTGTCCTGCGCCCCCGACGGCACCATCTACGCCAACGTTTTCCTCACCGACGAGATCGTGCGCATCGACCCCGCCACGGGCACGGTGACGGGGCTTATCGACACCTCGGGGTTGCGCCCCGCGGACGCGACCGACCCCAATGCTGTACTCAATGGCATCGCGCACATCCCCAGCACTGATCGCTTCTACCTCACCGGCAAGATGTGGCCTGTCATGTACGAGGTGCGGTTCGTTCCGGCATAGGAAACGCAGGAAGTACAATGCGTAACCATGGCGAGAAGGAAGAATGCATGGAAGAAAACGGCGCTCATGGCCGGCGGGTTCATCCTCGCCGTCCTTGTCGTCCTCGGCGTGGTGATGGGGGTCGGCGCCTGGCGTGACCGCGCCTCCTACGTGGATCCCGCCTCACTGACCACCACCATCAGCATCGACGGCCAGGACAGGGATGTTGCCCCCTACGCGGTGTGCGAGATCGGCGCACCGGCTGACACGTGCGATGGAAGCGTTTTCACCACGGATCTCAACTCCGGCGATTCTGTAAAGGTCACCGTTCCCGAGGAAGTGGGCAACCACGACTGGTCACTGCTTGCCATCTACGATGACCCGGCGAAAAACGACGAATACTACTTCCGCTCCACCGACCCCCGCGACGTGGAGATCCCGGTTAAGAAGGACACGGCCACGCTCATGATGGTGGAGATCAGTTCCATGCAGGTGCAGCGAACCGACGGCGAGGAGTCCCCCGTCATTGTCACGTGGTCTATCGCGGACGAGGAAGCGTAAAGCACAAAAATGGGCCCGTAGGCCCATTTCCTTTATTTATCTAATTCCTTCGCCACAACGCGGAGGATTTCTGCCACCTGGCGTCCCGCCTTGCGGTCTGGCCACCGGCCCTTCTGCAGGTGTGGCTGCACGCTGTCTTCCAGCAGCGTCATGAGATCGCCGACAATGGAGTTGAGCTGTTCAGCCGTGTACTTGTGCTCGGGCTTCCGGGGCCTGCGGGGCGGGTCTACAAGACGCATGCGCAGGATCTGTGGCCCACGGCCACTGGCAGCAAAATCGAACTCAATGCGCTGGCCAGGGTGAAGAGTGTCCACGCCCTCTGGCAGAACGGACTTAGAAATGTGGACGTCCTCCTGCCCAGGGTTGGAGGCAAACCCGAATCCCTTCTCCGGGTCATACCACTTCACTTTGCCGATCGGCATGGCTTCAAACCACCTTTCATCATGAGGTATCGCCTCGTCGCTATACCTGCCTATAGTCTGCTTCACTATACACGTGACCGCCTCCCGGCCACCTTATTAATAACGCCACCTCCCCCTCATTCATTCCCCCGGGGATGGTGCCGATTTAGGCCGTCGGTAACGACATTGTGACCAATCGCACAGTAGCGAATTTTTCCACTGTGCGCTGCGGATTTACGAACAGCAATCCGAGAAAACTGCCTCAATGGGGCTCAAAATGTGACTATTTCGTTACCATTGCGTTATATTTGAGCGCATGCATCGCGGGATGCGGCATTCACGCATGCCAGAGGCGATGGGTTCAAGGTGCATGAGCCAAAGCACCAACAGAAATTTGAAAACACTGTTTCCGCGCCGAACGTCGGCGCAGAGTAAGGGTGGCTCGCACCTTTTACTAACGCAGATCTTGAAAGGATACTAATTCAGATGGCACGACACGCCGCGCCGAAGAAGACCACCTTCGCAAAGATTGCAGCTTCCGCAACCGCCGTTGCTGCAGCAACCACGATTGCAGCCCCGGCAGCGCAGGCCGCTCCGGATTCCGACTGGGACCGTCTCGCACAGTGCGAGGCCGGCGGCAACTGGTCCATCAACACCGGCAACGGCTACCACGGTGGCCTCCAGTTCAACCCGGGCACATGGGCCGCACACGGTGGTCGCGAGTTCGCACCGTACGCCTACCAGGCCACCCGCGAACAGCAGATCGTTGTTGGCGAGCGCGTGCTCGCATCGCAGGGCTGGGGCGCATGGCCGGCTTGCTCCGCTCGTCTGGGCCTGAACTCCGCTCCGACGCAGCGCGATGCCCCGAGCAACGAGCTGTCCTCTCTGGAGTCCACCGAGAACGTCGTTGAGGAGATCGTCCAGTCCTCCTCCAACGAGGAGCTCCCTGTTGACGTTCTGTTCAACCTCCTGGTCAAGCGCCTGGCTGCCGTCGGCATCCAGGTTCCCGCCGAGGTGCACGGGGTGTACGACTTCCACCGTCAGGACATCCAGAACTTCTACTCCGCCAATGCGCAGTTCATCGATTCGAACCTGCCGCAGGTGAGCGCCGCTGTGAAGAACGCACAGTAAGAGACAACGCAAAAAGTGCCCCACACCTTGAAACAGGGTGGGGCACTTTTTCTGTGCCTTTTGCCACTTACTACGTCCAGGCACGCCAAAACGCCCCGTGTCTCATCCGGGGCGTTAAGCGCGACGTATTAGCGGTTGATGTTGGTGACGGGGTGTACGTAGCCCGTCTCTTCAACCGGGCGGGGGAAGTCCGTCTCGTTACCGAACGGGCTCATCGCGCCAGGCACCGTAGCAATAATCTCCGTGACTGGGTGCTGGCCCGGTGCGTGGTCGCCCCAACCTGGATCAACGTATCCCTTTTTGGCGGGCTTTACGGCCTTCTTCTGGCGGTCCGCCTTCTTTACAGTCTTAGCCATACACTCATTGTTCCAAACTTCCGCGTAAAAAGTCACACGCAAAGTGGCGGTAGAATGGGTGGGTGTTATGACACCTCGAACGATTGATACGGCTCCGCAACTGCACTTCATCGATTGGCTGGCTGCGCGATCCGATAGTGAGCTGGAAACTATCCTGCGTCACAGGCCGGACACGGCACTGCCACTGCCACCTAGTTTCCGTTCGCTTGCTGCCAGACTCCACGTTCGAGAATCCATTTCCCGCGCGCTTGCAAAGCTCACCGCGACACAACTCGCCACCGTAGAGGCAGCCGTTGGATGTGGGGCAGAATTCAACCCTTGTGCCTACCCCGATGTGGTGGATTATATCCACACGGCTGCCAAGGAAGCGGGCATCAGTGGCAGTGGGCGCCCCACAAAGAAGACAATTCGGGAGGCTCTCCAGTCCCTTTTCTCCTCGGCACTGCTTTATGGCGATGAGGACGCGTTCCTCCTGCCACCCGAGGTTGTCAACGCCCTCCCTCACGGCTTTCATGTGTTGCCTCAGGGGCCTCTGCTCACAGAGGAAGAAGGATCCGCCCGGCTGGAGGATATGTCTGCGACGCAGAAGAAGATCGTCTCCACGCTTCTGTCCGCAGGTGGCTCTGGGCGCACCCGGGATGCTGCTCCCGATGCCGACCCCACCCGGCCGATTCCGAAACTCATCAGTGCCGCAATCCTGGAGCGGGTAGACGATCACTCGGTTCGCCTGTCGCAGGTGGCGAAGGCTTTGCTGACCGGGACGCTGCCCACCCCGATCCCGTTGACGGAGCCGGCATGCGCCGATGCTGCGGACGTCTCCTCGGGATCTACCGATGGGAAGGCAACGGCGCAGGGGCTCGAAGTGGTGCGCCTGGTGGAGGAACTCATCGCAGCACTGTCGGTCACCCCGGCATCTACTCTCAAACAGGGCGCCCTCGGGGTGCGCGTGCACAATCGGCTGGCCGAGGAACTGCACGTGGACGAGGAAACCGTCGCTCGCGTGACCTCTCTCGCGTTTGCCGCCGGGCTGATTTCCCGTGGCGTACCCGATCCCCTTCCGGCTGACGACGACGGTGGCGACTACGTAGCTCCAACGGCTGCAGCAGACGCATTCCTCGCGCAAACACTGGCGGAGCGGTGGCAGACGATCGTCAGCGCGTGGCTGGATTCGCCCTATGCCTCGTGGAAGGTGGGCGAGGACGATTCCAAGGGCAAGCCCATTCACCTGCTGTCTCCGGAGACCAAGGTGGGAATCATCCCCACGGTGAAGGCGGAGCTCGTCTCCATCATCGGGCAGTCCTGGCGGGAGCTGTCCCCCGCCGATCTCGAGGCTCTCTATGTCTTCCACCACCCGATCACCAGCCGGCGCGTTACCCGGACAACACTTGCCAATATCGTCGATGAGGCCCAGTGGATCGGTCTCATTGTCGGCTCGGTGACCGGCGCCCTGTCGCCTACGTCGCTGGTCACGGAAGAGGACCTCGGGGCTGTAACGACAGCACTCACCCCTGACTACACGACGCAGCTCATTGCACAGGGCGACAACACAATCGTCGCTCCGGGACCTGTCGCCGCGGATATGTACGCGATCCTCAACCAGCTTGCCGACGTAGAGTCTCCCGGGCTCGCCGCCGTCTATCGCGTCACCGAAGCCACCATCCGCCGGGGCCTCGATGCCGGACTGTCCGCCTCCCGCATGCTGTCTTTCCTGCAGGAGCACGTTGTGGGTGGCACGCCGGAAAGCATTGAATTCCTCATCAAGGATGTTGCGCGACGCCACGGCACGCTCCGCGGCGGTCCCGCCTCCAGCTACATCAGGTGCGATGATGAGACGCTGCTTCTCAGCGCGTGCCGGACGGCCGAGGCCGAGTCTGTGGGGTTGCGGGTCATCGCTCCCACGATCGCCATCGCGCAAGCACCGCTGATCAAGGTGATCGAAGCCCTCCGGAAAGCAGGGTTCCAACCGGTGGCGGAGGGGGCCGACGGCGAGAGCCTCGACCTGCGTCCGCGGGCAACGCGCGTCACGGCGTCGATAGGCCCCCGGACCCCAACAGCCGTTCAAACCCGCACTAGCCACCTCTCCGACGAGGACATCGCGGCGGCGGTCACCGCCATCAGAAGCACCGATTCTGCCGAGACCAGGGCGAAATCCGGGCACGGGATCACCGGTTCGCACGACATCCTGAACGCTGTCAGCCACGCCGCCCGCGGAGGAAAGACCATCACCATCGGCTCTGTGGACAAGAACGGGATCGCCAGCCACCGCGTGGTGAAGCCGGTGACGGTGACGGGCGGACAGATGGATGCGCTCGATGTGGCCACGGGATCCATCCGCCGCTTCCTCCTGCACAGGATCACTGAGGTGTTTCTCGACTAACCGTCACTACAATGGAGAACTTCGAGGAAAATTTTCCTACGACCCACTACTAAGGAGTGACGGAAATGGGTTTTGGTGACGGTCCGCTCATCGTGCAGTCGGACAAGACTGTGCTGCTTGAAGTTGACCACCCCAAGGCAGATGAGGCCCGGGCGGCGCTAGCCCCCTTCGCAGAGCTTGAGCGCGCACCCGAGCACGTCCATACCTACCGCATCACCACGCTTGCGCTGTGGAATGCCCGGGCAGCCGGACACGACGCGGAGCAGGTCATCGATGTGTTGGACTCCTACGCCAAGTTCCCCCCACCACAGTCGCTGCTCATCGACATTGCCGAGACCATGTCCCGCTACGGGCGCGTACGGCTCACCAAATCACCGGCTCACGGGCTGCTCCTGGAATCAGACGAAAAGCCGATCCTTGCCGAGCTGTCCCGCCACAAGAAGCTCAAGGGGATGCTCGGCGAGCAGATTGATGACCACACCATCGCCGTCCACCCCTCGGAGCGTGGCCGGCTGAAGCAGGAGCTGCTCAAAGTTGGGTGGCCTGCCGAAGACCTGGCGGGCTACGTCGATGGCGAATCCCACCCCATCGAACTATCCACCGAAAACGGGGACTGGGAAATGCGCGACTACCAGCGCTACGCCCGCGATTCGTTCATCGCCGGAGGATCTGGCGTTGTTGTGCTGCCCTGTGGTGCCGGCAAGACGATCGTCGGTGCGGCTGCCATGGCCAAGCTCAAGACCACCACCCTCATCCTCGTGACGAACACCGTCGCCGGCCGTCAGTGGCGCGACGAGCTGCTCCGCCGGACGACTTTGACCGAAGATGAAATCGGCGAATACTCCGGGGAAAAGAAGGAGATCCGGCCGGTGACCATCGCCACCTACCAGGTGGTGACGCGCAAGACGAAGGGTGAATACCGCTCACTGGAGTTGTTTGATTCCCGCGATTGGGGCCTCATCATCTACGACGAGGTGCACCTCCTTCCTGCCCCCGTTTTCCGGATGACTTCTGATTTGCAGTCCCGGCGACGCCTGGGGCTCACAGCCACCCTCATCCGCGAGGACGGGCGCGAGGGAGACGTGTTCAGCCTCATCGGCCCCAAGCGCTACGATGCGCCGTGGAAGGACCTGGAGGCGCAGGGGTTCATTGCCTCGGCCGAGTGCGTGGAAATCCGTGTCACCATGACCGAGTCCGAGCGCATGGTGTACGCCACCGCCGAGTCGGCCGACCGGTACCGCCTGGCGACCAACGCCAGTGGCAAGATGAGCGTGCTCAAGCGCCTGGTGCAGATGCATGCCGACGAGCCGACGCTCATCATTGGTGCCTACATTGACCAGCTGGAAGAAATCGGTGAGGCCATTGGCGCGCCGGTGATTGAGGGCAAAACCTCAACAAAGAAGCGCGAGGAGCTGTTTGATAAGTTTCGCAGCGGTGACATCTCCACGCTGGTGGTGAGCAAGGTCGCCAACTTCTCCATCGACCTGCCCGAGGCATCCGTTGCCATCCAGGTTTCTGGCACCTTCGGCTCGCGACAGGAGGAAGCGCAGCGACTGGGCCGGCTCTTGCGCCCCAAGGCCGATGGGGGTAGCGCGACGTTTTACTCCATCGTCACCCGCGATACGCTAGACGCACACTATGCTGCACATAGGCAGCGGTTCTTGGCGGAGCAGGGCTACGCCTACCGGCTGCTTGATGCCGCCGACCTGCACCTGCTAGAGGAAAAGGACTAACCGTGTTTTCGTTCACCGTCGACCCCGCGCACAACAGCAAACACAACGAGCTGTACCGCGACTCCAGCCGCATCGGTAGGGCCGCGTTCATCTTCGCTGCTGTGCTCCTCGTCTTCGCTTTCATCATCACGCGCGTCTATGAGGGTGTGGGCCTACTCATGGCCTCGGGGCTCGTCATCATGGCGATCATCAGCGTGTTTATGGGATTTACCCTGCCAAAGAAAATGGGCACCCCGCAGGAGCTCTACGACCAGTTCCCACTGTGCCCCGCCATTATCGCAGAGGTGAACGGCAAAGACATCACGCTGTTGGCGCTAGTGAACCAGGCGGTCAACCAGGAAGCAAAGCCGATCTGGGCACTGTCTGCGCGAATTGTTCAAGGGCTGCCCAGCCACGATATCCGCGTTGGGGAGCGGGTGCCCTCTGTCGCTGTCGGCGGCAGGCGGGGGCTGACCACCCAGGAGCTCCACGCGGAGATGTCACCCATGCCGATTTGCTGGGGCACACCGGATAGCGAGGTAATCGCAGCGGCCAAGAAGGAGATCCCTGCTAACCAGTGGCGCAGGCTGGATGCTTTGCGCTCCCGCCTGGAGGACGTCAAAGCGACGAAGGAGCACCTCCTCACCCTGTAGATGCTGCCGCGTCACCTGCATACGCAGGCGGCGTTTTTCGACCTTGACGTATACCCATAGGGGGTATAGGTTTGTAGACGTACAAGAAATTCCGACCGAAAGGAACACACTCATGGCAACTACGACGTACAAGGTTGAGGGCATGACCTGCGGACACTGCAAGAAGGCCGTGGAAGAAGAGGTGGGCGCTATCGACGGCGTCACCGCCGTCGAGGCCAATGTGGAGGCCAAGAACGTCACCGTCACCGGCGACAACGTCTCCGAGGATGCCGTAGCCGCCGCCGTGGAAGAGGCCGGCTACACCCTGGTCAAGTAACCGTAACCACCCTGTGTAAGAAAGGTTCCCCATGACTCAACCGCAGCTACTCCATGTGGACTTGGGCGTCACAGGCATGACGTGCACGTCCTGCTCGTCTCGCGTGGAAAGGAAGCTGAACAAACTCGACGGCGCAGAGGCAACAGTCAACTTCGCCACAGAGTCTGCGTCTGTTTCCTACGACCCGGACAAGCTCTCCCCCGCTGATCTCATTCAGACAGTGGAGAACACCGGGTACGGCGCGTTTGAGATGGGGAACTCCGATACCTCCGACAGTACCGCCGATGCTGCGGGTGAGACCTCCGCTGTCGATGCGGCCCGCGAACGCGAAGCGGACGAGCTCAAGCGACGGCTCATCATCTCCGCCATTCTCGCCGTCCCGGTCATGCTCATCTCTATGATCCCCGCACTACAGTTCATGCACTGGCAGTGGGCGGTACTGACAATGGCCACCCTCGTCTACGTCATCGGCGGCGCGCCCTTCCACAAGGCCACCCTGACAAACCTCAAGCACGGCGCGTTCACCATGGACACACTTATTTCCATGGGCACCACGGCCGCCTACCTATGGTCTTTGTGGGCACTGTTCATCGGCAACGCCGGCATGCCCGGCATGAAGATGGAAATGCACCTGTTCGCCAGCGACTCCACCATGGACGAAATCTATCTGGAGTCCGTCGCTGTGGTCATCGCCTTCCTCCTCTTGGGCCGCTGGTTTGAAACCCGCGCCAAGGGGCGCTCATCTGAGGCACTCCGCGCCCTCCTCACCATGGGTGCGAAGGATGCTTCCGTACTCCGCAACGGCAAGGAGGAACGCGTCAGTATCGACGCGCTTGCCGTCGGCGACATCGTCGTTGTTCGACCGGGCGAAAAGATTGCTTCCGACGGCATCGTCGAAGAAGGCGCCTCGGCTGTGGACGAATCGATGCTTACCGGCGAATCCGTCCCCGTGGAGGTGACCGCTGGAGACGCAGTCACCGGCGCCACCATCAACACCTCCGGGCGTCTCCTCGTGCGTGTGACGCGAACGGGAAAGGACACCACACTCGCCCAGATGGCGCAACTCGTCACCGACGCACAGGCGAAGAAGGCCCCCGTGCAGCGACTGGTGGACAAGATCGCACAGGTCTTTGTGCCCGTCGTCATCGGTATCTCACTCATCACGCTCATCGCGCATCTGGCGCTGGGATCCGGGCTCGCACCGGCATTTACCTCGGCCGTCGCCGTCCTCATCATCGCCTGCCCCTGCGCGCTCGGACTCGCTACCCCCACGGCACTCCTCGTAGGGACCGGTCGTGGTGCGCAGCTTGGCCTCCTCATTAAGGGGCCGGAAGTTCTCGAGTCCACGAAGAAGGTGGACACCATCGTCCTCGACAAGACGGGAACGGTCACCACGGGGGAAATGTCTGTGCACAGCGTCATCCCCGCTGCCGGGCAGACAGAAGAAACAGTCCTCTCCTACGCGGGAGCAGTGGAGTCCGCCTCGGAGCATCCCATTGCCAGCGCCATCGCCACCCATGCAGCAGCCCACGGCGCGCTGCCCGCTGCGACGGATTTTTCCAACCAGCCGGGCGTAGGCGTCGAGGCGACCGTCGATGGCAGGCGGGTGCGCGTCGGCAAGCCAGAGGGAGAGCTTGGAGCACTCACTGAAACGTTCACGCAAGCAGAAGAAGAAGGGGCAACCCCCGTCGTCGTGACCATCGACGGGACGGTCGCAGGCATCATCAGCGTCCGCGACACCGTCAAGGAAACTTCCGCTGCAGCGATCGCCGGGCTCATCGATCTGGGGCTCACCCCCTGGCTCCTCACCGGCGACAATGAGGGCGCTGCCAGGGCCGTTGCCCGCGAAGTCGGGATCGATCCAGCCAACGTCATCGCGGGCGTGCTACCAGCAGACAAGGTCACCCACGTCGACGCCCTTCAGCGGGAGGGCCGCAACGTGGCCATGGTGGGCGACGGAGTCAACGATGCCGCCGCGCTCGCGCAGGCCGACCTCGGACTGTCGATGGGTGCCGGCACCGATGTTGCAATTGAGGCCTCCGATATCACCCTCATGAACAACGACCTCATTTCCGCCGTCGATGCTATCCGCCTGTCGCGGCGAACCCTCCGCACCATCAAGGGGAACCTCTTCTGGGCGTTCCTCTACAACGTCCTGCTCATCCCCATCGCCGCCATTGGACTGTTGAACCCCATGCTGGCCGGCATCGCGATGGCCTTCTCCTCCGTCTTCGTTGTCACCAACTCGCTGCGACTGCGCAGCTTCGAAAGGACACCCCAGTGAACCACGACAACTGCGACCACAGCCACTACGGATACATCCAGGACAAGGACCGCTACCTCGCACGCCTCAAGCGCATCGAGGGGCAGGTGCGCGGAATTCAGCGCATGATCGACGAGGACAAGTACTGCATCGACATCCTCACCCAGGTCAGCGCCGTTAACTCAGCGCTCAAAGGGGTTGGCCTCCAGCTTCTCGACGACCACATGCGCCACTGCGTTAAAAACGCCGTCATCCAAGGCGACGAAGCAGCCAACGAAAAATTCGAGGAAGTATCCGACGCCATCGGGCGTTTCACACGCTAGGAATCCCATCATGCACGCCCATAGGCAGGCCCATGACCACAGCCACAGCCACGCACACAGTGGATCGTTGACAGCCCTCCTCATATCGTTTGCCATGACCGCGACCATCTTCGTGGCCCAGGTCATCGGCGGACTTATCTCCGGCTCACTGGCTTTGCTGTCAGATGCCATGCACATGCTGTCCGATTCCACGGGCATGGTGATCGCCATCGTGGCGCTACTCATCGGCAGGAAAGCCGCCACCTCGCGTGCCACCTTCGGCTATAGACGGGTGGAAGTCATCGCTGCCATGCTCAATGCACTCGTTGTCACGGGTGTGGTGGCCACCATCATTTACAACGCTGTCTCCCGCCTTGGCTCCGAGTACGAGATCCAGACGGCAACCATGCTCGGCGTCGCTACTTTGGGTCTTGTTGCCAACGCGGTCAGCGCACTCATCCTTATGCGACGACAAAACGATTCCCTCAACATGAAGGGCGCGTACCTCCATGTCCTCTCCGACCTGTTGGGATCCGTCGCTGTCATCATCGCCGGAATCATCATCGGGCTCACCGGGTGGACGTATGCCGACTCCATCGCGTCCTTCATCATCGCGGGCATGGTTCTCCCCCGCGCGCTCGGACTGCTGCGCGAGTCCGTTTCGGTCCTTCTCAACCGTGCGCCCTCTTCCATTGATACAGTCGCGGTACAGCGTGCCGTAGAAGCGTTGCCCCACGTTGCCGCCGTCCACGATCTTCACGTCTGGACCACCGACGGCACCGAACCGCTCGCCACCTGCCATGTGGTCGTCGCCGATGGCGTTCACGCCGACTGCGCCGTTCTCGATGCCGTGCAGGCCCAGCTACGGGAGTTCGACATCGAACACTCCACCATTCAGATCGAACGCCCCTCGCACATCAACCATGAGGTTGTCTGCTGACCTCGACCAGACATACCGCACATCGTTATCCGCCCGGCACGTAGAAATGCAGTGCCGGGCGTTTTATTTGCCACGACCCAGTTTCTAGGACTCACTGCTGAAAAACATAAATGTAGCGCCGACACCTCTCTTGGCCTTCGCCGATAGCCCCGACAAAACCTCAATCAACGACCACATAACAAGCCTCAAAAGTTAACGAAGATCTCAGACCCCACTGTGGCAGGATCCCACCCAAATCAAGCGAACACAAACTAGTTAACCGAAAACAAGTGGACAGGAACGCGGTGATGCGTAGTCAATATTCAGACGGCAACCAAGCGTTCCGTGCGAGGACCGGCATGAGGTCTCGTGCGTCTACGCCCCGCGTCGTTGGGGTCCAGTTCCCTAGGGCCGCATCAGAAGAAGCATACGCAGATGCTCCATGAGAATTGATCTTCCATAGGACATACAGGAGGAGGAATCTAAAGCGATGATCCGGGAAAGCCTAAAAAATTACGGAGACGGAGAGGAAGCAATATAAGCACAAATATCCCTCATTGA
>ERZ1031292.212-NODE-212-length-20523-cov-11.690444_pt1 | contig 20523 bp, 19 predicted proteins | sample MGYA00518215_ERZ1031292 | MGnify/ENA primary metagenome ERZ1031292 (study PRJEB33718, sample SAMN03159822) | human skin metagenome | collected 2014-02-25 | study: EMG produced TPA metagenomics assembly of the PRJNA266117 data set (Human skin bacterial metagenome... | reverse complement strand
CCTCACCGTCTTGTTCACCATGATGGCAAATCACAGCCTCTACCAAGAACCAGAAGAGCAGAAAATAACCTAGCCGGCTAGGCCCCACCCCAGCCGATTGGCAATACGCCAATCGGCTCCTAGGCGTACCCAAAAACAACCCCACACCGAACGTCACCCCCATCCAATTACCCCCTCAGGTTGACGAACTATATAGGAACACCCCCCGAATCTCAAGGTTGTGCTGAAGTGCGTAGCTCTTTCGCAATTGCGAGAACCGAGTCGACGGCAAGAACGGCTTCTATACGGTGGACTGGCGTATCAGCCTGGGCCAGCTCCTCGCGGGCATTGGCAAGTCGGCGATACATATCTTCAATGACACCATCCTGGCCTGCGATTCTCGTGCCGATGCCCTTGGTGTATTTCAGCTTGTCCCAGACGATTAGTTCCTCAGCAATATCAAACGAGGCATCATTGCTAAGCTGCTCAATCTCACCTGAAACTGCTCGAAACGCGGCATCTGCGCCGTCGGAGGAACGGAGAATGAGGAATACTCCAACTGCGATCGAACCCAGCGTTACTAAGGAAGCTAAAATGATAAGCGCTACACCATAAAAAGCGAATGCCAAGCAACCAACAATGATTCCGATCAAGCTTAAAAAGGCTTGACGCTCTGACATGGATCCGTCCTTGGATCCGGAGGAGTTGCTCTTTACCATCAGTCCTCACATATGCTCGACGAAACTTGGCCAGATCAGGTAGGCCCCGTAGAAGAGAAGTGCACCCACAATAATCCCAATAACTAGGATGATGACACCTGCGATTTTCATGGTCTCTGGATTTCGCACGGGGGTTGAACGAAGCTCGGCAACTAAATCGCGCATCTGAGAACGTACGTCGCTGTACTCTTCTTCAGTTTTCGCGAGCCTGCGTTGACGGCGCACACGTTCAACATCCTCAACGGAAATCGTCGGCTGTGTTTGGGCCGACTTAAACCGCGCCACGGGGTTCAGATTCATGCAAGTAAAGATACCATGTCACGAAAGGCCCCTGCGACACCAACACCTAAAAGTGAGGTGCCTTGGTATCGTCCACGTATTTTGTACCTAATTCACGGAAATAGTGAATGGAGTCCCCGTCCATTCCGTGGGAAGCATCGGGGAGATTGATTAGAAAACGCGGCGTAGGGCCAATGGCGTCAAGCGGCAGTTTGCATCATCCTATACGTATATCGGAAATCGGCTCCTGCAGATTGTTTTCATGATCTCCTAGGGAAAGACTTCTGCAATGTGAACTGTCGGCAACGGAGAATTGACGGCGCGGTTAACGGGGAATGAAAGCTTTATTAATGCCTTGAACAGCGATTTTAAGTGGTCTAAATTCGTCTAGGTGATTTCTGATAGCGGTCGCTTCGGATCGCCTGCTGCTGGCGATAGGCGGTAGCGGTGGGCTCGGTGGGTGGGCCGCTGTCCTATGGGAGTGCCCGAACAGCGTCAACACTCTGCTTCTGCGCCGTGGTTTCGGATCTCCCACCGAGTTCGAGACGACAGCTGAAGGGCGGTGGCATTCATGAGCCACGTACATGTAATGGAGCGGAACCATACCGGAGCGGATGCGCCGGCAGATTCGGCTGCGGTGCAGGGGACATCCTTGCAGCTCGACTCTGTTGCGCGGGAATTCGCGGACGGCACGGGACTCCACGCGTCATCGCTGCGGGTCGAGGCAGGGGAATTCGTTTCTATCCTCGGCCCGTCGGGCTGCGGAAAATCCACGATGCTGCGCTGCATTGCGGGGCTGGAGACACCGGACCGAGGACGCATCTCCTTCGGTGAAACCAACGTCTTCGACGCGGAGCTGGGCATCAACGTGCCCCCGAACCGGCGGGGACTGTCCATGGTGTTCCAGGATTTGGCGCTGTGGCCCCACATGACGGTGGCGAAGAACGTAGAGTTCCCACTGACCGTCGGAAAGCGAAAACTACCTGCAGGTGAGCGCCGGCAACGAGTGCAGGAAGCGCTGGAGAAAGTAGGGATTGCGGGGAAGGCGCAGCAGCGCCCGAACCAACTGTCCGGAGGCCAGCAGCAGCGCGTCGCCATCGCGCGGGCGATCGTCTCTGAACCACAGGTGATCCTCATGGACGAACCCCTGTCCGCGCTTGACGCAGCGCTGCGCCTCCAGATCCGCGGAGAGATCACCTCCCTGGCAAAAAGGCTGGGAGTTACCGTCATCTACGTCACCCACGACCAGTCCGAGGCACTCGCGATGAGTGACCGCGTCATCGTCATGGAAGAGGGCACCATCGCCCAGTTCGCGCGCCCGGTGGATATCTACACCACCCCAGCAAACGACTTCGTTGCCACCTTCGTCGGGCACATGAACCGCGACTCCGAGGGGCGTGCCTGGCGGCCAGAACACATCTTCATCAGCACTGATCGGCAACGAATCGAAGAAGCGCGGTCGGGTGAAGCCCCAGCCGGGCGACGCATGTACAAGGCAACGGCACTGGAAAGCCGCTACGTCGGCGGGCACTACGAGGTGATCGCCGATGTTAAAGGCGCGGACGAGCCCTGGCTGGTGTACAGCAACCGGGCGGTAGAACCGCAGGAGCAGCTCACCCTCATTACGGCAAAACCCGCAGGGTAGCCGAGGCGGGGCCACTTCCGGTGTCTACTTGCCCCTCGTAACAGAAAACAACAGCAGGACCAGCACCGTACTTACCGCAGGACCAGCTCACACCTACAACGAAAAGGAAACAACATGAACAAGAAGATCGTCGGCATCATCGCGGGGCTTGCCAGCTCCGCCCTAGTGCTCACCGGCTGTGGCTCCGTGGAGACCTCGGAGACCAGCGCAGCAGGGGAGAGCGGCACCGCTACCGCCTCGTCCGAATGGCAGGCACCGGAGGGACTCAGCGGCGAAATCTCCTATTACTCCGCCAACCCGCAGGGCCTCACCGACGCGCTCGTTGAGGAGTTCGAAGCCAAGACGGGCGTGAAGGTCAACGTCTACGCCGATACCACCGGCAAGATCACCGCTCGCATCAAGGCAGAGGAAGCCAACCCACAGGCAGACATCGTCTACCTCGCAAGCTGGTCCGCAGCCTCCAAGCAGGCAGACTCCGGCGCGCTGGAGGAGTACACGCCGGAAGGTGCGGACAAGGTTCATGACAACTGGGTTTCCCCGACCGGCCAGTTCGTTGGCCGTGACGGCTCTGCCCTTGCCCTCGTTGTTAATACGCAGGCCACCGACGGTACTCCGGCCGACTGGAAGGACCTTGCCGATGAGAAGTACAAGGACAAGGTCATCATGCCTGATCCTCGTGAATCCGGCACGGCTGCCGACCTCGTCGCTGCCATGGTCGCCCACTGGGGCGAGGAAAAGACGTGGGAGCTTTTCGATAGCCTCTTCGCCAACGGCATGGTTGTGCAGGGCGCAAACGGACCGGCGCTCGACGCAGTGAAGTCCGGCTCCAAGGCCGTTGTCTTCGGCGGTGTGGATTACTCCGCCTACTCCGGTCAGCAGAAGGGTGAGCCGCTCGAGGTCATCATTCCGTCCTCCGGAACCACCATCACCCCGCGACCTGTCATGATCATGAAGTCCTCTGATAACAAGGAAGCTGCGGAGGCCTTCGCAGACTTCATGTTCTCCACACAGGCGCAGGAAATCTCTGCGTCCAAGAACATGATCCCCGGCCGTGAAGACGTGGACGCTCATTCCGGTCCGAACTACTTGGAGATCGCTCAGTTCAGCGACGACTGGGACGCGATCGTGGACAGCTCCGCTGACATCCGCGACGCCTTTGTTGAGCGCTACCTCAAGTAATGACAGCGCGCACGGAGAAGCAGCTAACACCGGTATCTGACGCAGCTACCGGTGTTACCGGTGCTGCCACGGACAGCGTTCACCTACCAGAAAAGCGTGGTGGGCGGAACCCCCTCGGACGACTGCAGGGGCACCAACCACGCACGATGACGTACATCATCCTCCTTGGCCTGCTCGTTCTCGTTGCCGCGCCCCTATTGTCCGTTTTGGTGACAGCATTTACCGGCTACCGCGAGGAACCATCTGCCTTGGGCATGCTCGCCCACGCGGACATGCTCACCGTCATGGGGAACACCGTGCTGCTCTCCGTGCTTGTCGTCCTCTTCGCCACCCTCATGGCGGCCCCGCTGGCCGTGGCTATGGCGTGGACCCCTATGGCCCGACACACGTGGATTGACGTGGTCGTCATGGTGCCGTTTATGACCCCGCCCTTTGCTGCAGCTATGGCTTGGATGGACGTGACCCGTCTCGGCGGGATTGCCACACAACTCGGCGGAAAAGCGGTAGGCCAGCTCGCGCACAATGTCATCTACTCGGTGTGGGGCATGGCGCTCATCATGGCCTGCGAGCTGTTTCCGTTCCTGTACCTGCTCCTCCGCAACGCGTGCGCCACGGTTCCCGCCTCCGCGATTGAATCGGCGCGCGTTGTGGGTGCGACATGGGGAGAAATCGTCGGCCGGATTCTCGTTCCCATTCTCATTGGGCCGTACTCTCTTGGCGCGCTCATCGTTTTTATCCGGGCGGCCGGCGAATTCGGCACGCCCGTGACCCTCGGTAACGCCATTGGCTTCCCCGTCCTCGTTTCCTCCATCCACCAAAACATCACGGTGGATCCCATCAGCTTCTCCCGCGCAGCGGCCTCCTCCAGCGTCCTGTTTGGACTCGGCGTGACGGTATGGGCGATTCAGCAGTATGTCTCCAGAAAAGATATCAGTGGCGGTGGACGCGTCGCCCGTCCCGTGCGGTTGACACCATCGCTCATGGCGCGTTGTGCGATGTGGCTCCACATGATTGCCGTTTTCCTCCTCAGCGTCATCATCCCGTACATCTCAATTGTCTTGGGTGCAATGACGATCCTGCGCTCCCAGCCACCGACACTTACGAACCTCACCTTCGACTACTTCGCTATCGCGTTGGGTAAATCAAGCGCGCAGGAAGCACTGCTGAACTCCGCCTTCCTGGGCTTTTTGGGTGCGACAGTGGCCATCATCGTGGCCACCGCCGTCGCACTCACTGCCCACCGGGCGCGCAGGAGCCTGCCTGCGCGGGCAAACGACTTCCTTGCCGTCGCGCCCGATACCGTTCCGGGAATCGTCATGGCGGTGGGCTTCATCCTCCTGTGGAACGCCCCGTGGCTGCCACTGACTCCCTACGGCACACGCTGGATCCTCGTCCTCGGGTACACGGTGATGTTCCTGCCCATGGCGGTCCAAAACGTGAAGGCTTCCCTTGCCGGAGTGTCCCCCACCTTGGTGGAAGCGGCCCATGTCGCCGGTGCCACCCGCCTGGTTACATTGGTGCGGATTATTTTGCCCCTGCTTATGCCCGGTATTATCGCCGGCTGGCTGCTCGCTTTTCTCGTCGGAATTCGTGAGCTCGTCATGTCGTCGCTTATCCGCCCTGCGGACCTCAACCTGCTGTCACCGTGGATCATGAACCAGTTCGACCAGGGTAATCGGCCGGAGGCAATGGCGATGACGCTCATCGGCGTGGTCAGTTCCACTGTCGTACTCATCGTCGTGACCACGGTGCAGCGCAGGCACACTGCGGGTACATCACGCGAGGCCACGGCGTGACCTGCGCTGAAGAACAGCCAGAGGTTGTCGTGGCTGGCGAGGACGCAACTCGAGGCATCGGCGTGACCATCGCGTTCTTCTCCGATCTCCACCTGGGCGCGCCACACGCGCCGGGACGGGACTGGGCGGAGAAGATGGTCACGCGTGTGAAGCCCGACGTGGTGGTGTTTGGCGGGGACCTGGTCGATCACCGCCACGGCGGCCCGGCAAATATCGCTGCTGCCTCAGAGCTGTTGTCGACGATCGTCGAATCGTTGAAGCTGCCACTCGTCATCATCTGGGGGAACCACGACGCAGAGGTTGGGCTCCACCGCGAGCTTGCATGGATCACGGATCACCCACGGATCCGCTGCACGGAAGGAACCGACAGCGTCCAAGTGCTCAGCTTTCCGGGGATTCCCGTGTATTTCTATGCCATGAATGTGGGGGAGAAAAACGACTACCGCGCCGTCATTGATGCCTACCCAGTAGCTGATCGAGTAGTACACCCAGATGTCGCCCACGTTGGCGTGTTCCACACGAGCTTGACCGGGGAGTTTTCGAAGAATCCGTGCTTGCCGGCTACACCTGACGAGCTCTTGGAAAAGCGCTACGATGCGTGGCTTCTCGGCCACGTGCATTCTTCGCACATCATCAGCGAAAACCCGCTCATCGGCTGGCCGGGGATGGGCCATATGTGGCAGGTCCACTTCTAAAGCGTGAAGCGGTGAGCCGGTTCAGCTGAGCTCGCTCCTTTATAATCGGATACATATGACTACTGCAGCTGATTCAATGATCCGAGTTCGTGATGCCCATCTGCATAATCTGCGGCATGTGGACGTGGATGTGCCGCGGGGGAAGCTCGTCGCCTTTACCGGTGTGAGCGGGTCAGGGAAGTCTTCCCTGGCATTTGGCACCATTCACGGGCAGGCGCAAAGCCGCTACCTCGAGTCGGTTGCGCCATTTGCCCGCCGGCTTATTGCTTCCGCTGTAGATCCGCAGGTGAGCTCCATCGAGGGGCTGCCACCGTCGGTGGCGCTGCAGCAGTCGACCTCGGGTGGCTCCGCACGCTCAACGGTGGGAACGGTATCCACAATGAGTAACACCGTGCGCCTACTCTTCTCCCGCGTCGGCACGTACCCGGAGGGGATGGGGATTTTGTATTCCGATTCCTTCTCCCCGAATACGCCGGAGGGGATGTGCCCGGATTGCCAGGGGACAGGCGTGCGCCACGTGGCCACGGAAGAATCCATGGTGAAGGACCCCTCACTCAGCATCGAGGAGGGGGCGATAACCGCCTGGCCAGGTGCGTGGGCAGGAAAGAACTTCCACGATATCCTCGAGGCCTTGGGGTTTGATATGGATACCCCGTGGCGTGACCTGCCACGAAAAGACCGCGAGTGGATTTTGTTCACTGACGAGGAGCCCGTGGTGGAGATCCACCCGATTCGTGGTGCTGATCAGGTTCAACGCACGTACGAGGGCACGTGGCACTCGGTGAACTCCTACCTCACCAAGACCCTCGCGACAACGCAGTCGGATACCCTCCGCGCCCGCACACTGTCCTTCATGGAGTCCCACCCGTGCACCACCTGTGGCGGACGTCGGTTGCGGCCGGAGGCGTTGCAGGTCACCTACGCCGGAATGCGTATCGACGAGCTCAACGCCCTTCCACTTGCTCGCCTTACCGAGGTCATCGAGGAACAACCGGCGACGGAGGAAGCAGAACGCATCCTCATCGGTGCGTTGCTACCGATCCTTCATTCCTGTTTGGAACTGGGGCTGGGGCACCTGTCTCTGGATCGGCAGATGACGACACTGTCCGCCGGTGAGCTGCAGCGTCTCCGGCTTTCTGCCCAGCTGCGCTCGGGTCTCTTCGGAGTCTTGTACGTTCTCGACGAGCCCTCGGCCGGCTTGCACGCATCGGAACGGCAGGCTCTGGTTCCGCTTCTGCGCAGGCTTATCGACGCTGGGAATTCCGTCATCATCGTCGAGCACGACATGGATCTCGTCGCCCAGTCCGACTGGATCGTCGATGTCGGCCCCCGCGCTGGTGAAGGCGGTGGTGAAGTCTTGTACTCCGGGCCCGCATCCGGCTTCGCAGTGGACAGCCCCACCCACGATGCCCTGGTTAACCGGGCCGTGAACCCGGCGGAGGTACCCGCACAAGATGCATCGGGGATCCTTCCGCTGCGTGGTCTTTCCACCCACAATCTTCAAAACATTGATGTCGATCTGGGGCTTGGGCAGTTCACGTCCATTGTCGGCGTTTCCGGTTCAGGAAAATCCACGCTTATCTCTGAAATCGCCCGCGAAGCGGAGGAGAACGAGGGCGTGGATAAACTCGTACAGATCACGCAGAAACCGATCGGCCGCACGCCACGGTCGTGCCTTGCCACCTATACGGGCCTTTTTGACCGGGTGCGCAAGCTCTTCGCCCAAACGGAGGAAGCAAAGCGCCGGAAGTGGAATGTCTCCCATTTCTCCTTCAACGTGACCAAGGGGCAGTGCCCAACGTGCAAGGGCGAGGGGAAAATCGAGGTCGAACTCGTCTTCCTGCCCGGCTCGTACACGCAGTGCCCCGCGTGCCACGGAGGCCGTTTCAACGACGAAACACTGCAGGTCACGTGGAACGGTCGCACCATTGCTGATATTTTGGACCTCACCGTCGACGAGGCTGCCGAGGTGTTTGCCAGCGACAAGACCGTTATGAAGTCCATTTCCGCGCTACAGGCGGTGGGTCTCGGGTATCTGCGCCTCGGACAGGGTGCACCGGAGCTGTCCGGTGGCGAGGCGCAGCGCATCAAGCTGGCCACGCATCTGCAAAAGACTCCGCGGGGCACGACCATTTATCTTCTCGACGAGCCCACCACAGGCCTCCACCCCGCTGACGCAGAGCTGCTCGTCACCGAGCTGCGTCGCATCGTTGAACGCGGCGACACCGTTGTCATGGCGGAGCACAACCTGCACGCCATTGAGCGAACCGACCGCGTCATTGAAATGGGACCCAGCGCAGGCGCAGCCGGTGGCAGAATCGTTGCCGACACAACACCGGCTGACCTTGCCAGCATGGATACCCCGACTGGCCAGGCAATGGCCCAGGCCAGTTAGGCGTAGAAACCATAAGGGCCACGCCAGACGGCGTGGCCCTGGAGCTCACAGTCGGAGGGCTACTAGCCCAAAACTCCAAACTGCCGTGCGAGTCCCAGCAAAACGCTGATGAGCGAGATGACCCCTCCAACGATGCCCCAGATTTCCTCCTGGGCGAGGTTGGATGACCCCTTGGCAGTGGAATTGCTGCCGCCCAGGTTTGGCTGCTCTGCCGGTGTGACAACGTGGTCGGGGCGTCCCAGCCTATCCCACTGTCGTATCACTTGGAAGGAATCGTTGAAGGTAAACGGTTTGCCATCGATGCCTGGAGCAGTAGCACGTGTGAGATCGATGTCGATGTTGTAGCGGTCGAACAAAAGGGTAGACAGGGCAGTCGTTTGCATAGATCCAGACAGCACGCCAACAAGTCCTTTACCGGGGATCCATAACGGCCCGCCCGAATCACCTTGAGCGGTTTCAGTGCGGTCTACGAAGAAAGTCGTCTCTGTACTACCCGCAAAGTTGCCACAATTTTCTCGTTTAGTAGTGTTTCCGTATACGCACACTGTTTCACCCAATTGAACTTCGGAGAGGGGAACAATGGTGTCACCGGAAAAGCGATTCTCTCCCAGTCGCACTGAGTCGTTCCAATCGATCCTGGCCCAGTCATTGTAGGTTTCCTGGTCGTCATCAAAACCGCTGTAGAGAGGGGAGTTGGTTACTGTTCCCAAGGGACCCTTGAGTAGGCCATTGGAGTCCTCAATGTAAACGAGGTCTCCAGTATCGCCACAGTGTGCAGCTGTGTAGCTATAACCATCCCCGTTAAAACCGAGCGTGCAGGAATGAGACGGGAAATAACCAGGTGCGCCGATAAGGATTTCATCGCCTTGAGACACCGTGTACAACGGTGCCGCGGTGGCGATGGCGGAACCAGAGACGGTTGCAACAGCGACAGCTGCTGTCAGGAAAATTTGTGCGAGCTTCATAGAAACTAGCATAACACTGTCAAAAGACTGTGAGTGAGTTGAAGTGTAAAAGAAACGCGACCGGTGACGAGTGCGTTCGTAGAGTGGTCGATTCACAAGAGAATGTGAATGCATGCGGGTGGTCTACCTCGGACTATCCCCAAAGGATGTGTCGAATGTAGGACCAGATGGGGGAGAAGAAGTCACCGTTACCAAGGGTGATGCCGATGATCTCCGGCGTGGTGAGGCCCCGTCCGTCGTATGCCGGGCGAAGGATGTAGCCGCGGTGCGGATTGCTCGGTGTTACCGGGCGGGAGGGGCGCGCCGGGATAGAGGGAGTGTTGATGTCGGCAGGTTCCACTTCGGAAACGGCCTTAGCTTTCTTCTTCTTGAGGAGCGAACCATCTACGTACTCGTCCATCACTGGATCGAGGCGCGTGGTGCCGGGGTCGTTGCTATCCGGTCCAATCGTGATGTGGATGTGCGCATCTTCACCCGGTCGGAAGGTCATCAGGGGCTCTGGTGTCCACGTGTCACTGGGGTGGGTAGACGTGGGCTCGGGCGCTATCGTCGTGGGAGCTGGCGCGGGCTGTTCCGGCGTGGACGGAACGGGCTGAAGTAGTTCCGTTGTCGGCTCAACGGGCGCTGGCTGCTCCACGGTCGTTGTTGCGGGTACGGGCTCCGACGTTGATGGCTGGGGTACTACGGGGATTGCCTTGGGTACGAACCCTTGGTGTACCCACGTGGAGAACATCTTCACACGCTGTTCAGCGTTGTGGTCGGCATCGTTGACGCCGGGGTGGGTGTCACGGGTGAGGTTGACGGACCACGAGTCATTCCAGCTCTGCATGATGGCCATGTCGGGGCCAGAGATGGGGGCCAATTAGGCCGGGGTCAGGGATCCATATGGGGTCACCGGAATCGCTGGGGTTGGTGGTCACGCGGTCGAGGAAGAATGTCTTGCCCAGGTTGCCGACAAATGGGCCGCAGAAGATTTTCTTCGTCGTGTCGCCGTAGATGCAGGCAGTTTCGCCGGATGTGACGGTATCGGGATCAATAAGACTGTCGCCGGAGTACCGGTTGGGGCCGATGTTGACGGTGTTATCCCATTCGATGACACCCCAGTCGTTGAAGTTTGCTGCGCCATTTTCTACCGATGTAGCCGGTGAGCGGTGGAAAGTACCAACGCGAGGGCTGGTGTAACCGCTGGGCAGTTCGAGGTGCACAGCGTAGCCGTCCTTGCCGCAGTGAGCAGACACGTAACTGAATCCGTTGCCGTTGTAGCCAACGGTGCATTTGCTACCACTGTTGGATCCGGGCGGCAGGAGGATGGCCTTGTCTCCCTGGGTGACGGAATAGTACGGCTGCGCGATGGCGGGTGTTGCGCCCGCGATGAGTCCCACTGCCATCGCAGTGGCGACGAGAGTTTTCTTAAAAATTACTTAGACGACATTAGCACGCCAAAAACGTAAATGTGGGTAGCAAAATACCTGCATGTGGGCAGTAATGAAAGTTTTTCACGCAAATAAAGCTGAACGGTGTATGACGTAGGTAAATAAGAAATTCTTAGAAAAGTGGATGTGGATAATCCACGTTCACCGTGGCCGGATTCGGGCATGCGCGTACACTCGAGAAGAAGCCCCTGTCTGGTGGCGTTAGTAGTTTTTAGAAGGCTGGAAGACTGTGGAACGGTCGGAGTGTACGAGGTGGAGGAGTACACATGGTGGGGTTGGATGCACAAGGACGGGGCGTGCCTTTTGATGCACTGGCGTGTCCAAACTACAGGTCCACTGTTGCAGCTGCTGCGGTCTGCTTGGCATACGGGCCGACGCCGGTGATGGTTGCAGCACCCGGACCGACCCAATCGCCGTACCCGACGAGGTGCACGTGCGGATTGTCGAGGTGGGGACGAAGTGGTCCCAGTGCCGGTCGAAACCCCGTGCACCAGATGAGGTCATCGTGGGTAAGGTCATCGAGGGTGGAAAACATGGGGGTGGCAGTCAAGATGCCGGTATCGCGGGCTTCTTTTATCTGGGGGAGAACGACGATATCCCCCAAATCAGAATCGGGGCCGGGGTCGCCCTCGCCTCGCAGAATCGCCAGCATGCGCTGCCGGTTTCGGCGAAACAGTGCCGCGCCATCGACATCGTCGGGCATGAAACGAGGGGGTCTGCGTGTAAACCATGTGACAGTCGCGACAGCGGACAGCTCTGCGGCGATTTGCGCGGCAGAATTGCCTCCGCCCACAACGGCAACGGAGTGTTCATGAAAGGGACCCGGCCCGGGGTAGTGCGCCGAATGCCACTGCCTTCCCTGGAAAATGCCGGGGTAGGAGGGGATGAATGGGGACGACCATGTCCCCGTCGCGCCGATGATCTCCCGTGCTTTCCATGTCTTATTCACCAGGAAAAACTCGCCGTCATACGCAATATCCGTCACGGTGACGGGCCTACGTACCGGGAGGTGATAGCGCTCCTCGTATGTGGTGAGGTACCTGATGACGTGGTCCTTCGTGGGGTAACCGGGTGAGGACGGCATGGGAAGCCCCGGCAGGTTGGAGAAGCTGGACGCGGAGAACAAGGTCATAGAGTCCCACACGTGAAGCCACGCGCCACCAGGCTTTTCCTGATTGTCCAGGATGAGGAAGTTATCCGTCTTCTTCCGCACGTAATAGGCCGTGGCGAGTCCAGACTGGCCACCGCCGATGATGAGAACGTCGTAGGGATCCTCGTGTCCCTCTTGTTTGGCAGAAAGATCAGGGTCAGTCACGAGTCGTCCTTTCAGTAGTCTCTTTAGCCTTCTACCTAGCATTGCGTGGGGTGTTACAACACTGATTCTCCGTGCCTACGCCCACTCGCCACCGGCTAGCGGCCATCAGTTGTCAGCTGCCGGCTATCCTTCTCGCCATTGTAGGGAAGAAAACTTGGCCTGTTCTGGTCGCTGCGTATGTGTGTGTGGTTAAGTTACAGGTATGGATGTCATCTTGATCTCAGCTGCCGAACATGAAGGTCTGCCACTCGACTGTGGCCTGCGCTTCACTAACGCTCATACGACCTCTGCTGACTTCGCCGAGAGTCGCCTGGCGTTGTTGACCGGCCAGTATCAGCAGCGCAAACCCAAAACCCGGATTGAAGAGATCATTCCACTGACCTCAACGGAGTACCTGGGGGAAGGGGGTCTACAGCTCATCGAATGTCGGCGCTTCGATACCGACGTGGCCGATCTCAACCCGGAGGCCGTGATCGTTGCCGTCAGTCCGAAGCCCGTGGGTGATGATTACTCCACCCCGCTTGTCATCCGCTGGCCGGGGGTGACCACTCCGGGGAGCACCTGCACCGAGCTGGTCTCCACCCTCGACATTGTGCCGACCATCGCCGCTATCACAGGCGTTGATACCCGCCCCAATGCACCCCTGTCTGTCGACGGCATGAACCTGACACCCGTGATCCGCTACGGTGCGGCCGGGCACCGCGCGCTTTTCTACGACAACAAGGAAGTCATCACCGTCGATGCGCACCTGAAAGACGGTGAGCTGAACGCCTCTGCAGATTCTCCGGACACCATCCACCAGCTTCTCGACCAGTGGAATCTGTGGCAGAACATCATGTTGATGGGGCCGTTGCAATGACGTTTAAACTGCAAGATCTAAAGGCAGATCCGAGATGTCTCGTAAGCGGTCGCCCTTAATAAGAGTGTGAAGCATCAAGGCAGACTCGTCGTTGCCTATTTCTTCGACAGCCTCTTGAAGCTCGGGGAGGGCGAAACGGTAAGTAGTATCAATATCGCCCGTTCCAAGAGCAATAGATGCGATCCTTGATAGTGATGGCTCTGCAGTCACAGCGATTATATGAGGAGCTTTTCCTTTTTTGTTTCTAATTAAGTTGAGAGCTTCGGATCGTGTGTTCTGTGCCCTATCAGACCGCATTGTCCACTTACAAGAAATGACAGCGTGAATGAATGCAGGATCAGCGTTCACGCTCTTCCTGATATTCGAGGCCCTAACAGGAGTTAGCGTTGCTGACGTTTTGTCCACGACAAACTCTGAATTATTAATGAATTCGTCAGTTTGCGATTTTCTAATCACTAGAATGTCTGGACTCACGGCGTAGAGATTGCCTAGTACCGAAAGGAGATCAGGGTCTTCTTCTACAGCGACAGCAAGGTCATGGAGATGACGGTAGGGGTAATACTTAGCTAATTGGTCTTCTCTCCGGCTACCTCCGACATTAAAAACGTGCCACGGGCCAGGGCGAACATGCTGAAGATGTGGAAGACATTCTTCTAGGAAATCAGTAACCGCCTGTTCAAATTGTTTTCCCATCGTCTGCCCGCTGGGTTTCTTATCTCGAGGTAAAGCCCCCAGCTGTTCCGCAATCGAAAGCGAGATGGCTCGCGAAGTTGCTTGTGAACGATCAGCATTACTTGCCATACAAATTTTGTTATCTTCCTTGAGCAGGCATAGTGGACCATTGGGTGCAGTAAGAGCGGAGTGAAAGTCTGCCCGAGCCTTAGAAATAATACCGTCGTTCATCGTAACAATCTTCTATCTTTGGGAAAGTATCTAAAACGCCATGGATTCTCGATATGGAAATACTTCAATCTGTCGCAGTGCGCGACTAATCGCTTTTCCGATAGCTTCCGCGACGGGTGGGGGGAAAGCGTTCCCCACCTGGCGCCATTGTGCAGTCTTTCCGCCCGACCACTTGATCCCCACGGTTGAGTCGAAGAGTCTCGCAGGCATCAGAGTCGATCTCCACTACCGCTAAGTGTTCGAATCCTGCTTGCTCTAAGCCGAGAGCTTGGCCACCGCCGCCTGCGCATATTTCAACGGAAGTGAACGGCTTCTTCGAGTCAGTCATGATTTTAAACCCCCAGAGGTCACGTGCTTTTCTCATACCGTAACACAGCAAGGTAACACGTCTTTGAAGTGGAATTATTTTATATTTTTAGCCCGCGGTGCCTGCTCAGCGCGAAAGCAACCTCGAGGGCGCGAGGCTGCACGAGTGCGCCGGGGTGGGATGAGCCGTGGATAAGGTCAGCGGTGTGGTCTGCAGATTCAGACGCGAGCTCTGCGAGGGTGGTGTGTCCATCAAGGTGATCTTCCACCCACCCCAGAGCGCGGGCAATACCCGCTGCTTGTGAACCGGAAACGACCTGCTCCACCGCAGAAATATCCACGGAATCCTTGCCGTGGCGAATCTCGCCTTTGATCTTGGCCTGCGGTCTCTTCTTCCGCTTGCCGTGGTTGACGCGCAGATCCGTCACAACGCGCGCCTGCGGAGAGGAGAAATCCGCTTGCTCGTCGACATCCTCGGCAAGCGCGCGTGCCTTCTCCGTCACGTCGTGTGGCTGGTAGTCCTCCATCGCAATAACTGTGTCGGCGACATCGATAAACGCAGAGGAACCGCCGGCGACAATAATGGTGGACACCCCGTGATCGCGCCAGAGGGCGCGAACGCGGTCGACTAGTGGGGTAATGGGTTCCGCCGTGACCAACTTCTTCATCCTCGCGTCGCGGATCATGAAGTTGGTGGCAGAGGTGTCCTCGTCGATAAGCAACACCTCAGCCCCGGCCTCGAGAGCCTCCATGACGGAGGCTGCCTGGGAAGTCGAGCCGGAGGCGTTAGCCGTGGTGAAGCGGGTGGTATCCGCACCTGTTGGAAGAGAGGAGATGAACTCCGAAATATCCACCCCGGCCACCGCACGACCATCCTCCGCCCGCACGTGCACAGCGGTGGGGTTTGTGATGGCGTACTCCCGGCCGTCGGCAAGCGTATGGTTGTACACCCCAAGCGAGAGGGCATTGAGCAGCGTGGACTTGCCGTGAAAACCGCCACCGACGATGACGGTGACACCGCGGGGAATACCCATCCCCAGCACCCCGGCAAGGTTCGTGCGCAGGGAGGCAGGGGAGCAAAAGGGAATGGCGGAAGCAAGTGGTAGGGGCGATGTTCCCGTGGCGCGGGGAAGGATTGCCCCGTCGGCGACGAAGGCAACGAGATCGCCGAGCTGTGCACGCATCTCTTCCTGCTGGTTGTACAACTTCACCGCCGACTGCGGGGCGAAGCCAGCGAGGGCTTCCTCTATCGCCTCCGGCAGGTCATTGCAGACGAGATGGGCTGCTGTGCGCCCAAGAATTCTGCGCCCGCGCGCCGGGAGGTGGACGAAAAATCGGATGTGCAGCGTCCCACCACGGTCGACGCAGGCCGCCGTGGGGAGCACTTCCTGCCCCGGGGCGTCGATGCTGAGATCGCGGTGCCCCCGAAACGCCTCTGAAACACGACGCGCGAGGTGGTCACACACCGGTACCGGGTTCAGCTCGGGCGTGGGGTTTGGCACCTCCACATGGAACTTCGACGGTGGGGCGTACGGGTCGGACTGCACGCGATCGATGACGAGCGTCATGGACCCCATGTCGTACCGGCCGGTGATCGACTTGTACGCGCCGTAGCCCTTCCCATCGAGGCCGGACAGCCGAGAAAACAGCGAGGCCATGCTAGTCGCGTTTCCTTCCCACCGTCAGGATGACCGCGAGAAGGACGAGCACACCTACACCGGCAAGCGCGGCGATGCCGATGAGGGAGGTGACGGAGGATCCGGAACCATCGTCGTGAGACTCATCCTGTGCAGCATCGCCACCGGCGGCGGTGTCCTCGTCGGCGGTCGGGGAGGCGTTTTCCCCGGGGGTCTGGGAGGCGTCTTCCCCGGGGGCGTTCGGGTCGGTGAGGGTGACGATGGCGATGGCCGTTTCGCCATCACGCACCACCTGGATGATGAACGGGTTATCCGGGGTCTCGCCATCGGGGTAGGTCAGGGTGAGGGTGCGACTGGCTTTGTCAATGTTGCGCTTCACGCCCTCGATGATCTGACCGTTGGCATCCACATACCGGATTTTGAGGCCCTGTTGGTCGACTCCAGAAAACTCGTTGTACAGCCGTGCCGCTTCCAGCATGCCGAGCTGTGCGGTGAGCGTGTTCCCGGAGATTTCAGCCGTGAGGTCGATGCGGCGTGCTTCTGTGTCCGACACAGGTGATGCCTGCTGGCGGTCGGGGTGTGTAGCTGGAGCCGTACTACCGTCCGCGCCGGAACCACCGGCGTTGCCTGCATCGCCGGAGCCAGTGGAGGTGTCACCGTCGTTCGTATCGGGTGCCGGGGAAGGTGCCGGTGCTGGTGCTTCGGCGACGGGGTCACTGACGAGCGTGATTGTTGCAGAATAGCCCGCAGCCTGTGCGGGAACAGAAATGGTCGACCCGCCCTCGGCTGGTGCGGTGACGGTCACCTGCGAGCCGGATGTGCTCACCTGCCAGCCCTCACCGGAGTAGCCGGCTTGCACCGGCACACCGAGATCCACCGTGATCGTCTCACCGGCAGGAACCGAAATCGGCTGCGCGATAGCTGCTTGCACGTCCTGCACACTCACGCCGCCGGGGAGCTGCTGTGCACCACCTGTGGCAGGAATACTGAGAGCTGCAAGGACAGCCAGTGCTGTCAAGGAGTGTCGCACGATCGGCGCACCGTTCCTTTCATTTCCATGTCTGCGGGGTTGAATCCGCCTTTGCCGTGCCCATTGTTACACACAGTAGACTACTGTTGAGACCAAAACCATCACCACAGTACGAGGAGAATGACTATGGGATCTGCTGAGACAAACGCACACACCGGCAACGCGCCGGCAGGTGAGAAGACCGCTCTCATCATCGTCGACGTACAAAACGACTTCTGCCCCGGTGGCTCGTTGGCAACAGCGCGTGGCGCCGACGTTGCCCAGGCAATTGCTCGCTTCGCGGGTGGTCATCACGGCTACTACGGACACATCGTCGCCACCAAGGATTGGCACATCGATCCGGGCTCGCACTTCTCCGAGAACCCCGACTTCGTCGATTCCTGGCCCGTCCACTGCGTGAAAGACACCAAGGGCGCTGCCTTCCACCCGCACCTCGCACCCGCCGAACAATACATCGACGCGGTGTTTACCAAGGGCGAATACTCCGCTGCTTACTCCGGGTTTGAGGGAGCCTGCGACGGTGAGGGCCTCGGCGCTTGGCTGCGAGAGCGAGGCATCACCCACCTGCATGTGTGCGGCATCGCCACGGACTTCTGCGTTCGCGCCACCGCGCTGGATGGGCTGAAGGAAGGCTTCGATGTCAGCGTTTTGAAGAGTCTCGTCGCAGCCGTCGACGAGGAAGCTGGCGAGAAGGCGCTTGCAGAAATCGCTGAACACGGCGGTCACGTTCGCTAAGATCCGCCATTCAGAGCGCCCATCCGCTCGTCATCGTGCTGGCGGAGGCTACGACGTGGCACGTGCGCTCACAGTGCGCTCCATCTCAAGGAGCACCTTCTTCATCTCGGTGCCTCCCGCGTAGCTACCCGTGCCTCCCGTCGCTGGCACGACGCGGTGGCAGGGCACAAGGAGGGGGAGGGGATTGGTGGCGCAAGCCGTTCCTACGGCGCGCGCAGCCCCCGGCCTGCCGATGTGCGCGGCCAACTCGCCGTACGTGCGCGTCTGCCCATACGGAATCTCACTCAAAGCGCGCCACACCGCTGTGCGGAACGGTGTCGCCTCCGGTATTGCAAACTCCACGCCCCAGTGCGTGCGCGTGCCGTCGAGGAATTGAGCAATCTCCTCGGCAGCGCGCCTGCTGTTCGCACTCGGGGTGCCCGGGGGAACAGTCGCGCCGGGGAGGTACACCCGCACGATCAGTGCGTCGCTTGTCGCTACTGCGACCTCGCCGAAAGGTGTGGCCAGTGTGCTGATATCCACTACTGCGGGCATGTAGCGGAGAAATCGATAGAGGAATCGCCACCGCCGTCGCCGTCGAGGTAGGCATCGCCGGAGAAGCGATAGGTGGAGCCGTCCTTGGTTACCTCAATGTCGCCGTTGCCCACGGAGGAATCGTAGGAAATGGAGCCACTGTCAGTTGTCGCGCCGAGGCTTGCCACCTCGGGGGAATCGCCCTCGGTTACCTGGGCGGAAAAACCGGTCCTGCCGTTGTTGCGCGAGATAAAAACATAACCATTCTCGTTGTAGCAGGTTACCCCCGCACTATTTTGTTCCTGTTTGTTTTCGTCCGAGCGGGCATCGTCAGCAGTGCCCGCGGAGTCACCATTCGGGGCCTCGAAATCGTCATCGGTGATTGCGGGGGCGATCTGTCCACCCTCGCGCCTGGTGGTGTCGGGCTTGTCTGCAGACCGCTCTGGTTGCTGTCGTCCCGTTCTGCGTGCAGTGGGCTCGTTGTCATCAGAGTCGCCAGAGTTGCGCTCAGTCACGACAACCGTGGATCCATCCTTGACCACTGTGCGCGTTGTCTTCTGCGCTGAGGATTTTGATTTTGCTTTCTTCTTTCCACTCGTCTCCGTGGGGGAGGTGGGTGCGGAGCTCTCCGGGGAGGCTGTGACCTGAGTGGTTCTGGTGGAAATAGCCGTCTCCGTGACATCCGTGGCGTCCTCGCTCTTGTTTGGTGATGCGCAGCCGCTGAAAGTGATCGCGGAAATGGTTAGAATTGCGCAGAGCGTCTTTTTCATGGCGTGGGTGTAGCTCCTCAAACTAGTGACATATTTCTTGTAACTGTAGCTTCGGCGGGAGCGGTTGTCTTGATATAAAAGTTGGCAAAACTCTCAAAGTGGTCACATTAAAAGGGGTATGTGAGTAACTTCACATTTAGTAAACGGCGTTTAAGATTGGTCTGACGAACTGGGGTTTTGCATCATTCGGGCATTGTTGAGCAATGGTTTGTGGTGAAGTGGGCGAAAAGCGTCATACGTCACACCAAACTGATATGCAGGATTCTCGTCACTCGCCTAGGTTTGTAGGTATGAGTTCTAACGCCACAAGGAAAATCGGTGTCACAGAATTGGCAATGCGCGATGCGCACCAGTCTCTCATGGCAACGCGAATGGCCATGGAAGACATGGTGGGTATCTGTGAGGAAATGGACCAGGCGGGATACTGGTCCGTGGAATGCTGGGGCGGGGCAACCTACGACTCCTGCATCCGCTTCCTCAATGAAGATCCCTGGGAGAGGCTGCGTACCTTCCGCAAACTGATGCCCAACTCCCGTCTTCAGATGCTGCTTCGCGGTCAAAACCTCCTCGGCTACCGCCACTATGAAGATATGGTGGTGGACAAGTTCGTGGAGAAGTCCCGCGAAAACGGCATGGACGTATTCCGCGTCTTTGATGCCCTCAACGATCCCCGTAACCTCGAGCACGCAATGAACGCCGTGAAGAAGGTGGGGGGCCACGCACAGGGCACCATCTGCTACACGGTCTCCCCGCTGCACGACGTCCAGGGCTACATTGACCTGGCCGGCCGACTGCTGGACCTGGGCGCTGATTCCATCGCCCTGAAGGACATGGCTGCTCTCCTCAAGCCGCAGCCCGCCTATGACATTGTCAAGGGCATCAAGGAAAAGTACGGTGAGGATACCCAGATCAACGTCCACTGCCACTCCACCACGGGTGTCACGATGGTCACCCTCATGAAGGCCATCGAGGCAGGCGCCGACGTTGTCGATACCGCCATCTCCTCCATGTCTCTTGGACCTGGCCACAACCCGACCGAGTCCCTCGTCGAAATGCTCGAGGGCACCGGCTACGAGACCGGCCTGGACATGGAAAAGCTCCTCAAGATCCGCGATCACTTCAAGGCAGTCCGCCCGAAGTACGCAGAGTTCGAGTCCAAGACCCTGGTCAACACGAACATCTTCCAGTCCCAGATCCCTGGCGGCATGCTCTCCAACATGGAAAGCCAGCTGAAGGCCCAGGGCGCCGGCGACCGCATCGAAGAAGTGATGAAGGAAGTGCCGCTGGTGCGCAAGGATGCCGGGTACCCGCCGCTGGTTACCCCGTCCTCCCAGATCGTTGGTACGCAGGCCGTGTTCCTGTCTCTTATA
>ERZ1031292.198-NODE-198-length-21813-cov-26.597849_pt1 | contig 21813 bp, 20 predicted proteins | sample MGYA00518215_ERZ1031292 | MGnify/ENA primary metagenome ERZ1031292 (study PRJEB33718, sample SAMN03159822) | human skin metagenome | collected 2014-02-25 | study: EMG produced TPA metagenomics assembly of the PRJNA266117 data set (Human skin bacterial metagenome... | reverse complement strand
AGGTCGCGTACATCAAAAGAAGAGTTATTGTTCACAGTTCAATTACTTTAGCAATTGAAAGCAGTTTAAGAAAGTGGGCTAAGGAAAGATATGTAGATGGCAGCATTGGTCGAAATGATCTGTCTCAGCGTGCCGAACGTACATTCATGGAGGTAACCGAGTCGGAGGATTGCCTAGCTGTGCCCTGAGCAGTCACGTGACCTCTATACAGCGAGGATGCTCAAGGGGCAGCGGTGAATCCGTGCGCTCCCCGCTGTACTATATGCGATATGCGTCTTAATCACTTCTACGAGCTGGTCCACCATGAATTCGGTGAATCCCGCGGTGACTACATCGTCGACCACCACCAGATCTCTAGCTTGGGTGATACCGCTGCTAACCTGCTGAACACTGACACCGATGTGCGGGATATCTGGGAGAAACTGTGTGATGACTTCGAAGTCCCCCACGACCGTCGCTGGGGACCGAAGGATCTGCCGTAGAGCTCCGCTGTGCTTCCGCTCCCTGCCTCTCGCGCGGGTGATGACCGTGAGAAAAGCTATCTGAGTGGATCGTCGCAGGATGTCGGATTCTTACTCTATTGTGTGGTGTCCGTTTGTGGGGTCCGTCACGTACGGATCCCTGATGGTCGTGTGCCCTCTGGACACGCCGCGAGCAGTTGGGAGGTATTCGAACACATGTGCAGGTATAGTAGTGGGCGGAAACCGCGACCGCGTAGGGTCTGCTTTATAAGCGATACGGAATAGCGGGCTAACTCACCCTGACGGAAAAATTTTTACCCCCGAGGGATCCAAATGCCCGACTGAGACCGTCTAAGGAAATAGAGGCGCTCAAATGAGGCGTGAAACTCTGCGGGCCATCAGCGCTCGAGAGCTACTCTATGTACAGACGACCGAAGGAAAAGGAACTGATGGCACGAAAAACGACAACGTCCAAGAAGCCCGTGACTAAGTCCAGTGGCAGCGACCGCGAAAAGGCTCTCGATGCTGCGCTGAAGAAAATTGAGAAGGACTTTGGCAAAGGCTCGATCATGCGCCTGGGGGAGGAGAAACATCCTCCAATCGAGGCTATCTCATCCGGTAACACGGCTATTGACGTGGCACTTGGAATCGGTGGCTTCCCACGCGGTCGTATCGTAGAAATTTACGGCCCGGAATCCTCCGGTAAGACGACGGTAGCGCTCCACGCTATTGCCTCCGCGCAGAAGGAGGGAGGAATTGCGGCGTTCATCGATGCTGAGCACGCCCTCGACCCGGAGTACGCGAAGAAACTTGGCGTAGACACAGATCAGTTGCTCGTATCCCAGCCGGATACTGGTGAGCAAGCACTGGAAATCGCCGATATGCTCATCCGTTCCGGGGCTATCGATATCGTGGTCATTGACTCGGTAGCCGCTCTGACGCCGAAAGCCGAGATCGAAGGCGACATGGGCGATTCTCACGTCGGCCTGCAAGCCCGCCTGATGAGCCAGGCGCTCCGCAAGATGACCGGCGCGCTGTACCAGTCCGGCACGACGGCGATCTTTATCAACCAGCTGCGCGAGAAGATCGGTGTCATGTTCGGCTCGCCGGAAACGACCACGGGCGGTAAGGCGCTGAAGTTCTACGCGTCGGTACGCTGCGACATCCGTCGCATCCAGACGCTGAAGGACGGTGGTGACGCGATCGGTAACCGCACGAAGCTGAAGGTTGTGAAGAACAAGGTGTCGCCGCCGTTCAAGATCGCCGAGTTCGACATCATGTTTGGTGAGGGTATTTCCCGCGAGTCCTCCATCATCGACCTGGGTGTGGAAAATGGAATCGTCATGAAGTCCGGCTCGTGGTTCACCTACGAAGGCGACCAGCTCGGCCAGGGCAAGGAGAAATCCCGCCAGTTCCTGAAGTCGAATCCGGAGCTTGCCGACGAGATCGAGGACAAGATCTTCCGCAAGCTCAAGGTGGGGAAGTACTCCGCTGTCGAGGACGAGGAATCCGACGAGCTCTCCGATGACCTTGTTGACGTCGTACCTAACGTGGACATTGAAGACGATTACTCGTTCGACGATTCAGAGGATTAATACTCAGTGACACACCCCTCCCATTCCCGGATGGGTGTGTTTTCATGTGAAAGGTCATGGTGACATGGTTCGTAACCCGCACGAACCCACTAAAGAAGAAAAGATTGCCCTGCTTTCCCGAGCGATCAGCGAATTTGAACAGTCGGACACCTCGTTGCTCTTCGATTCCGCCGCCGAATCTGCAGCGAAGCCAGTCCGTGAGCGCGCTCTCACACTGTTGGACTCCCGCATGCGCTCGGCACACGAGCTCACCGAGCGGCTCCTCCAGGCAGATTTTCCCCGTGATGTGGTCACCGCAGTCGTTGAGGAACTCAAGGGTTCTGGGCTTGTCGACGACGCCCTGTTTGCTCAAGAATGGGTGCGCGTGCGACATGCGCGCCGCGGGAAGTCGGTCACAGTTCTCGACCGGGAGCTGGAGCACAAGGGGGTGAGCGCGGACATCCGGGCTCACGCGTTGGAACAGATCACCCGCGAGGATGAGGAAGCCATGGTGCGGGCGCTCATCGAGAAGAAGGCGCGCTCCATTAGGGCAGTTCCAGCCGAACGCAAAGAACGCGACAAGGATCTGCGGCGCCTTGTCGGCGTGGCTGCGCGGCGCGGTTTCCCGCAAGGGCTGTGCTTCACCGTCGCCAAGGAAGTAGCAGAATCCCGCTACGCCGAGCTGGGGGAGTAGCCGGTAAAGAACAAAAAAAGAAGGTGCCTCCCAGCCTAGCTGGGAGGCACCCTCCGTCTTCTTGCTTTAGCCTACGAGGAAGGATCCTGCGTCGCTGACGAGCGAGATCACCCACGTGGGGAGAACGCCCATGAGGACGGTGAGAATCGCGGTGACGGCGATAATGACCGTCACTGCTCCTTGCGGAGCAACCATGCGCGCATTCTTCGAGGGGGTGTCGAAGAACATGACCGTGAGGAAGCGGAAGTAGGCGAAGGCTGCGACTGCGGACAGGAGCAGCGCAACGACGACGAGCCACGCCTGGCCAGCAAGCCACGGGACAGCGAAGGCTGACAATTTACCGATAAACCCAGCGGTGAGCGGGATGCCCGCAAAGCTGAGGAAGTAAATGACAAACGCTGCACCGATTGCCGGGTGCTTTCGCCCGATACCGGCCCACGAATCGAAATCTGTGGCTTCCTTGCCGTTCTCATCCCGCACGAGAGTGACAACGGCGAATGCGCCGATGGTTGCCAGACCGTACGCGAGAAGGTAGACAATCGCTGCGGACATTGCTGTGATCTCCAGACCGGCGACGGTGAACACTCCATCGGTGCTGCCGACGAAGGCCGCGAGGATGAAGCCCGCGTGACCGATCGAGGAGTACGCAATGAGTCGTTTCACGTCGCGCTGAGCGATGGCAACAATGGCACCGTATGCCATGGAGACGGCGGCGGCGATAGCAATGACGAGCTTCCACGTGTCCACGTCGTTCATCGGAACGGCGAGCGTGAGCAGTCGTCCGAGCGCGCCAAAGGCGGCGAGCTTGGTGGCGATCGCCATGAATGCCGTCACCGGGGTAGGGGCACCCTGGTAGACGTCCGGAACCCACGAGTGGAACGGCACAGCGCCGATCTTGAAGAAGAGACCAGCGATGATGAACAGGAAACCAAGGAAGAAGTTGGCTTCCACGCCATTCTCAGCAGCCTGTGCAATCGCCTGGTAGTCGAAACTGCCCGTGGCACCAAAGGTGAGGACAATACCGTAGAGCGTGAGTGCCGCAGCCACCACGCCAAGGAGGAAATACTTCAGGGAGGCTTCCTGGCTTCGGTTGGGGCGGTAGCGGTCCATGCTGCACAGCACGTACAGGGGCAGCGAGAGAACCTCGAGGGCGATGAACAGCATGAGGAGGTTCGTGGAGGCCACGAACATCACCATGCCGAATAAGGAGAACAGAGCCAGAGCGTGGATCTCGCTTTCCAGCTGGCTGTTGCGGCCACCGGCCTCGCGGGCGGAGGTGCTCGTGTGCGTGACAAACAAGAACATCGAGCCCACAGTGAACACGATGAGCGCCATCTGCATGATATAGGCAGGCTTGTCAGCCATAAGAAGCCCCGCGCCGTAGGAGCCGAAGCGTCCCTGCGCGAAGTTGTAGACGAGAACACCGAGCGTAGCGAGAAGCGTCAGTCCGACGGTGAAGACCTGGACAATCGAGCGCTGGGCTCCCTTGACCATGGCCTCAAACAGGATGGCGATGCAGGCACCACCAAACAGGACAAGCATGGGCACGAGGATCTGGTAATTCAAATCGGGCGCTTCCATTACGTCAGCGCTGCCGTGCCTGTTTCCCAGCTGAGCCAGCGTGGAGACGTGGGCAGAAAGGGGCATGAGTGCTGTCATTAAAGCGCACCTCCTTCGCTAGAAAGTTCGGCTCGCAAGGCGGGATCTGGAATATCCGGCGGGTCAACGACCCAGCCGTAGACCGTGCCCACGGGTGGGACACCCTTGGAGTTCAGGTATTCGACGGTGTTCACAGATGCCGGATTGACGAGGTTAGTCAGTGGCCCCGGGTAGACACCGAAGACAATCAGCAAAACGATGAGCGGGGCCAGGACCCAGCGCTCAGGATGGGTGAGGTCGGGCATCGTGCGGATCACCTCGTCGCCAGGCTCGCCGGTCATCGTGGTCTTGTACACGCGCATGATGTAGCACGCTGCCAGGACCATCGCGATAGCGGCGATACCTGCAGCCCACGGCGCGCCATTGAACGTGCCGGCGATGACACCGAATTCGGAAACGAACGGTGCCAGTCCGGGCAGCGCCACGGCGGATAGGAGGGCGATGAGGAGGTAGCCACCGAGAAGCGGAGCAACCTTCTGTACGCCGCCGAAGGCGTGAATGTCTGCAGTGCTGCGACGTTTGATCATGTAGCCGACGACGAGGAACAGCATCGCTGTAGACAGGCCGTGGTTGAACATGTAGAGCGAGGCAGCGGAGACTGCGGTCTCGTTCACAGCGAACATGCCGAGGACGATGAAGCCGAAGTGACTCACCGAGGTGTAGGCCACAAAGCGCATGAGGTTGGTCTGCGCAAGCGCGGCCAGCGCGCCCCAGATGACGGAGATAACCGCGAGCCAGATCATGACGTTGCGGAAGTACTCCGTGGCCTCCGGGAAGAGGCACATGGCGAACCGGATCATTCCGAAGGTGCCGATCTTATCCATGATGGCGACCATCATGACGGCACCGCCGGGAGTGGTGTTCTCTGCGGCGTCGGGTAGCCAGGTGTGGAAGGGGACCATCGGGGCCTTGACGATGAACGCGATCATGAAGCCGGCGAACAGCCACATTCCGACGGTGCCACCCAGATCTGCGTCTTGGAGATCCGACAGGAGGAAAGTACCGTCGCCGACGATGTACACGCCGATAATGGCGGCCAGCATGAGCAGGCCTGATCCCAGCGAGTACAGGAGGAACTTGATGGCCGCGTAGCGCCTGTTCTCACCACCGAAGCCGCCTATGAGGAAAAACATCGGGATGAGCGTTGCTTCGAAGAAGAGGTAGAACAGCAGGACATCGGTGGAGCTGAACACGAAGATAGAGAGCCCCTCGATGGCGAGAACGAAGCCGAGGAAGGCATGTTCTCTCATCTGATCGGCACGGTAGTGCTCCGTTCCGGAGTACAAGATGACGATCGGGGTCAAGATCGCTGTAAGGAGGACCATGGCCAGTGCGATGCCGTCTACACCGAGGGCGTAGTAGGCACCGAGAGCCGGGATCCACGGAATTTCTACCGTGTACTGCATCCCAGCGCCGGGGTCGAAACCCGCGACCATAACGATTGCCAGTGCGAGCGGGACGAGGCTTGCGACGAAGGCGACCACGCGGGCGGCACCGGATCGCAAGAACGTCATGAACAATGCCGCAACAAGCGGAACCAGAGCGGCTGTAGTGAGTAGATACATTCTTATTGCTCCTATGCCATCTGATTCAGGAAGAGGAGGACTGCTGCGATGACGACAGCACCGATGACCATGATGAGGCCGTAGGTGCGGGCGAGACCGTTTTGCAGCTTGCCAAACGCAGTAGCAAGCCCAGCGAAGCCCCGACCACCGTCGTCGACAGCGGTCGTAATGCCCACGGAATCCACAACAGCGGCAGTTTCCGCGAGAACGTGGGTGGGCTTCACGGCAACCCAATCATTGATGGTGTCTGCGTAGAACGCGTTGTCACCGATGCGGGTGGCAACACCGGGATTCTCCCTCGTGCGTGCGGTGGGCTTCTTAAACATCCACCAGCCGAGTGCGACGCCAGCGGCGACAACGAGGAGCGTCACGCCGGTCAGCGGGGTGAGGTGCACCAGCGGAACATTGTCCGCAGTGCCTCCCACAGCGGGGTTGAGCCAGGAGGCGATACCGTTTGCCAGGAGGAGACCGCCGATGACGGAGAGGATACCGAGCACGACGAGTGCCGCCACCATCGTGGGGGAGGACTCGTGCGGGTGCTGATCCTCGCGCCAGCGCTTCTCGCCGACAAACGTCATCATCATGAGGCGCGTCATGTAGAACGCGGTGACACCCGCGCCGATGAGCGCTGCGAGACCGAAGACCCAGCCACGCTCAAATGCGACCTCGATGATGGCGTCCTTGGAGTAGAAGCCGGCGAATCCGGGGAACCCGATGATCGCGAGGTAGCCCGCCGCGAAAGTGATGAACGTCCAGGGCATCGCCTTGCGTAGCGCGCCGAACTCACGCATATTCACCGACTCGTTCATGCCGTGCATGATGGAGCCGGCACCGAGGAACATGTTGGCCTTGAAGAAGCCGTGGGTGACCAAGTGGAAGATGGCCAGCGCATAGCCCGCCGGGCCAATACCCGCAGCAAGCACCATGTAACCGATCTGGCTCATGGTGGAGCCGGCGAGTACCTTCTTGATGTCGTCCTTCGCGCAGCCGATCCACGCGCCGACGAGCAGGGTCACCGTGCCGATGATGACAACGGCCAACGATGCTGTGGCGGAGTGCTGATAGATGTCACCGGCGCGAACGACGAGGTAGACACCGGCAGTGACCATCGTCGCGGCGTGAATGAGGGCGGACACCGGGGTCGGGCCCTCCATCGCGTCGAGAAGCCAAGCCTGAAGCGGAACCTGCGCGGACTTTGCGCACACACCGAGGAGGAGGGCGAAGCCGATGAACGTTACAACACCGGTGGAAAGACTGCCTACATGAGCGTTTACTTCGTTGAACTCTGTAGTTCCCATCGTGGCGAACATCGTGGAGATGCCGAGCACCATGCCGATATCGCCGAGACGGTTCATGATGAACGCCTTGTTGGCCGCCGCAGCTGCCGAGGGGCGTTGCGACCAGAAACCGATAAGCAGGTAGGACGCGAGTCCCACGCCTTCCCAACCGATGAACATGATGAGGTAGCTGGCGCCCAAAACGAGGGTGAGCATCGCCGCCATGAAGAAGTTGAGGTAGGCGAAGAACTTCCGCCGTTTTTCATCGTGGGCCATGTAGCCCACCGAGTAGAGGTGGATGAGTGAACCGACACCCGTGACGAGCAGAACAAACACGATGGAAAGCTGGTCGACGCGGAGTGTGAGGTCTGTTTCCAATCCGGGAAGCGTCATCCACTGGAAGAGGGGCGCGTGGAGTGGCCTTTCGGCTGCTGGTCGTGCCAGCATGTCCGTAAAGAGCGTCACTCCGCACGCGAATGCCGCGACGCTGGCGGCTAGAGCAATCCAGTGGCCGAAGGCATCGAGTACCCGTCCTCCGACGAGGAGGAGTGTAGCTCCTGCCAGGGGCAAGAGGATGATGAGCCAGGCGAGTGTGATGGCGGTGGAATCTGACACGGCGACCTCGCCAGGCACAGCGCCGACCTGTTGAGCAAGTAACAAGTAATTCACAGCGCCTAGCCTTTCATCACGCGTTCGTCATCGACGATCACTGTGCCCTGCGAACGGTAAATGGACACAACGATGGCGAGCCCCACCACGACCTCGGCCGCGGCGACCACGATGACAAACAGTGCTGCCACGTGGCCTTCTAGCTCGCCCCAGTGGCGCGCGTAGGCGACAAGCCCGAGGTTTGCCGCGTTGAGCATAAGTTCAATGGACATCAGCGATGCCAGCGCGTTGCGGCGGGAGAGGAACCCCCAGATGCCGACGCAGAACAGGATCGCCGAAAGCCCGACGTAAAATCCAGTAGACATTTACTCCTCACCTTCGCTTTGCTGATCCAGCGACGCGTAGATGCGCTTGGTTTGGTCGACAAATCCCTGGGCGGGATCCACCTCGTCGCGTTCGTACAACGCGGGGTTGACAGAGGTCTTGAGCTCCGACCCATCGGGGAGGAGCGCCGGGACATCCATCGCGTTGGAATCGGCGTACACACCGGACGCAGCGAGTGGTCCGACGTTGATGCCACGCTCCTTGTAGGCGCGGAAGCGTGCCTGCGACAGCTCGCGCTGTGTGGAACGCTTGACCGCGCGGACGCGGAAGATCATGATCATGGCACCCACGGCGGCCACAATGAGGAGCGCCGAAAGCACCTCGAAACCGACAACATACTTGTTGAAGATCTCCACGCCGAGACCGGCGACGTTGCCACCGTGCTCTGCGTTGGCTTCGCTCATGCCCCGCGGCGCAGTAAGCGTGCTCATGTTCACAGCGATGCCGATGAGCGCGAGGAGCGCGATCGCGGCCACGCCCGTGAGCACTGTGTGCGAGGTGCCTGTGGCGGTTTTCTCGCCGTCGGCAGCTTCACCGCGGGCACCCACCATCATGACGATAAAGAGGATCATCACCATGACGGCGCCTGCATAAACAACAATTTGCACAACGAACACGAAAGGCGCGCCCATGGTGGCGTACTCGATGGCCACGCCGACCATGACGAGCAGGAGGCACAGTGCGGAGTGGATGAGCTCTTTGCACATCACCATGCCGATAGCACCGGCGATGATGACCGCGGCGAGGATCCACGAGGAAATCTGGCCGAGGAGCCCGAACCCTTCGTAGGCGGTTTCTGCCGCGTCAGCAGCCAGGTAGGTAAGCGACATCATCGTGCGGCCTCCTCCTGCGTCGAGATGCTGGTTGCCTCAGTTTCGTCGGCAACCTCTTGCGCCGACTGCGGTGCAGTGTCCTTCGTGGGATCAACCGCGATATCCGCACCAGGGGAGGTGGGCAGGCCGAGGAAGTAGCCGCGCTCGTCGTCGGCAAGCCGGCGCGGGTGCGGGGGTTCTTCCATCCCGTCCTCAAGTGGGGCGAGGAGCTTGTCCTTGCCGTAAATGAGGGCCTCGCGGGAGACGTTGGCCAGCTCGAACTCGTTGGTCATCGTCAGCGCGCGGGTGGGGCAGGCTTCAATGCACATGCCGCAGAAGATGCAGCGGAGGTAGTTGATTTCGTAAACCTTGCCGTAGCGTTCACCGGGGGAGTAGCGCTCCTCATCGGTGTTGGCGGCTGCCTCCACGCGGATAGCATCTGCGGGGCAGGCCCAGGCACACAGCTCACATCCGACGCACTTCTCCAGCCCGTCAGGCCACCTGTTCAGTTGGTGCCTGCCGTGGAAACGGGGGTTTGTCTCGGCAGGTTTTTTTGGATAGTTGACAGTCGACTTTTCTCGGAACATGGCTCCGAACGTCACTGCCATTCCCCTCCAGCGGGAGAAGATACTCATGACAATTCCTTCTTTCGCGCGGATGTGGTCAGGGCCGCGGTGTCGTAGTCACCGTTGGTGGCTCCGAACTTCTTGCCGTCCAGTTCGGGCAGTGGGAAGATCGTGGGATCCAGCTCTGCGATGTTGCGGACACGGTACGGGGTGGCGAGCTTGCGCTCCGTTGCCTGGCGCTGCACCGCGAGGACGACGTAGGCGACGATGAGGAAGACGATAACCAAACCGATAAGCGTCGCATCGTCGCGCAGGAACGAGTCCGGCACGGACAGCTGGCGAGCCTTCAGGTAGATAGCCTCCACCATGAGGAACCCGAGGGCAAGCGGCAGCAGCGTCTTCCAGCCCACGTCCATCAGCTGGTCGTAGCGGTAGCGAGGCACCGTGGCGCGCACCCAGATGAAGAAGAACAGCATGATGGCCACTTTGATGATGAACCACATGATGCCCCACCAGCCACCGTCGAGTGCCGTTCCGTTGAGCGGCCACGGGGCGTGGAAACCGCCGAGGAACAGCGTCGCGCAGATGGCGCTCAGCGTTCCCATGTTCATGTACTCGCCGAGGTAGAACATTGCGAAGCGGAAGCCGGAGTAGTCGGTGCCGTAGCCACCGACGAGCTCGGACTCACACTCGGGCATGTCGAAGGGGGCGCGGTTAGCCTCTGCCAACATGGTGACGCAGAAGATCAGGAAGGCGGGCATGAGGATGAGGAAGTTCCATGCAGGCAGTGGGGACTCCCAGCCGAACAAGGTGAGCGTCTCGCTCTGCGCCTCGACGATGCCCAGCGTGCTCATCGTTCCTGCAACGAGGACGACGGCGACAACGGCCAACCCCATGGAGATTTCGTAGGAGATCATCTGGGCCGCAGCACGCAGGCCGCCAAGCAGCGAGTAGCGCGATGTTGAGGACCAGCCCGCCAGAACCAAGCCGTACGTGCCGAGACCGGCCACGGCGAGGATGAACAGTACGGCGACGGGAAGGTCACCGTTTTGCAGTTGCGTTTCGTGGCCGAAGATGCTGACTCGACCGCCCAGCGGCAGAACCGACCACGTCGTGAACGCGGCGGTGCCGGTAATAAACGGAGCGAGCGTGAAGACGAACTTGTCCACACCCTTCGGCATGAAATCTTCCTTGAAGATGGTCTTCACACCGTCGGACATCGGCTGTAGAAGGCCGATGGGGCCGGCCATGTTGGGGCCGAGGCGGCTCTGCATGAACGCCAGAAGACGACGTTCGTACCACACGGTGACGATGGCCATGAGGAGCGGCAGGGCAAAAAATATGATGGCTTTGATCAAAATCAGCCACCATGGGTCGCCCCATAGCCCGATTTCGTTTTCAATCACGGGTTTTACCTTCCAATCGTTTCTTTATCCTGCCGGGTGCCGGTGGCGCTCGGCTCCGGTGCGGCTGTCACGCGGACCCGCTTCGTCCCCGCGAGGGGGAGCGTGACGGTGGCAGGTGCGTTGGAGGGCACCCACACAACGTCGTCAAGCATTGTGGGCCAGACGGTGACGGGGAGGACGACCGTCGTGTCGCCCACTGTCAGCTCGATAGAGGAGTGTCCACCGCAGCCTGCGCAGTGGTGGATGCCGAGGGCATCCGCAGTCGTGGGGCTGATCCGAGCGTGCCCGCGGCGGTGATCCGAGCCCACGAATGTCGTCTCTGCCAAGGCTTCTGACTCACCCATCAGCTCCGGCCAGGAGTCAAGGAGCAGCCCTTCACTCTGGGGGGCGCCAGGCGTGCCCGCGGAAGCGGGGACCGTCGGCGCGAACACGGCGGGCGTATTCGCGCGCAGCCCCGCCACGAAGTCCCGGTTTGAGGGGAGCCCGAGGTCTGTGCCCAGCGTGCGGGCGAGGTTGATGAGGACTTTCCGATCGCTCATAGCTATTACCTTCACGCCATCGAGGGCACGGACACCACGCCAGTGACCTTCCCAGTTCATGAAGTGGCCGTTGACCTGGCTGATGAGAGCCACGGGGAAGACGACATCGGCGTGCTCAGAAAGAGCGGTACGCCGGTGGGCGAGCTGAACCGTGAAAGCGGCATCTGCGGCGGCGAAGAGGCCGGCCTGATCCGTGTAGTCGCGTTCGTCGAATTCGCCGAGGACAAGGCCGCGGATCTCGCCATTGCGGGCGGCTGCGAGGATGTCGGGTGTGTTCTTGCCACCCTCAGCAGGCAGCAAGCCAGCCTCGACGGCACCGCGATCGCCGGCGTGGGCGGGCACCCACGCGCACCGTGCACCGGTCGACTGGGCAACATCCGCCACTGCGGTGAGCAAACCGGGAGTGCGGGCGGCGCGCTGGCCAACGAGGATCACGGTGTTGCTGTCGAGGTCATCGATTCCGCGCAGCGCGGCAGCATCTTCGCCAGGCCGGGCTGCCACGTGGGTGGCACCAAGCTTGTGCGCGCCGATCGAGACGTGGGAAGACACGGTGACGATCTGCGTGCCGTGCCTGCGGTGCGCGTCGCGCAGACGCAAGAAGAACACGCCGGCTTCGTCCTCTGGATCAAAGGCGACGAGAACGACGCGGGAGGCATCGTTCAGGTCTTCGAAGGTGATGCCGTCCTTACCCGCAACGTGCTGAGCGAGGAACGCCTGCTCCTCGTCCGTCGCTGCGTCCGTGCGGAAGTCGATGGAGCCAGTTGCCAGCGCCTTCTCGGCGAAGGCTTTGTAAGCGGCGGTGTTTTCTACCGTCGCAGCGCTGGGGGCGATGACCGCTGTCGCGCCACGGGCACCGGAGAGCCCGTCGGCTGCAGCCTGCAGGGCTTCCGTCCAGGAGGCCTCCGTCAGCTCACCATCGCGGCGAACGAGGGGAGTGGTGAGGCGGAATTCCTGCAGCCCGTACCGGTAGCCGTAGCGGCCCTTATCGCAGCTCCACTCCTGGTTAACATCCATGTCCTCGCCGGCGAGGCGGCGCGTGATCTTGCCGTGCCGGTGGTCAACGCGCAGCGCGCAGCCAACGGCGCAGTGTTCGCAGGTGGTGTCGGTGGACACGAGGTCGAACGGGCGTGCCTGGAACCGGTAATCGGAGCTGGTGAGTGCGCCGACGGGGCAGATCTGCACGGTGTTGCCCATGAAGTAGCTGCCGGCATCGGAGGCGGGGTCTGCGAGGATTTGTTCCTCGGCACCACGTTCCGCCTTGGCAATGCACGGGTCACCGGCGATTTGTTCCTGGAACCGTACGCAGCGCGTGCACATGATGCAGCGCTCGCGGTCGAGCAAAACACCGGAGACGAGGTTGATCGGCTTGGGGAACTCCCTCTTTTCCAGGTCAAAGCGCGTGGCACCTTGGCCGGCGCTCATCGCCTGGTTCTGCAGCGGGCATTCCCCGCCCTTGTCACAGATAGGGCAATCAAGCGGGTGGTTGACCAGAAGCAGCTCCATGATCCCCTTTTGAGATTCGCGCGCGAGCTCGGAGGTGTACTGGGTCTTCACCACCATGCCGTCGGCGGCCTGCAGTGAGCAGGATGCCTGCGGCTTGGGGAACCCGCGGCCGTTGCCGGCATCGGGAACGTCCACCATGCACTGGCGGCACGCGGCGATGGGCTCAAGCCCTGGGTGATCGCAGAAGCGGGGAACATCGATGCCGAGCTTTTCCGCAGCGCGGATGACCACGGTGCCCTTGGGGACAGTGACCTTCTTGCCGTCGATTTCCAAGGTGACTGTCTCAACGGCATCCAAAGCCGCTGCCTCAGCCTTTTTGTCGGTTACCTTGTCGGTCATGACAGCATCTCCTTGTCAGAAAAGATGGCGCTTTTTTCGTACGGGAACAGTTCCCAAGCGGGCGTGGTGTAGCCGGCCTCGAACTCCTCGCGGAAGTTCGCTACGGCGCTCGTGACGCAAGCGACGGCACCGTCGGCAAGAGCACAGAAGCTGCGGCCACCGATGTGGTCGCAGATGGATATCAACTTGTCCACATCGCCCGGCTTCCCCTCGCCGCGCTCGAGCCGCTGCAAGAGCTGGAGGAGCCACCACGTGCCTTCGCGGCACGGCGTGCATTTGCCACAGGATTCGTGCTTGTAGAATTCCACGAACCGGGTGGTGGTGCGGACGACGGAGGTGGTGTCGTCGAAGATCTGCAGGGCCTTGGTGCCGAGCATGGAGCCCGCTTCGCGCAGCGCTTCGTAATCCAGGGGCACATCGAGGTGTTCTGCGGTGAGCATCTGTGTCGATGAGCCACCCGGGGTGAAGTACTTCAGGGTGTGGCCCTCGCGGATGCCACCGGCCATGTCGATGAGTTCGCGCAGTGTGATGCCGAGCGGTGCCTCGTACTGGCCGGGGTGCGTGACGTGACCGGACAGCGAGTAGATGGTGGCACCCTTGGACTTTTCGGTGCCCACCTGGGTGTACCACTCCGCGCCGTTGCGCACGATGGCGGGAACGGAGGAAATGGATTCGACGTTGTTGATCACGGTCGGGGAGGCGTACAACCCCTCCACTGCAGGGAACGGCGGGCGCAGCCGTGGGTGGCCACGCTTGCCCTCGAGGGAATCCAAAAGCGCGGTTTCCTCGCCACAGATGTAGGCGCCGGCACCGGAGTGCACCTGGATATGGACGGTCTTGCCGGATCCCATGATGTTTTCGCCGGCGTACCCCTTGCGGTAGGCCTCTTGGATCGCGGCCTGCAGGCGACGGGCGATGTGTACGACCTCGCCACGCAGGTAAATGAACGCATGCTCGGAGTGGAAGGCGAGGCACGAAATAATCGCACCCTCCACGAGCGTGTGCGGGGTGGCCATGAGAAGTGGCATGTCCTTGCACGTGCCGGGCTCACTCTCGTCGCCGTTGACGACGAGGTATTTCGGCTTCGGGTTATCCACGGGGACGAACGACCACTTGCGGCCGACGGGGAAGCCTGCACCACCACGACCACGCAGCCCGGAATCGAGGATGAGATCCACGAGCTCCTTCGGCTCCATGGTCAGCGCGGTACGCAGGGCCTGGTAGCCCCCGCGCTGCTCGTAGCTTTCGATCTTCCACGGCGTGGGGTCGCCCCAGTTGGCAGAAAGGATCGGGGTGATCTTCAGCTGCTGTGGCTTGTCGACGCCCACATGGTCGGTAGTCTCGTTAGTCACGGTCAGCACCTCCCACCGTCTTGTCGTAGGTGTAACCATCCGCTAGCTCAAGGCCACGGAGACTAGCAGGGCCAGCGCCTGGTCCCTCGTCGGCGCGACCATCGTAGAAGCCGGCGAGTACGCGTTCGTTGTCGCGCCAGCTAGTGATCTTGGGGCCGCGGGTGGAGGAGACCTCTTGGCCGTCGCGAAGCTTGTCCAGGATCTCGATGGCCTTCTTGGGGGTCATGTTGTCCATGTACTCCCAGTTGAGCATGAGGATGGGGGCGAAGTCGCAGGCTGCGTTGCATTCGATGCGTTCGAGGGTGAACATCCCATCGCTGGTGGTGTCCTCTTCGCCGTCGAGCTCCAGATGGCGCTTGACTGCGTCATAGATGATGTCGCCACCCATGGTGGCGCACAGTGCGGATGTGCACACACCCACGAGGTGCTTTCCCACCTCGTGGGTGTGGTACATGGAGTAGAACGTTGCCACTCCGATGACCTGCGCCTCCGTCATGTGCAGAAGCGACGCGATGCGACGCACGCCTTCTCCGGATACCTTGCCATCCACGCTTTGCACGAGGTGCAACATGGGGAGCAACGCGGACTGGGGGTTAGGGTACCGCCCAGCCAGTTCCTTCAGGTCGGCGACATCAGCGTCGGTCAGGTTAGTAGTTGTATCGGCGAGATCGACGCGGTCGTCATCGCTGAAGTGGGCCTCAAAGTGCTGGTGAGGCGTGTGGTCGGTCACCGGTCTACACCTCCAAGAACGGGGTCGATGGAACTGATTGCTACGACAACATCCGACAGCGTTCCGCCCTCGCACAGGGCGGGCAGCGCCTGGATGGCGTGGAACGCAGGGTCGCGCATGTGGACGCGGTAGGGGTGGGTGCCACCATCGGAAACGACGTGGCAGCCAATGATCCCCTTCGGGGACTCGAGCTCCACGTAGGCCTGGCCGGCAGGCACCTTGAATCCCTCGGTCACCAGCTTGAAGTGGTGAATGAGGGACTCCATATCCTGGCCCATGATGTTCTTGACGTGCTCGTAGCTGTTGCCTTGGCCGTCCTTGTACACCTTGAGGTAGGCGGGGCGGGCGATCTTCGGGTCCTTCACCATGAATGGCTGGCCCTCGGTCTGTGCCAGACGATCACGACACTGGCGGGCGATCTTGAGTGATTCAAACATCTCCGCCAGGCGGACGCGGTATGCGCCGTAGGCATCACAGGTGTCCCACACAGGAACGTCGAAATCGTATGTTTCGTAGCCGAGGCACGGCTCCGCCTTGCGGAGGTCCCACTGCAGGCCGGCAGCGCGCAGGCGTGGGCCGGTGATCCCGAGAGCCATGCAGCCCGTGAGGTCAAGGTAGGCGACATCCACGAAGCGCTTCTTGAACACGGGGTTATCGTTGAGCATCTTGGAAAAGTCGGGCATCCGCTTTTCCAACCAGTCGAGGCACGTATCGAGGATCTTCATACCGTCTTCTGGCAGATCCCCAGCCACACCGCCGGGGCGGATGTACGCGTGGTTCATGCGCAGTCCAGAGATGCACTCGAAGAAGTCGAGGATGCGCTCACGCTCGCGGAGCCCGTTGGTGAGCAGCGTCGTGCCACCCAGCTCGTTACCGCCGGTTGCCAGCGCCACGAGGTGGCTGGCGATGCGGCAGAGCTCAAGGCACAAAACGCGAATGATCTGTGCCCGCTCAGGGATGGCGTCCGTAATCCCCATGACCTTTTCCACAGCCATGGAGTAAACGCACTCGTTGAACATCGGGGCGACGTAATCCATGCGCGTGACGAGGGCAGAACCCTGCGTCCACGTGCGGTATTCGGCAGTCTTTTCAATTCCCGTGTGTAGGTAGCCGATTGCCGGGCGGAGGTTGGTGACAATATCACCATCCATCTCCAGGCACAGGCGCATAACGCCGTGTGTGGAGGGGTGCGCCGGACCCATGTTGATGATCATCCTGTCGGCGCGGTCACGGTGCTGCGCCTCGACGATCTGCTGCCAGTCTCCGCCTTCAGCCGAGTACTGGGGGATCGACGGGTCAGAAAATTCCTGCTCGGGCGACAGCGCAGTCGATCCAGCTGGAGCCGAGTATCCGGTAGTCACTAGCGGTACCTCCTTCTGTCCTCAACCGGTGGCACGTCAGTATCGGAGAACTCCACTGGCACACCGCCGAGCTTGTAGTCTTTTCTCTGCGGGTGGCCGGACCAATCATCCGGCATGAGAATGCGCGTGAGAGAGGGATGGCCGTCGAAGATGATGCCGAACATGTCCCATGTCTCCCTCTCGTGGAAGTTCACACCGGGGTAGATACCGGTGAGGGAGGGAATATGCGGATCGTTGACGGGGCAGACGACCTCGAAGCGCACGCGGTGGTTGTGCGTGAACGAATAAAAGTGGTACACCGCGTGCAGCTCGGCATCCGTGTCCTGCGGGTAATGCACACCGGAAACTGAGGAACACGTCTCGCACCGTAGTTCTTGGTCATCGCGCAGCGCGTGGGCTGCCGCCAGCAGGTGCTCGCGGGGCACATAAATGGTCAGCTGGTCTCCACCAGAGACAGCAGGGGCATCACGAAGCTCAGGGACGAGCTCGAAGAGCCGAGCTGCCAGTGGGTTCGCGGTCGGATCATCGTCGGCGACAATCCGGTCTGGCAGGCGCACGATCTTGGAAAAGCCGGACACATCGCCGGTACCATCCACCCACATACCACGACGGGAACCGAAGACTGCGTGCGAATTATCGCGAACGATCTCCTGTTGCTCCTCCGTGGATGGGTGAAGCGGGTTTGCTTGGTTTTCAGTCACGTCGCACCCTACTTCTTCATCTTGATGAGTTTCTCGGGGGCCTGCCGGATTTCTCCTGCAAGGGCCGCTTCTTCCTTGCGACGCTCGTCCTCGATCGTGTTCGCATCGCCGACCTTGGTCTGCTTGGCGATGATGGCACGAAGCTTGAACGAAGCGTCGATAAGCATTTCCGGGCGCGGAGGGCAGCCGGGGACGTAAACATCGACGGGGACGATGTGGTCCGCACCCTGGACGATGGCGTAGTTATTGAAGATGCCACCGGAGGAGGAGCATGCGCCCATGGCGATGACCCACTTCGGATCCGGCATCTGGTCGTAGACACGTCGCATGATCGGCGCCATCTTCTGGCTCACGCGGCCTGAGACGATAAGCAAATCCGCCTGCCGAGGGGAGGCGCGGAAGACCTCCTGGCCCCAGCGAGACGAATCGTAACGGGGCCCCGCGTAGCTCATCATTTCGAATGCGCAGCACGCGAGGCCGAAGGTGGCGGGCCACACTGACCACTCGCGAGTAAGACCAAAGAGCCACTCGGTGGTCGTTGTGAGATAACCGCCTTTAAGGTTGTCTTCAATTCCCATAGGTACTAATCCAGTTCTTTTTCGGAGATACGTACTTCAACGTCTGAGCTATTCCCAGGTGAGCCCCCCGCGACGCCATACATAGATGTAGGCGGTGAGGAGGGTGAGCACGAACAGGATGATTTCAATCACCATGAACCACCCCATGAGCCCAAAGCTCACGGCGAAGGGGAAGAGGAAGATGGTCTCCACATCGAAGATGATGAACATCATGGCGATGGTGAAGTACTTCAACGACATCTTGCCACCGTCGGCGGGGCGTTCTACAGCTTCCACACCGCACTCGTACACGTCATACTTGGCGTTGTTGTGCCGGTGCGGGCCTAAGACGATGGACACCACGATCATCACGGCGACGAAGATTGCCGCGATGGCGACGAGCGCAAGGATGGGAACGTAATAATTCACGAGGTCTCCTGTCTATTCCACAGCCTCGCGCATGGCCTGTCGTTCAGAAAGAACGCGGGACACTGTCGCCGGGAGCTGGAGAGGGTCAATAGGAAGTGGGACTACCTCGTCGGCCTTGGACCACGTGGCAAGCCACGCGTCGTCGCGTCGTGCCAACAGGAGTACCAGTGGCGGGGGATTGTCCACTTCATTTCGGATCTGGTACGCCAATCCGATGCCACCAAGCGGGGCGGTTTCGCCGTCCAGCAGGCAGAGATCGAACTCGCGGTTAAGAAGCGCCCTGACGAGGATGGGCGCGGTTGCAAAATCTGTTAGTTCCACCGACGGAAAGTCGCGACCAAGACTGCTGCCGATAGCCGCGCGAACATCCTCTCTGAGCGCTCGCCTATCGGAGTAAACAGCAATACGAACCGGCTTGGCCGGGTCGTGACTGTCGTGGGTGGTTCTAACCACACTGGATTCGGGCATGTATTTAGCCTAAAACATCTGAACTCAAGTTTTGGAGTTTTCGACTGCCCGGTAACCCGCTCGATGCGACGGGCGAATGTTTTAAAATTCTGCGCTGTAGCAGGAATAACGCAACAATTTAGGTTTCTAATTCCTGGCATGGAGTAACGGCCGAATTTTCGCCACTTTAGTAACACTAAATCGAGGTGCGAAATAGTGGCATCGTTGAATTTATTACCTGCGATGCATAGCCATCGGGTGCCCCCGAAACAGCAGACCAATTACGTACAGCGGGGGTTGATAAACAAAGAGGAGCGCTGGTGAAGTATGTAGCCACAAATTATGGTACTGCGCCAGAAAGGCCAATAGGGTGGCGCTACACAGTTCCACTCCGAAGAAAGGCAACGTGCTGGCGAGTACCCCAACGTGTGAAGCAAAACAGGCGAGATAATAGCGAAAGGTACAAATGGTGTGCGACGCCAAAAGCAGCAATCGCCTTTTATTCACCAGCGCACGGCCGGTTAGGCCTAAGAAACCTCGTACCATACAATGTTGTGCCGTGACTGCCTCGATACCTAAGACCTACCAAGTGCGCACCTTTGGCTGCCAAATGAACGTACACGATTCCGAACGGTTATCCGGGCTCTTGGAGAGCGCCGGCTACGTTGCGTATGAGGGCGAGGATCCACTGGTCGCTGGAGATCACACAGTCGTACCGGATCTCATTGTCTTCAACACCTGCGCCGTACGCGAAAACGCGGCCCAGCGGCTGTACGGCACCCTGGGACAGCTCCTCGGAGTCAAAGAGGACCACCCCACGATGCAGATCGCCGTTGGTGGGTGCCAGGCACAAAACGACGGCAAAAAAATCATAGAAAAGGCGCCATGGGTGGATGTTGTCTTCGGCACCCACAACCTTGGATCCCTGCCGGCACTGCTCGATCGAGCATCCCACAACAAACGCGCGGAAGTGGAAATTAAGGACGCGCTGGAGGACTTCCCCTCCGTGCTGCCCGCAAAGCGTGAATCCGCCTATTCCGGTTGGGTGAGTATCTCAGTCGGATGCAATAACACGTGCACGTTTTGCATCGTCCCGCATCTGCGAGGCAAAGAACTCGATCGTCGCCCCGGCGACATCCTGGCGGAAGTACGGGCGCTTGTCGAGCAGGGAGTGGAAGAAGTCACCCTTCTCGGCCAGAACGTCAACGCCTACGGCGTGAACTTTGCCGACCCCAGCGTCGAGCGGGACCGGAGCGCCTTCTCCAAGCTGCTGCGTGCCTGTGGCGAAATCGACGGCCTGGAGAGGCTTCGTTTCACATCACCCCACCCTGCAGAATTCACCAGTGATGTCATCGATGCCATGGTAGATACCCCGAATATTTGCCCACAGCTGCACATGCCTTTGCAGTCAGGGTCGGACCAGGTGCTTAAGCGGATGCGCCGTAGCTACCGGACAAAGAAATTCCTTTCGATTCTCGACGAAGTGCGGGAAAAGATCCCCCACGCAGCCATCACTACCGACATTATCGTGGGCTTCCCCGGTGAAACAGAGGAAGACTTCCAAAAGACCCTCGATGTCGTCGAACGTGCGCGCTTCACCAGCGCATTCACCTTCCAATACAGCCCCAGGCCTGGGACACCTGCGGCTTCATACGAAGACCAAGTACCCAAGGAGGTCGTCCAGGAGCGCTTCGAGAGGCTTCAAGCCTTGCAGGAACGCATCTGCGCCGAGGAAAACGCTTGCTTCGTTGGTCAAGAGGTAGAACTCCTCGTCCAAGAGCACCAATCAAAGAAGGGGACGGAGAATCATCGCCTGTCTGGGCGCGCTCGCGACGGGCGCCTCGTCCACTTTGCTCCCAGCACGGGGGAGGGAATCCGTCCCGGCGACTTTGTTATCGTCACCGTTACCGAATCCAAGCCCCATTACCTCATCGCCGATTCCGGCGTTCATAGCCACCGCCGCACCAAGGCGGGAGACCACTATGAGGCTGGCATTATCCCCACTACGGCCCCGAATCCCCGTGAGGTCGGCCTGGGAATGCCTGGAATTCGGTCCCACTGACCTATTATTCAATGCAGAGCCATCCACCTCGAAGAAAGTAGCTCATGTCCGAATCACAAGAGAAGACGGAAAACACCGCGCACAGCTCTCAGGACTTAGCCTCGGCTGAACGTGCTGCCGGCGGAAAGATCTATATCGGCGGGGCGGCTTTCCTGCTGCCCATCGCCGTTGTTTTGTTCATCGTCGCCCAGTTTCTCCGCTACTTTGGTTCGCTCACAGGCCTCGACGTTTTTATGGTCACTGATGCTGCCCAAACATATATGTTGAGCGCGCCCATTTACATTTCGTCTTGGCTTGGGCTCATCGCGCTCATCATTTTGGTTCCGGCTACCCTCATTACTCGGTCCACCCTTGTTTCATGGGCCGGATGGGCGACCGTTACGGCAGCGTTTTTCACTTCTCTCCTCGTATGGTGGTTGTCCCTGACTCCTCCTGGTGATCTTCCATGGGGCGTTGGCATCGGTTTCGTTATCCAAGAAGCTGCCTACATTCTTGCCATCCTCGGTTTTGTACTCACACTTTTTACCCGCACACCCGAGCAACTCGCGCTGGCTGATGAGAGACGCCGCGTGGCAGCTGAGCGTGAGGCCTCCAATGAACAGGCGGTCATCCTTACACAGTCGCGCAACGCAGAGCATCCCCTTCTTACCGACGATCGGCGCGCCCGTGCCCATCATCGCAGCGAGTCCACCTACGGTCGAGAAACCAAATAGGAAGTTCCCGGCTCACCGCACCCCGCTCAGGCGGGGTGTTTTTGTATTTGGTCGGGGTAGTGGTTGTGGGAAT
>ERZ1031292.197-NODE-197-length-22121-cov-33.314511_pt1 | contig 22121 bp, 16 predicted proteins | sample MGYA00518215_ERZ1031292 | MGnify/ENA primary metagenome ERZ1031292 (study PRJEB33718, sample SAMN03159822) | human skin metagenome | collected 2014-02-25 | study: EMG produced TPA metagenomics assembly of the PRJNA266117 data set (Human skin bacterial metagenome... | reverse complement strand
TCGACATGCTGCTCACCGCCGGCGAGCGCATCTCCAACGCGCTCGTAGCCATGGCTATTGAGAGCTTCGGCGCACACGCGCAGAGCTTCACCGGGTCGCAGGCCGGCGTGCTCACCACCGAGAAGCACGGCAACGCGAAGATCGTGGATGTCACCCCGTTCCGCATCCGCGAGGCCCTGGACAAGGGCAATATCTGCATCGTCGCGGGCTTCCAGGGCGTGAATAAGGAATCCAAGGACGTCACCACCCTCGGTCGCGGTGGCTCGGATACGACCGCCGTCGCGCTGGCGGCGGCGCTCGGGGCCGACGTGTGCGAGATTTATTCCGACGTCGACGGCGTGTACACGGCGGATCCGCGCATCGTGCACAACGCCAAGAAGCTGGACAAGCTGTGCTTTGAGGAGATGCTGGAGCTCGCCGCCAGCGGCTCGAAGATTCTCGTTTTGCGCAGCGTGGAGTATGCGCGGGCCACGGGCGTGCCCATGCGCGTGCGCTCCAGCTACAGTAATGACCCCGGCACACTTGTAACAGGAACAATGGAGGAAATCCCAGTGGAAGAAGCAGTACTCACAGGTGTGGCTACCGACACCTCAGAAGCAAAGATCAGCGTTCTCGGCATCCCGGATACGCCCGGAAATGCCTCCGCTATTTTCCGTGCCATTGCCGACGCGGAAATCAATATTGACACGATTCTGCAGAACATCAGTTCGCTTGAGGACGGTCGCACAGATATCACGTTTACGTGCCCCCGCGCCGATGGCCCCCGGGCTCTTGAGGTTCTCAAGAAGATCCGCCTTGAGCAGGGCTGGGAGAACGTGCTTTACGACGATCAGATTGGCAAGGTATCGCTCGTCGGTGCCGGCATGAAGTCCCACCCGGGCGTGACGGCTGAATTCTGTGAAGCTCTTCGCGATGCGGGCATCAACATTGAGCTCATCTCTACCTCGGAAATTAGAATCACTGTGATTATCCGCGAGGACGACGTCGAGGCTGCGGCTCGCGCCATCCACGAGAAGTTTGAACTCGGTGGCGACGAGGAGGCCGTGGTGTACGCGGGCACCGGCCGCTAAAATTCCACCATATCGGGTATATAACCACATGGCTACAGGGCAATAACCTGCAACCATGTGGTTTTTTTGTGTGATTTTGCTCACCCCTATATTAAGGGAATCTGCATAGGGGCTGGTTGCACACTGTATGAAAAAAATTTGCTGAAAATTTCATGGGAAAACCATTTGAGTACGAAACGATTGCTACATATAATCACAGGTGACAAGACAGTCAACAGCTGGAAAACGTAATAGCGGGCCAGCAGAACGTTTGAATGCCGTGACGGTCTTCTCGAGAACCCTGTATTCCTTTTCTCTTGGGTGCAGTCTCCTCGGCTGATCGTGGGCGAACTCGCTATGCAGTTATACCGATGGAGATGACATGTACAAGTTAAAGAAAATGGCAGCGGCCGTAGCAGCGACCGCTCTCATCGCCACGGGCACCGGGTTTGCAACCCCCGTGGCTTTGGCGCAGGGAACCGCCACGAACGAGACCGCCGTGGCCCCCGCTGCAATCCCCGCTACTGGCACACTCACCATTCACAAGGTGATTGGGGAGGCAAACAAGAATGTGCGCAGCGATGGTACGCAAAAGGACGTTAAAGGCGATCCAGGTAACGGCATCACATTCACCGTGACCCGCCTGGGCACTGACGCCAGCACCCCGATCGACCTCACCACGCAGGACGGTTGGGCCGCCATCTCTGGTAAGCAGATGAAGGGCACGGCGCTGCCGGAAGGCCTGGTTAAGACCTCCACCGTCAAGTCCAAGGCAACCGAGAACGGTGTCGCCAGCTTCGAGAGCCTCCCTGCAGGCATCTACCTCGTCGAGGAGCCTGCAAACCAGGTCACCTCGGAGGGTCAGGCCGTTGTCGGCTCCGCCCCGTTCCTCGTCACCGTCCCGATGACGGATCCGAATGGCACGGGCTGGCTGGATACTGTCCATGTCTACCCCAAGAACCAGGTTGTCCAACAGCCGACGAAGCAAATCACGGAGGTTGAAGGGACCCAGCCGGGTGTCAATATCGGTGAGAACATCGCCTACACCATTGAGGCACCGATCCCGACGGCGAACAATGCCGACGGCGACAAGGTGCTGCCTGCCTCCTTCACCGTCACGGATAAGCTGCCCGCAGGTCTGGGCGCTGCCACGAACATTAAGGTGAACCTGGACGGTACGTCCCTGACTGCTGACCAGTTCACCGTCATCCCCGGCCAGGTGGGTGACCAGCACACCGTCCGTATCGTGGTGAAGCCGAGCGCGCTGACCGATAAGACAGACGGCGTCAAGCTGACGGTCTACCTTGAGGCTCCGGTAGAGAAACTGGACAAGGCCCTCAACAACACCGCGTGGGCAGTACCGGAGGACTTGTCTTCCGCAGACCCGACGTGGGATCCGGCAAAACCCGGTGAGGGGCCGAAACCCGGTACGAGCACGGGCGATAAGGAAGCAAAGGCCACCTTTGCTGATATCACGATCACCAAGAAGAAGGCGGGTGCCGAGGATAAGCTCGCCGGAGCCAAGTTCCAGCTCTACCGCTGTGAGGGCGGTGCCAAGATTGGTAACCCGATCAATGTGAATAAGGCGAACACGTGGGAGACCGGCGCAGACGGCACGGTGAAAATTAGCGGGCTGAGCCTGACTACCGCCAATACCCAAGGCACGATCACGAACCCGTGGGATAACCAGGGCGATTCCTTCTGCCTGGTGGAGTTTAAGGCACCAGACGGCTACGCACTGCTGTCCAAGCCGGTCGTTCTTGACACGATCAACGACGAGGCGCTGAAGACCACGTCCCAGGACGATAATGTGCTGGTCACCCCCACCATCGAGAACGCGGCCGATGCGGGCATCCTCACCCGCCTGCCGCTGACCGGTGGTATGGGTATCTGGCTCATCCTGGCCGCTGGTCTCGCGATGGTCATCGTCGGCCTTGCCTACTCCCGCAAGCGCGTCTAACAGTCGCACGAAAAGCCTGCTTGCGCTGTGACCTGATCAGAGCGTGAGTTTTGGGAAAGGAAATGGAAAGGGTCACGCCGTGGCACACGCAATTAAAACGCGCGACGAGTCCGCTAAGACTCAGCCGTCGCGGCGTGACCTCATTCCCCTCCTCCTGGTGCTGCTCGGCATCCTTGTCATGTGCTACCCCGTTATCGGCACGTATTACAAGAATGTGCAGCAGTCGCACGTGGCGGACGCGTACCGGCAGTCTGTGACCTCCAACCCGGAGGATTACACGCCGCTGCTGGATGAGGCGCGACGCTATAACCAGGAGAATACGGGCGCCCCGATCCTTGACCCGTGGCTTGCCCGCGTGAGTAAAGACAACCGTCCGTACCAGGACTATTTGGAAAAACTGAATCCCACTGGGAACCCCGCCGAGCCGATGGCGGCGTTGGCGATCCCCTCCATCGAGTCGGTTCTTCCCGTCTACCACGGGACGGATCCCTCCACGTTGGAACACGGTGTCGGCCACCTGTACGGGTCGGCGCTGCCCGTGGGCGGTGACGGCACGCATACGGTGCTCACCGGCCACTCGGGTTTGACCAACGCGACGCTGTTCGACCACCTGGACAAGGTGAAGGTGGGGGACAGGGTGTTCCTGACGGTGTTCGGTGAGCAGCTTGCCTACGAGGTGGATGCTATTGATGTGGTGCTGCCGACGGAGATCAGCTCCCTCCAGCCGGAGGATGGCAAGGATCTCCTCACGCTCATCACGTGCACGCCGTACGGCATCAACTCGCACCGCCTGTTGGTGCGCGCCCACCGGATTCCGCTGGATCCGCAGGAGGCCGACGAGGCTTTCCAGTCCCAGTCCAACTGGCAGTGGTGGATGACGCTGGTCGTCGCCATCATTCTCATCGCATTACTACTACTTGCATTAAGGAGGCGGAAAAATGATAAAAAAACTGGCGCTCATCGCGCTCGCCGCCGTCCTTAGTGCTACCCCGATTGTCGCCGTCGCCACCGATGTCACGGTGGAAATCGACCCCGGCAACCCCTACAGCCAGACGGCCAAGCCTCCGACGGAGAATGTGCTCGTCACGCTCACGGGGCCGGTGACGCGCTCGCAGCGCACGGTCTCTGGCAAAACAACGTTTTCTGAGCTTCCCGACGGCTCGTACAAGCTCACCTTCCCCGAAACGGAAGTCTTTGCGAAAGGTCGCTTCGACCTTCCCTACATCGACCCGGTGCGAAACAAGCCCGCCGATGAGCTCATCGTGAACCCCAAGTTCACGCCCGGCACCATCAATCCAAGCATCATTGACAAAATCGCCACCATCGTCGGCATCCCCGTCGTCGGAGGCATGGTGTATCTGTGGCTCGCCGCCCTGGGCCTCGTCCCGGGGCTTGGCCTGCTCTCCTCGGATAAGACGCAGGCCCCTGAACCTGCTGCAGAGCCCCCGGCTACCGCCACCCCCGGTCCACCGCAAACGCAAGCGCCGGCGCCGGGGCTACAAGAAACCATCCGTAGAGGTTTGGCCTCCACCGGCGCGAACGTCTGGTGGGTCATGGCCCTCGGCCTGGCCATCATCCTCGCCGGTTTGATCCTCCTCATTGCCCGCCGTAAGAAAGAAAGGAACGCACAATGACTCGTCGCACATGCGCCAGCATCGCCGCTGTAATCATGCTTGTCCTGTCCGCCATCGGCGTACCTTTCATCGCCCACGAGACCGCCACCCCGACAGCTCAAGCCCAGACAACGGGTCCCGCTTTCGGTGCTAACGAGCAGTGTGTGGAGAACCCGCAGGGGCCGAAGCCACTGAAGGGAATTGCTTTCCTCCTCGATATCTCTTTCACAAATAATGCCCTGTATCACATGTTTGATGCTGGCCTTGACGATATGCGCGATCAGATGCGCGTGATGGCGGAGGCATACAGTGAGCAGGGAGGCGACTTCGCTGCTATCTACGTGTACGATTCCACATCACCGTCAGCCCACGTTGAACGAAATCCAAATTGGGAAACCTCACCTACGGATATCCGGGGAGCAAACTTTGTCTTTAATAACCCCAAATCTGCATGGAATCAATTCGATAATTACCTCCGGGAAAATTTCCCCTTAGGCGACCGTAAGAATCCGAGTGCTCACCACAACTGGGCAGCCGCAATGAAGCGTGTCGCTGATGATCAGGCAAACGGATGGATGTACACAGACGTGATCAACATGCCGTTTGCTGCTATGACCGAAGGAACCCGTGGCATCCCAAACCCCACAAGGGGCGAACCTGAGTATCGCGAGATCGACTTCCGGGATTACATGGAGTGGAAGAATGTCGTAGAAAAGAACGGTGCAACCATCCAGACCGTCGGTCTAGGGGATACGTTTACTGTAAACTACTCCATTACCTGGAAGGATCCGCAGGGGGACAAAACGGTCCGCAAGCCTGATCTTCCGACTATGCACAAAGACCTGATGAAGGTCACATCCTCAGAAGGGACGAATACCACAGCAAGGCCACTCACCTCAATGACCCGTGGTTTGACTAACGTTAGCCACCGTGACAGTCCGATAGACAATAGCGGTTACAGGTACATCCGCTCGGGTGGATTTCCGGGAATTGCGAACCAGCAGAAATCAACGTGTCTGACGATCTCTGTCGGCAAGGACGATGGAGATGGGAATGTCACGCTCGATACGACGGAGCGTACTTTCCACCTGGACACATCCGTGCGGACCGGTTTTTCTGAAGGCACAGATAAGGGCCTCGACGTAGCTACTGAGCGTGGCTTCGCCAATACCCAACTGCCCAGAATCGAGCAGAAGATGTCCACCGCGCTTCCGGGCGTGCCAGACGACTACAAGAGCACGACGATGCCCGTGTGCTACGCCTCCATGGATGGTAAGAAGTGGGAAGAGCTCGAGATAGGTAAGGATTCCACGCCAACGAAGCTCGATGTCGATCTGCCTGCGGCTGCGAAGGTCAACTGCCAGTTCACCGTGCGCAAAACCACGTCGGTGACGCTGGCGAAGAACGTCATCGCGGACTCCAACATCCAAAACGAGCTGGACAGCGACCGTTACGGCCAGTACCACTTCGCCTACACGTGTGAAGACAAGGCAACTGGGTTCTCTGTGTCCGGACTGTTCTCACCGGTGCGCCGGAACAAGACCGGCAGCGACAACAAGCCACTGCCGCCACTCGAAGGCGACATGCAACTTCCCGCGGAGATCCCCGCAGATCCGAACAATCCCTCCGCAGGGCCTGCGCGGATCCCCGTCGGGGCGACGTGTACCATCACGGAGCTCCAGCCACGAACCAGCGAAGGCTACTTCAGCCATACCACCTCGTGGGACTCCGACAACGCCATCGCCATCACAGCCGGGTCAACAAGCTCCTTCCCCTACCCAACCGTGAAGGAACGCGAACCGATCGGTGTCTGTGGCCTGGTCACGTGCGACCGCAAGTGGATCGAGCGTGACACATCGGTGGAGAAGGAAAACCCGACAGCGACGTTCGTCGTCAAGCCACAACAGGGTGCCGACGGCGTGACCGTAACATCGACGAACACCTACAAGTCGCCGAAGACCCTCTTCAAGGCCTCCCTTTCGGTGACGAATCCCGACGTGCTGGGCAAAGATGAGCCGGAATACGTGGACGTGACGTTTTCCTGCCGCTATATTCCCAGCGCGGATAAGCGGCCGGAGATAGCCGCTAACCCCGAGCAGTACCCCGTCGTCGTGGGCTCTGGCTCCCAGAGCGTTCCCGTGAGTAAGGATGGAAAGGCCGAGGCTGTCCTCGGCGAGTTCCCCGTCGGCACGCAATGCGAGGTGAACACCATCGCACCCGACAAGAAGAAGGAATCGCCACTCATCCCCGGCTACTCCTACAAGGCGGCGTGGTCGTCACGGTCCTGTATGAAGCAGAAACCGGAAGACCCCGGCTACACCGATACACCGCGAGAGTGTAAGGGCAACTACGTCTACGCTTACTCGGAATCCGACTCTGGTCAGCCGGTGGAGACCGAAACCGTCGACGGCGCACCCATGGACGTTCATAAAGTGCACGCCGACCTCACTTTCACCAGAAACACGCGCATCCTCGATGTCACGAAAGAGCTCGCTGGCAAGGCAGGAAGTGACGTCCTGGCCAGGGAATTCAGTGCGACACTGACCTGTAAGGATACAAAGTACCCGGACGTGACCACGGTGCAAGACCAGAAGCTCACCCTGAAGCCGAATACCACCCAGCACATTGACGTGCCTGTGCGCTCCTCGTGCACGCTGACGGAGGACAATCCGAACACCGAGGATTCCCTCCTACAGATCACACCACCAGCACCGGCGACGGTAAACGTAGACGTGGGGTCTACTGCGACCATCCCTATCGATATCACAAACACCGTGGAGGATAAGTACGCCGAATTCTCCTGGACGTACACACCCAACACGGCTGGCGGAAGCGACCCGCTGCCAGCGGAGACACAGGCACAGTTGCAGGAGCTCCCCATGGACTTCAAGACGGTGTGCGTGCTCCCCGATAATGATCGCTTCGAGGTGGTTAACGAAGCGATCCCTCCCGGTGGAACGTTTAGCATCGGCATCCCCGACACCGCGAAAGTGAGCGAGCGCTGGGAAAAGAACGGAAAGCTTCCCTACGGCACTCGGTGCCGCACCACGTACGTCCCTCCGAACCTCAAGGATGCGGGAATCGAGGCGCAGGCTAGGCCCTCCGGTTCCGAAACCAAGCTTGGGAAAGAAATCCCCATCACAGGTGACGAGAGAAACGATGCCGTCGTCAGCTTCGAGCGCATAACCTCATCTGTACGCGTCAACGTCAGCCACGTCCGCCCCAACGTGCCCGATGTCAGTTTCTATATGCCGGAGAAGTACTTCGTGGACGTAGACTGCTCCCGTGCTGGTGTGGGAGTCTACGGCAGCTACCGCAATCCGGTTACTACGGAGCAACCGTGGGCAGAATTCACAGGTGTACCGGACGGTGCCTTGTGCAAGGTGAAGGTCTACGACGCGGCGGGTACAACATGGCAAGATGCCTTTACTCGGAGCACAACCATCACCACCGGCCCACCGGCCAGCCTGCGGGTGTCGGTTCCTCCTGCCGAGGGCGATTCCACGGAAGTCAGCGCCACGGCGAGCGCCGACGGCCACGCGGTGACCTTTGAAGGTGAGCTCCAGGTGAGCGACGGTGCGGCGACACTCGATGTTGTCCACACCTACATCCCGATTACCCAAACGCTGACGGTGAATAAGCAGCTCACCGTCACAGGTGCCGATGACAAACCCGTCACGGACAAGAAGCTTCTCCATGCGTTCTTCGGCGACGATGAAACCTGGAATATCACTGCTAGCTGTACCCGCAACGGGCAGACCATCGAGCGCGGCGCGCAGGTCAGTCCCACCGCGTCGGCTGTGTTCCACGTGCCCGTCGGTGCAGAGTGCTCCGTGACAGAGCAGCCGCAGACTTACGCCGGGCTCGATGGACCAACCATTACCTACAACGGGGCAGCCGATGCTGCACCGTTTACCGTGAAACGCGACCAGGACCACACCATCGATGTGGGCAACACCTACGCCGTGCAGCTGGGTCAGATTAACCTGAAGAAGAAGGTCGACGGCACCGGTGTCCAGACCGTGAACGGCGGGCGTAAGTTCAAGGTGGGCTACACCTGTCGCCTGGGCGAATGGGAAAAGAGCGGGAATTTCGAAACTACCCGCTTTGACCAGGCACCAAACTTCGCAGTGCAGGATGTTCCCATCGGCGCAGCGTGTACCTTCACCGAGGATCCGGCGAGCTCTCGCAACCCGGAGGACATCTCCGGACCGAATAAAACCGGCGACCCCGCGAAGGAAAACGACGCGTATTACTCGCACTGGGAGACGCGCTGGAATGTCACCGAGGACAAACTCGGCTTCGACACCGAGCAGCTGTGTTCCGGCTTGGCCAACTGCACGGTTACAAGCAAGGAAAAACACGAAGCCCAGGCGACCTTCACCGTGAAGGATAAGGGCTTCAACGGCACCGTCGTGCTGTGGAACACCTACGACTACACCAAGGTGCCACTGGTGCTGCAGAAACAGGTTGCAGGCGACGGCCAGCGGCTTCTGGAGGGTGGCAAGCTGGAGCCTGTCACCGTGGACTACTCGTGCACGCACCCCGCGTGGGCGACATCGGATTTGAAAGAAAAGAGCTTCATCCCCGATCCGACAATCGCTGGGTCGGTCACCTTCGACCAGACCGTCGGCGAGGTGGCTATAGGCAAGGACATCCCCGGCAACTTCGTGTGCACGGTGACTGAGCGCCCCGTCAATTCCTTCCACGGCGCCGTGACCGTGGGGTACTCCGGCACCGACAACCCGGTAACTACCTCCACCACGGAGGATGCGAAGGGAATGGTGAATAACAGGGGCGTGTTCCAGATCGACCGCAAACTGGCTGAGTCCAGTCAGAAGAAGGTGCGCGAAGACGGTACCCACGAGTGGGTGAGCACCGAGACGCAAAAGCTCACGCTCACCAACGATTACCAGCGCCCCCGCGCGCCGCTGACGGCAAACTTCGGCTACGAAACGGGAATGGCAGGCGATGTGTCGCCGTGGATTACGGATCCAGACGGTGGTATCTCCGTGACCGGTTCCTGTGAGGACCCCGACGTGCCCGGTGTGACCGATCCGATTAATGGCACGCTGAGGCCGGGGGAGGACGTCCTCCTCAACGGCGATGTGATCGCGGGATCCCAGTGCGTATTAGAGACGACGGCTAAGGACAAGGCCCCGGACCCGGTGATTAACGTGACGGAGACGTACACGCAATCCGCAGGCGATCCGCTGAAGCTGATCGGCACCCTGCAGGAACCGGGTAAGTTGCAGTTGCGCAACGGGCCGAACAAGCTCGATATCCGCGCTTCCTATGTCGTTCCGCAGGTGAGCGTCAGCCTGACCAAGGAGGTGGTGGGCGACGATGAGAAGAAGATTGTCGATGACACGGATCCCATCCCGTTCGACTACACGTGCACATTCGCCAACCTCATTGGCGAGCAACCGGAACCATTCGCACCGCAAGGTGCCTTCGACCTCACCCGCTCTAGAACGTGGTCGCAGCTGGTTCCCACGGGCAGCTCCTGCACGGTGACGGAAAAACAGCCGGCCCCGGCGGTAGCAAAGAAACTCACCGACAAAGGCGCGCAGATGTCGCCGTACACCGTCCAGGGTGAGGACAAAATCGCCACGTCCACGGCCACGCTGGATAAGGACCATCCGCAGCTGACACTCGTCAACGCCATCTACCGCGCTGACGCGGAGGTGCAGGTGCAAAAGGTGCAGGCTGATCTCACGACGGCCCTTGAAGGCTCCCAGTTTGCCATCTACGAGGCGACGCAGGACGGCATGGCGGCAACGCCGGTGGCTACGATGGCCTCCGTCGCCGGCGAGGCCGGAAAACCTGGCCCTGCGGGCCGGTTCACCGCGCGTCTCAAGCCGGGGACGTATTACCTCGTAGAAACCCATGCTCCTGCGGGCGCGGCACTGCTACCCGGCGCGTGGAAGTTCACCGTCAATGCGGTCAACGATCCGAAGCGGGAGTTCGCGGATCTGCAGATCGAGCTGGCGGCCAGGACAGAGAACTCTGGCCTGGTGACGGTCACGGAGGCGAAGCCCGAAGCTGGTAAACCAGCGATGATCCAGGTAGCGAATATTCTGCAGGGCAAGCTTCCGCTGACGGGCAGCTACGGCGTGTTCTGGTGGATCCTCGGCGGTCTGGTGCTTATCGGCGCAGGTCTTGTGTGGAGGCGCCGGTCAAACGAAAAGCACTAAACCTGGAGAAACCACTAGAAACCACTAGACACAGTGGAGCGATGGGCTAGAATAATGGGAAATTAATCCCACAGGAAGGAACGCTATGACCACTGTTGCTGTTGTTGGTGCTACCGGGCAGGTTGGGCGCGTGATGCGCTCCATTCTGGAGGAACGCAAGTTCCCGGCCGATAAGGTGCGTTTCTTCGCCTCTTCCCGCTCCGCGGGGCAGACCCTCGAGTGGAAGGGGGAGGACATTGAGGTTGAGGACATCGCCCAGCAGACCGTCGAAACGCTCCGCGGCATCGACATCGCCGTGTTCTCCGCCGGTGGCGCGGTGTCCCGTGAGTGGGCTCCGGTGTTCGCCGAGGCCGGCGCGACGGTGGTGGACAACTCCTCCGCATGGCGCAAGGATATGGACTGCCCGCTCATCGTGAGCGAGGTCAACCCGGACGATGCGCACAACACGTCGAAGGGGATTATCGCCAACCCGAACTGCACGACGATGGCTGCAATGCCGGCTCTCAAGGCGCTTCACGACGAAGCGGACCTTCGTGTCCTCCACGTCTCCTCCTATCAAGCGGTTTCTGGCTCCGGCCTGGCCGGCGTGGAAACGCTCGCCAAGCAGGTTGCGGACCTCGGCAACCACAATGTTGAGCTCGCCCACGACGGCTCTGTGCTGCAGCCCGACGATCTTGGCCCCTACGTCAAGCCGATTGCGTACAACGCCCTCCCGTTCGCCGGCAACCTTGTCGACGACGGCTCTCTTGAAACTGACGAGGAGCAGAAGCTCCGCAACGAGTCGCGTCGCATCCTCCACATCCCGGACCTCAAGGTCTCCGGCACGTGTGTCCGCATCCCGGTCTTCACCGGCCACCTGCTCGTCGTCCACGCCGAGTTCTCCCGCTCCATCACCCCGGAGCGCGCAAAGGAAATCCTCGCCGATACTCCCGGTGTCAAGCTTGTCGACGTCCCCACCCCCCTCGATGCGGCAGGCATCGACGACACCCTCGTGGGACGCATCCGTCAGGACCAGACCGTCGACGACAACCGTGGTCTCGTTCTCGTCCTCGTCGGCGACAACCTGCGCAAGGGCGCAGCCCTCAACACGGTGCAGATTGCTGAGCTGCTGGTCTAGCTAGCCAACAACCTCTTTTACACCCCCTGCTGGTCCCCACCAGCAGGGGGTGTCGGCTCTATGGAGCGAAGGAGGACGATGAACCCTGTGCCAAGCATGAGGCCGACACCCGCCGGCCGAAGATCGGTGATTCCGATTGCGGTGATGGCAAAGAAGACGATCGCGACGCAGAGTGTCTGCAGCTGCGGTATGCAGCGTGACTGCTTGTTCCTCCAGGCGAATCCAGCGCCAATAAAAACCAATCCGAAAGCGCCGAGAGTTAACAGGTCAAGACCGTGTTGTGCAATGTCTATTCCGAGAGTAAAGACACCAAGCACAATGATGAGAACGGTGAGGGAATGCAGGTTCTTCACGGCTTCTATCCTATGAGATCCTTGCGGGCGCGGGCGACGCGGGAGCGGATGGTGCCCACACGGACACCGGCGATTTTGGCGGCCTCCTCGTAGGAGTAGCCGAGGACCTGGGTGAGGACGAGGGCCTCGCGGCGTTCTGGGGGGAGGCTGTTGAGGAGGAGGCGGACGTCGACAAGCTCAGACCACTCGGGTGGGGTGGCGTGCTGGACGTCCTCGTACTCGGTGGAGGACTTCTTCGGGCGGGACTGCTCGTGGCGAATCTGATCGATCCACACGCGGCGGGCGAGCGTGATGAGCCACGTCTTCGCCGTGGAACGCCCCTGGAAACGGGGGAGGGCAGAGATGACGCGCAAGTAGGTTTCCTGCGTCAGGTCGTCGGCTTCCGCAGGGGAGGAGAGGTGGGCGAGGAGCCGCCACACATCTTTCTGGGTGAGCTTGATGAACTCGGTGAGCGCCTCCCTGTCGCCCTTGCCCGCCGCGAGGGCGAGGCGCGTCACGAGATCATCTTTGTCCATGCCCTAAATCATACGGGGGTCGTCCTCCAGCTCATGTTCGGCGGGGTCCTCGTTACGCGTCGAGAACAGAGCCCTGCCCATGTAGAAGCTGGAGACGGAAGCCACAACAAGCATGCCGGTGATACTGAGCACGGCACGCACGGTGTCATTGGGGTCGAAGCCGTCGGTGACCCAATCGTGCAGCAGCTTCGCCATGAGCAACACGGGAATGGCGATACACGTGGTGGGGCCGAGGACGTTCGCGCGGGTGAGCGCATCCGGTGCGACCCAGATCGCCCGCGCCGAGGCGAGCGCCATGAGCCCCGCGAAGATGACGGCGATGCCGACAATGATTTCGGTAATCATTAGCGCCTCCCCTGGGACAGGATCCGCGCATTACTGACAGTGGTGATGAGCCCGAGCAGGGCCGCCAGCAGCGCCACCTCGTAGATGATGGACGTGTCGGAAATGAACGTCCAGATGACGTACATTCCCACCATGCAGTAGAACACGAGGTCGCTGACCACGGCTCGCGACCGGTCACCCTTCTTCAGCATGAGCGCCAGCGTGGCAAGAAGCGCCACGGCGAACATGCCCATGCCGATGTACATGACAACGTTAAACATCTGTCTTCCTTTCCCGCTCACCGTAGGCTTTCGACGGTCCATCGAAGGTCTCCGTCGGGCCGTAGTTGTCGTCGGAGCGCCCAGCGATAAGCGTCGAGCGCAGTGGGTTGCCAGGACCTTGGCCGGGGGCACCCCGGTCGATGTCCCTCACCGATGGGTTGAGGCGCTCCTCCATTTCCGCCAGCCCCGCGAGCACCTCGTTGGGGTCCTGGCCGTACACGGCGTGGACGTCGAGGAACCCGTCGTGGAAGCCAAGGGACAGCGTGCCCGGTGTCATGGTGACGGAGGTAGAAAACGCCGCCAGGTCGCGCTCACTCGTGATGCGCAGCGGGTAGTGCACCACCACGGGCTTAACGTTGGGGCTCGGCCGCAGCATGTCGACGGCGATGGTCACGCCACCGACGATGACCTGGCCAATGAGCCAGAAGAAGTATTTGATACTCATACCACTCCAATCGGGTCGGGGCCGAGGACGGCCTCAGAGTAGGTTGCGACGTCGAGAAGCGAGGCGGCGGCACCCTGCACCCAGTCGAAGACGAAGCCTGCGCCGAAGAACATGGCGAAGCTCACGGCGATGAGCGCAGCGCCCGGGGCGATCAAGGCTCCTACGCGCGCCTCACGGGGCGCGTTCTTCATCGGCGCACCCCAGAACGCCTCGCGGTAGGCGCGCAGCATGCTCAGCAGTGCACCGAAGGAGGCGATGATGATGATCGCGATGACAAAGTACTGCTCGGCTCGGGCGGCCTCGAACACGACGAGGACCTTGCCCACAATGCCGGACAGCGGCGGGAAGCCGACGATGGAGAACGCGCCGGCGGCGAACACGAACGCCGTAAGCGGCTCGCGTTCCTGCAAGCCCGACAGTTTCTTCAACCGGTCGGTGCCGTAGGCTTCCTCCACCGCACCGGAGGTGAGGACGAGCGAGCCGATGGTCACCATGTGGTGCAGCGCGTACATGATGCCGGCGGCGAGTGCACGCTGCGGATCGTGGGTGCAAAACGCGAACACGATGAGGATGAACGGCATGCCGTTGACCATCTGGTAGCCGATGATGCGGCGCAGCGTGTGCTCACCCAGGCCACCGAAGCCGCCGATAAGCATGCTCGCCACGCACACGGTGATGATGAGCCAGTTCCAGCGGGCATCCATGTCGAACACGACCACCCAAATGCGGAACAGCATGTACACCGCCACCTTGGTGTGCAAGCCGGAGAAAAGCCCCATAACGCTGGCGGACGTAATCGGGTACGTGCGCGGCAGCCACGTGTGCACGGGGAACGTGCCGGCCTTGGCGCACAGTGCGATGACGATGATCGCCAGCGGGATCGGCGCGACCTCACCCGCACCGGCAAGTGCTGCCAGGTTCGCGGTGCCCACCTGCCCGTAGAGGAAGGCGACACCCGCCAGCAGCAGCGTCGAGGCGGACAGGTTCACCAGGACGAACACACGGCCCGCACGGAGCCTGTCGCGCCCGCCCTGCATGGCCAGCAGGCCGTAGGAGGGCAGGAGCATGACCTCAATGAACACGAAGAAGTTGAAGAGGTCAGCGGTGAGCAGCGCGCCGTTGACACCCGCAATAAGCATGAGCGTCAGCGCCGGGTAGAACCGCTGCTTGGTGGTCTGGAAGGCAAACCAGTTCGCGCCGAGCGCCACGATCGCAGTGGTGGCAATCATGATGGCGGAGAACCGGTCGGCAACAAAGGGGATGGCCACGCCGCCGACGTACAAACCGGTGGAGTGCGCCACGGTGCCGTAGCCGTACAGGTAGATCGCCGCAGGGATAAGTCCTGCGGGGACGATGAGCTGCAGGTAGCGGCCGAGTGCGGGGAAGATCACCGCGAGAGCGGAGGCCGTCAGCGGGACGGCGAGGAAAAGCAGAATCAGCATTTAGGCTTCATCTCCTCTCTTAACGTCGCCATCGCTTGCAGTGGCGACGCCCCCACTTGCGGTGGCGACATCGTCGCGTGCGACAGCGACGTCGTCGCTCGTAAGAGCGACAATATTGTTTGGAACGGCACCATCTTCGACTGCACCGTCGCGCTTCTTGTCGCGCTTGGTGTCATCGTTGGTGCCGAGCGCTGCCAGGGTGAGCATGAACGCAGTGACGGCCATGGTGATGACAATGGCGGTCAGCACGAAGGCCTGTGGCAGCGGGTCGGCGGCATCCTCAATCGCCGTGGAGCCAAACGGTTGGCCGCGCCAGGCGGGGACGCCGGCGGACAGGATGATGAGGTTCACCGCGTGGCTGATGAGCGTCATGCCGAAGACGATGCGCACCATGCCGCGTTGGAGGACGAGGTACACGCCGCCGGCGATGAGGATGCCAATAGTTATGGCGATGATCATTTCTTCACCCCCAGATTGTTGATGGCTGCGGCGATCATGCCGAGCACGGCGAGGTAGACGCCCGCGTCGAAGATCATGGATGTGGTCACGTGCTCACCGAGGATGTGACCGTGGATGGCGTAGAGGAACGAGCCGTGCGTCATCCCGATGTAACCCGAGGCAAGTGCGACGAGCATGCCCACACCGGTGAGGATCGCCGGTGTATAGGGCCCGGTGACCGGCTTCTCCGCACCGCCGCTCAGGTAGATGATGGCGATGGCGGCGCTGCCGACGAGGGCGGCGATGAAGCCGCCACCCGGGTCGTTGTGGCCGCGCAGGAAGATGAACAGGCTCAGCACGCAGAGGATGGGAACGAGGTAGCGGCGCAGCTGCATGAGCGGCACGGCGTTGATGCTTTCAAACCCGAACGGGCGGGTGACCACCTCCGGCTGGCGGGGGATGGAGGACACGACGGCGGCGATGACGACGCCGGCCATGCCCAAAACGGACAGCTCCCCGAGGGTATCCAGGGCGCGGAACTCCACGAGGATGGTGTTCACGATGTTGTCGCCACTGGTGATGTCCGGGGCGTGGGTGAGATACCACTGGGAGAGCTCCGAGCGTCCCGACCGCCCGTACAGCGCCCACACCGCTAGGCTGGCGGAGCCACCCATGAGAACAGCAAGGATGGCGGCGCCCCGCTTCCTCCGCAGGGAGGTGGGTTGGAAGCGTGGCGGCTGGTGGCGGATGGCCAGCATGATGATGAGGACGGTGAGGATCTCCACAAGGAACTGGGTGAGCGCCACATCCGGGGCACCGAGTGTGAGGATCTGGAACGTCGCCCCCACCCCGGCGGTGCCGAGCAGCAACGCGCCGGCCAGGCGGGTCTTGGACACCATCGTCAGGCCGATGACGCTGACGAGCACAATCACCAGCGGGATGATGTCCGTCCAGCGGTCGGTGTTGATGCGCTCGCCCAGCGGAGGCCCGAAGGCAACCGATCCACCCGCCAGGGCAACGAGCATGACAAACACCCACGCCAGGTGGCGGGTGGGCGACAGCGAGTTGGCCATCTCCGCGGCCACCCGGCCCCACTGGGTCAACCACTGGACAACAGCCTGGAGCGCCTGGTTACCGGAACCAGGGAAGAGCGAGCGATCGTCGACAAGCGCCCAGATCCGGCGGCGGTAAACCAGGGCGACAAGACCAAGGACCAGAACCACCAGCGAGATGAGGAACGGAACGCTGATCCCGTGCCAGAGCGCAAGGTGCTGGGGCTCGCCGGTGATTGCCGTCAGTGGCGCGTCGAAAAGCCCCAACGTAAACGGCAGGACGATCGACAGCGCGCCGGGCAGTGCTGCGGGCAGCCACAGGGAGACCGGGGCCTCGCGGACCTCCGACATGTCCCGCGGGCCGTCGACGAACGCACCGAAGACGTAGCGGGTGGAATACACGAAGGTGAGCAGCGCACCGACCGCGCCGGCGGCCAGCAGCAGCGGGAACGGCTCGAACGCGGTGAGCATCGCTTCCTTGGACACAAAGCCCATGAGCGGCGGGACGGCGGCCATGCTGGCGGCGGCGAGAACCGCGCCACCGAAAGTGAACGGCATCCGCCGCCACAGGCTGCCCAGCCTGCGCACGTCGCGCGAGCCGGCCTGGTGGTCGACGACACCGACGAGCATGAACAGCGAGGACTTGAACAGCGCGTGCGCGATCGTGTGCACGACAGCAGCGGCGATCGCCCCGGTGCCGATCGTGGCGACGATCCAGCCGAGGTGGCTCACCGTGGAGTAGGCGGTGAGTTTTTTCAGGTCCGTCTTCTGGATGGCGAAGAATGCCGACATGATGGCGGTGCCCATGCCCACCACCATGAGGGTGACAGACCAGACCTGGTTGCCCGCGAACACGGGGCTGAACCGGATGAGCAGGTAGATGCCGGCCTTCACCACCGCGGCGGCGTGCAGGAACGCCGAGACAGGCGTGGCGGCGGCCATCGCCTCCGGGAGCCACAGGTGGAATGGGAACTGCGCGGCCTTGGTGAACCCCGAGCACGCGATGAGCAGCGCGAACGCCGTGGTCAAGCCGGAAGATTCCCAGGCGGGCGAGGCTACAATTGCCTCAATATTCGTCGTCCCCGTCACCGCCACGGCGATGCCGAGGGCCGCCAGGAGCGTCAGCCCACCGAAGAACGTGAGGATGAGGGTGCGCGATGCGCCCTTTTCCCCGGCGGAGCCCGATTGGGCGATGAGCAGGAAGCTGGCAATAGAGACGAGTTCCCAACCGACGAACAGCACCACCACATCGGCGGCGAGAACGAGGATGAGCACGCTGAGCGCGAAGCCCGTCATGAAGATATAAAACGACCGTGGCTTATCGTCCTCGTGCAGGTAGGCCGCTGAATAAAGCAAAACGACGCCACCGATCCCCAACGCGAGAAGCGCGAAGGTGAGGCTCAGGGCGTCGCCGTGAAATCCGAATTGTACATCTTGGCCGGGTCCAGCGAGATCCCGCATCCACGTCCAGCCGATGTCCCGGCGGGTGCCGGAGAACACATCGGGCGCGACAAAAAACGCGCCTACCAGAAGCAGTGTGCCGAGAAGCCAGCCGGCTCGTCGTTGCAGAAGTTTGACGGCCACCGGCGAGAGGACAAACGCCGCGGCCGCCAAGCACAGAGCTTGAGTCACAATGAAAAATCCTTACTGTTTTGTAGGTAGCTACCTTACCAGCCGGTGTGGCGTTACCCGAACCGGAATTGCCTTTACTACCTTTATCTTTTATGAAAAGGCTCCTGGCACTACTCCTCCTCATCCCGCTTGCGGTTGGCACTTTTTTCGCCACTGACCTGGCATCCACGTGGAGTAAAGAGGAAGAGGGCGCGCCCGTCCCCATGGTCTCCGGCGCGGATCTCGTCCCCGCCCGCCGCGCCGCCGGCGAGGCCTCCACGCAGGCCGACTTCGTCAAGCGCGGCACCCAGGAACTCCTCGATGGTTCCACGAAGCTTTCCGACGGCATGGGGGAACTGTCGTCCGGTGCCTCCACCGCCTCTGGGGCTGCCGCCCAGCTCTCCCAGGGAATGACGCAGCTCCAGGCCGGCACCGCCCAGCTTGCCGATGGTGCCACCCGCGTCGCCGACGGCGTCGAGGAGGCCGTGGGCTACGTCAACCAGATCGGGATCATCCAGCAGCAGCTCCTCACCATGATCGACCAGACCGACGCAGACCTGGCCAAGAACCCGCTTCCCGACGCCAAGCAAGCTCGCGCACGCCTCGCCGAGGTACGCCCCCAAGTGGAGAACTTCCAGTTCGATGCCACTATCGTCGACCAGCTCGCAGCGCTGCGCTCCGGCTCCCGCGAGGTGGCAAACCAGCTGGGCAAGAACGGCTCCCAGTACCACGACGGCATCTACACCGCCACGCAGGGCGCGCAGCAGCTCGCCCAGGGGCTGGGCCAGCTTGAAAGCGGTGTCAACGAGGCGAAAAAGGGCGCCGATGACCTCAAGGCCGGCGCCGAGCGTGTCGATGGCATGGCCCAAAAATCCACCGACAACATCAAGGGCACAGCCAGGGCCATCCCCGTGCTCCCCGTGGTGAACGAAGAGGAAAACGAGAAGCCGGACACCTTCCTCCCGCCGCTGTACGCCTTCCTCGTCTCCCTCGTTGTTCTCCTCGCCGCCGCTTTCGTGGGGCTCACCCGCCTGCCACTGTGGTGGAAGGTGGGCTCCAACGTGGCGATCGTCGCCCTCGGCATCATCCTTCTCTGGCTGCTGAGCACCGCCGTCTCCCCGCTGGCACTTGTCGGCATCGCCCTCGTGCTGGCGCTGACCGCCGCCGTCGGAACGCTGTCCGCTACACTGCTGACCCGCTACTTTGGCCAGATTGGCTACGGCATCGTGCTGGCCGGCGCGCTGGTGCAGGCCGGGATCACCGGTTGGGTATGGGAGTCGCTGACCTCCGGCGGCGCCGCCCGCTGGGCGCAGGCCCTGGCCGGCATCATGCCACTGAACTATCCCACCGCCGCCATCACCGCGCTTGGCAACGGTGGCAACCAGGTCATCCTCTGGACCGGCATCGCCGTCCTCGCAGCACTTGCCGCCATCTCCGGTGGCCTCATCGTCACCACGCGCGAGGAGCAGCTAGCGTAACCCGCTCTGTGTGCCCCAATGCGGCCCAAGCCCCGCCAACCATTCGGGCATCGGAACCCGTTGGGCCACAAATGGTGCGTGCCCCGACCCGAATGCGGCCCGGGCATATCCGATCACCAAACAAGTGGAAATTCATGGGCCGTAAAAGGAACGATGGGGAAAACGACCCCAGTTTGGTGGACTCCAGTGCGTGAAAAAATCGAAGGCCACGCAGGCGGATTCGATCGTCGAGAAGCTGGAAAAGTGGCGAGGAGTTTTCCATCTGAAAAGTCTGCGATTGTTGTAGTAGCATGAAACCGCTTCCGATCGCTTACATCGTAAAAGGGGGAGAGATCGGTGGAAACAGAACCTTTCAAAAAGAAAGTCATAGCTCGAACCGGAGCGGGCGAGAAAATCTACATTTACCAAATTCCGGATAGGGGACAGGGGGTTCACCGTGCATGGAACAGGACAGGAAAAAGACTGAGGATAGCTATGAACGCATCCAAGCCGACGATGCAGTGGACGGGGAATTAGTCGATCCTGAAACTCCCATCACCTACGGGGATGTTCAGCCAGTAATCGGGGCATAATCATTCGGGGCCACTTGAAAATGGGTCGGGCTACGAAGTGTAAGAAAAGTAAAACCCCTCCGAGCTGAAAGCCCGGAGGGGTTGTCTTGGTCGGGATAACAAGATTTGAACTTGCGACCTCCTCGTCCCGAACGAGGCGCGCTACCAAGCTGCGCCATATCCCGTAGACAAGAGAATATAGTAGAGCACACCGGGTGAATTGACCAAAACGCCAGGTTAACCCGGGGGTTATCCCATGTGGATCAGGGTTGCCGCCGGCGGGCACCACAGGCGCACGGGGGCGAACTTGGCGGTGCCGAGACCTTCCGAAACATGCATGTACATGTCGCCGAAGCGGTGCAGGCCCTTGGCGCGTTCCCTGTCGATGCCGCAGTTGGTCACGATCGTCTTCCCACCGGGCAGGCAGATCTGGCCGCCGTGGGTATGGCCGGAGAGTGCCAGCTGGTAGCCGTCGGCAGCAAACTGCTCCAGCACGTGGGGTTCCGGGGCGTGGAGGAGCGCGAGCTTGAGTTCAGAGCCCTCGTGCGGGGGACCGGGGTACTCGTCCAGGTCGTGGTGGGGATCGTCGACGCCGCCGATGGAGACGTTGATGCCGCCGAGTTTGAAAGCCGCGCGGGCGTTATTCACGTCGTGCCAGCCGTGCTCCACGAGGACGGAGCGCAGCGAGCGCCAGTCGTTTTCCTTTTCGCTTACTTTTCGTTTCCTGCCTAGCAGGTAGCCGAAGGGGTTGACCAGGCGGGGGCCGAAGTAGTCGTTCGTGCCAAAGCAGAATGCGCCGGGGAACTGCAGGAGTGGGGTAAGTGCCTGGATGGCGTCGGGAAGCCCCTTCGGGTCGGAGAGGTTGTCGCCGGTGTTGATGACGAGGTCGGGGTTCAGCTCGGCGAGGGAGTTGACGAAGTCGATCTTCTTCCTTTGCCCGGGAAGCATGTGCAGATCCGAGATGTGCAGGATGGTGCACTTGGGTCCGGGGACGGATACCTCGCGGAGCTGAAAATTCGTGAGCTCCGAGTATCCCCAGGCGAGGAGTGCCCCGCCGGCGACACTGGCGGCTCCTGCGGTTGCGAGGGCAGCAGGCAGCAACTTCTTCATAGGTATAAGACTACGCTAGCGACTATGAGTGAATTGAAGGATCGTATCCGTAAAGAAATGACCGCCTCCATGAAGGCCCGCAACAAGGAGCGCACGAACACGTTGCGGATGCTCGTGTCGGCCATCGGCACGGAGGAGACGCAGGGTTCGAAGCATGAGCTTACCGACGATCAGGTGCTCACCGTCGTTGCCCGCGAGATTAAGAAGCGCAAGGAATCTGCCGAGATTTACGAGCAGAACGGTCGCCCGGAGCTCGCCGAGAACGAGCTGGCCGAGGCGAAGATCCTCGCCGAGTTCCAGCCCAAGCAGCTTTCCGACGACGAGCTTGCGTCCCTGGTGTCCGAGGTCGTCGCCGAGAACCCGCAGATGGGTCCCGCTATGAAGGCTGCCAAGGCCAAGGCCGGTGGCCGCGTCGACGGCAAGCGCCTGAGCGAGGCCGTCCGTGCCGAGCTCGGCAAGCTGAGCTAGCCGAAGGTTTTCAGAAGATCGTCCACGGCGTTTGCGAGCTCCTCCAGGTCCTTATCGGAGGGGCCAGTGGCTGTCTCTTATACACATCTCCGAGCCCACGAGACTCCTGAGCATCTC
>ERZ1031292.196-NODE-196-length-22140-cov-17.810550_pt1 | contig 22140 bp, 21 predicted proteins | sample MGYA00518215_ERZ1031292 | MGnify/ENA primary metagenome ERZ1031292 (study PRJEB33718, sample SAMN03159822) | human skin metagenome | collected 2014-02-25 | study: EMG produced TPA metagenomics assembly of the PRJNA266117 data set (Human skin bacterial metagenome... | reverse complement strand
CTGACGACCTTTTCCTTACCATGGAAACGCTCTGCCGACTGAGCTAAGGGGGCCGGTACTTCATCTCGAAGCCTTGGATAGAGTAACTGACACACGCACGTTCGCACAAATCGGCACGTCATTATGCGTTTTGTCGCTGCACTTTTGAGGTTGTGCGCGTTTTGCGGCCCATCTGGTGACGGTTACTCGGCCTTCTCCCCCGCTTGGGCCGTATTGCGGATGGGCTGCGGATGGGCTGGAGTCAAGGTCGCTTCGATTGCGGCCCGACCTCGCACGAGCACTCCGGAGTTAGCTGGGGATGGGCCGTATTGCGGTCACAGCGATCCGGAGCGCGGCCCGACTGCTTCCGGCCACTCGTGGCTTGTCAGCTGCTGGGCCGTGTTGTGGATGGCCCTGGTACCGAATGCGGCCCGACCGGTGTCAAGCACTCACGCGTTGGCCGGGGATGGGCCGCAAAGTGGACGAGTGGGGCTTAGAGCCACTTCTGCAGGGGGTTCCATCCAGCGAACGAAGTACTTGGCAATGAAGCCGACGAGGAGAGCTGCAGCATGGGTGCCCTCGCGGACGCCTTCGACGCGGCCGAGAACGGCAAAGGACAGCACACTGGCGATGACCACGAGGCTCGTGTCTACGGCGATGTTGCAGTTGCCGAATGCGTGCCATTTTTTGGGGCCGAATGCGCGGTTGAGGGTGGTGGAGATGGCAATGGCGAGAACGTCGCCGGCCATGACGATGACGCGACTGGTCACGACTACGGAAACACTAAAAGCTACAAGGACAATTCCCAGGGCACAGTAGACCCACTGGCCGAAGTAGGAGGAATAGCTGAGTCCGCGAAGGAGGTAGAGGAAGACGTCGGAAAGCAATCCCATGACGATAGCGGCGGGTAGCTGTACGAGCTGCCGGGAGTCATGGTGCTTGCGGAGGAGGAGCATCTGGAGGACCATGAAGCCAGCATTCATGGCAATGGTCCCTGTTCCTACGGTGAACGAGCTTATGAGGCTCAAAACATAAGGGAAGCTGGAGATCGGTGAGGTCCCCAGCTCCGCGATGATGGAAAGTGCGATGCCGCACGCCATCAGTGATAATCCAATTATTCCTAACAAATATCGACGCGCTTAATTTCCTTTCGTGCAAACTATAGTCCGTCGAAAGGGGTTATCAAATGCCCAACATGCTCCTGACCTGGTTAACCACATCCGGTGCGAAGTGCTGGGCAGCAGCACCGATACCCAATAGTGCGAGGATAGTGCCGATAATTCCACCGATTACTTCGAGGGCGGTCACTGCTTCTTCGGGCATGTCAGAGGACGAACCGGAATCGGTAGCATCGCCATCGTCCGTGTCGGAGGGGGTGCCTCCACCCAGGTTGAAGGCCACCTTGATCGGGTCATGGTCCGAGGAGCGGAACACGGAGTTATCCACCAGCGGTGCGATGTTGTAGTTTTCGCGGGAGTACTCGAAGGCGATGGATTCGTCGGAGTTGATGTCCCACACGTCGGCATCGACAACGAGCTTCATTGCCGCGGCGTTTCCGAAGGCGTGATCCAGGGAGCCGATACGTCCGGCGAACTGGTAGGAATGGCCGGAATCGTACTCGGTGGCGATGTTGGTGTAACCCGCATCCTCGAGAACAGTCATTGTGTCCTCCTTGGTGTAGGAGTTGAGGTCACCAACGATGAAAAGTGGCATGGCCTTCCATTCGTCATGGGACTCGATGGCGGTGGTCAGCGCGCGAGCCTGCGCCGCGCGGAGTTTCGGGTTGTTGCCCTGACCATCGTTTTGATCCTTGTCGTCGCGGGCCACGGATCCCTTGGACTTGAAGTGGTTGACGACAGCCACAAACTCAGCCTTATCGTGGCCCACGCGGGCAAAGGCCTGTGCAAGTGGCTGACGGGCAACGCCTGTGTAGGCAGAATCATCGATGATGATTGACGGCCCAACCGGCGTGACGGCGGACTTGTTGTAGATGAAGGCGACACGGATGACATCCTCTTGATCGGGAACGGTGTCCGGCGAGGCGACAAGCTCCCATGTCGGCTCTTTACCCCTCGCCGTCAGGTCCGCATTCAGCGCTGCGACAAGCTTGCCCAGCGCCTCATCGCGACGGGTAGCGTCACCGGTGACACTCGCCGTGTTCTCAATCTCTTCCAGGCCGAGAACCGACACATCGAGCGTGTTGATCGCGTTGACGATCTTTGCCTGCTGGCGCTCAAAGGCCTGCTGCGACCACGCGCCACGCACCGTGCACCAGTTGGCGGTCACGTTGTTGCCTTCGCGGTCGGTGTAGGCCTTGCAGCCCTCCTCGTTTTCGCCGAGGCTGGTGAAGTAGTTGAGCACGTTGAATGAAGCGAGGGAGAGCTCCGCGTCCTTCACCGTCGGGCCTGCTTCTTCTGCGGCCCGAGAATCGTCCCAGGTGATGGGCAGGGACTCGGAATTGCCGGTAATCGGTGCCGTGGGCTGCAGGCCCCACTTGTCAAAGCGGCCGCCCAAAATGACTGGCTCGGTGAACGTCACGATGTCGCCCGTACGCAGGGATTTCACCGTCTTTCCGCCCGTCACCAGGTATGGAAGCGGGGTGTCAGTATCGGTCTTGGCATAGTTGCGGGATCTTCCGTCGTCAAGCGTAACCTCCCGTAACGCCTGGCTACGGGTGAGTTTTTGAACGTCCGAGTTTGGGTCAGACGACGGGGGGAACACATCGGTGGGCTGGTAGAACGGCTCCGACCCCGGGGCGAGCCCGACCGAACCGAACGTGTTGAGCTCGTAGTTGTTACTCACCGTGTGTGGCCCAGTAAGGCGCACGAGCATGCCCTCATAGGCCTCGCGCGCGTCGTCGCCGACGGGGAGCTCAGCAAACTCGACGGGCGCGGGCTCCGAGCCGCAATCGTCGAAGGGGGCAACCTCGGGGTCGGCGATCTGCGTCTCCCCCGTGTATTCGCCCGCCGTACCCGTCACCGTGACACACGCGCCGACCTCGGGGTATTCCGTCGCACCCCGGCCAAGCCAGACAAAAATACCGTTCGATGCGTCCGTCTTCTCCCCGCCTTGCTGCAGGTAGAAGCCGTCGAAGCCGCCTTCGGCGTAGGCAGCCGTTACGTAACCGGTCGTCGTCACCTTCTGGCCTTTCAGGGGCGTTACCTCCCCCGTGCCCTGAATGTCTGCGATGGTCACCGACCCCGCATCCCCAGGCTTCAGGTCGCCTGGCGTCGGCGCGCCCGTCACAAAATCCGTCGCGTTGTCGTCCGTATCCACGCCCGTCTCGGCTCGCTGCACCGATTCGCTATTCGACGTCCTGGGGGCCGCATTCCCCTCCGCGCTGGTCGCCTCTCCCCAGCCAACCAAGTCAACAGCCTGCGTCGATGGAGTCCATGGCTCGGCGGAATCCGTCAGCGCGACAATTCCGCCCTTTCCACCCATCGCAATCGTCCCCTCGAGATCCGCGTCGATGCCCTGCGAACCGCCATTGCCCTGCGCCAGCTGGATGAGCGTGTAGCCCTTAGCCGGGGTTTCACCCTCCAGCGCCATGATGTTCCCACTGTTCGGCTTATTTCCCTTCACCGACGTGTACTGAAGGAACATACCGTCCAACGAAATCGGCGCATCCGTGGGGTTGTACAGCTCCACGAAATCATGCGTGTACGTTGCGCCGGAGTTTCCGCCGCCTCCATACACCTCGTTGATCACGACGTTTGATCCGTCTGGTGCCGCCACCGCCGGGGACACCGCCGAAGCGACGATCGCCACCGAGCTGACGAGCGCCAAACCCAACTTTGAAGCCCTCATAGAAAATCCTCATCTCTTAGTAGAAAGAAACTATCGTCAGTTCTTGTCTTACCGGGTCTGCGGGGTCTTCGCAGTGCGAGTTTCCGCGCCCTACCCCCGGTCTTTTTGCGGGTCGTTCTCTCGGGTGCAGTGGGGCTTTAGGCATCTGTACGGAATGCGGCCCAAGGGGATGGAAACGTCGAAAAGCCAGGAGCAGATGGGCCGCAAACCGGACAGGAAGAAGCAAACGCGGCCCGACGGCTGCCGAGCACTCGGGGGTTGGGAGAAGATGGGCCGCAAAAAGGAAGCAACGCAAAACCCCGATCCTCAGGGCGAGGATCGGGGTGATGGTGCCAGGTAGAAGATTCGAACTTCTGTAGGCGAAAGCCGACGGATTTACAGTCCGCTCCCTTTGGCCGCTCGGGCAACCTGGCGCGCACTTCGTGAGTGCGAGACATACTTTACTATGTCCCCACCCCCAAAAGGCAAACCGGCTGCACAGCGGGGCTATCGGACGCGGGAGATGGAGTACTCGGTGAGGGAACGGAGGGCGGAGCGCACGGGACCGTCGGGAAGCGTGGAGAGCTCGTCGAAGGCTTTATCGGTGAACTGCTGCACAACTTCGAGGGCCTGCTCGCGCCCGGAGGTCTGCTCGATGAGGGCGAGGGCACGCTCAACGTCGTCGTCACTGGTGAGTGGGCCGGCGAGGAGGCCACGGAGCTCCTCACCTGCGGGGGACTCGTCCTTCAGAGCGAAGAGGACGGGGAGGGTGAAGACGCCTTCGCGGAGGTCGGTGCCCCGGGTCTTGCCGGACTGCTCGGAGGCGGAGAAGATGTCGATGATGTCGTCGACGATTTGGAAGATCGTGCCGATGTAGACACCGAATTGCTGCAAAGCTCGCGTGATCTCCGGCGAGCATCCGCCGTGGAGCGCGCCGAGGTAGCCGGCCGACGAGATGAGCACACCGGTCTTTTCGTGCACAACGTTGAGGTAGTGCTCGATCTTATCGCCATCGCCGGGGCCCACAGTCTCGCGCATCTGGCCGGTGACGAGATCCCCGAAGGTCTGCGCGAAGTGGGCGACGGTATCGGTACCGAGAGTGGCCATAAGCCGCGAGGCGTGGGCGAGGAGAATGTCCCCGGCAAGGATCGCGACAGAATTGCCCCAGCGGGCGTTTGCGCTTTCCACCCCGCGGCGGCGGTCAGCTTCGTCCATGACGTCATCGTGGTAGAGCGTGGCAAGGTGCGTCATCTCCACGACGGTCGCAGCTTTGATCACATCCTCACAGGAAGCACGTGTGCCGAGCTGCGAGGCCAACACCGCGAACATGGGGCGGAAACGTTTTCCGCCGGCAGCAGCTAGATGAATGACCTTTTCATTGACAAAGTCTTCGCCGTGGTTGAGTTCTTTTTGCAGGAGCTCTTCCACGCGCTGAAGGTCGCGTGAAACCGTAGCCGCGAGCTCGGGCTCATCAAATGAAATCCCAGTTAGGGGCGTGTCCCTGTGCAGCCGGGGGCGGGTGTCATTCATAGTGTAAAAACTGCCCTCTGTCCGATACGTTGGTTAGATAACTTACCCCTTTACCGTAGTCTAAACATGCATTTCTACCTACCCCAGGGTACAAATGGTGGCCATGGAGTTTTTTCCGGAGGTAGCGATTATCGGCGCAGGCCCAGCTGGGTCGGCTGCAGCAATTCATCTACAGGACAAGGACGTGCTGCTTATCGACAGTGCGGAGTTTCCTCGCGACAAGACATGCGGCGATGGTCTCACTCCCCGCGCGATGCGTGAGCTTTCCGCGCTCGGCATCGAGCTGCCGTTTAGAACTCTCGGCCTGAAGCTCCACGGCTTCGGTCGCACCGCGGAGATTCCGTGGGATTGGGGCGACGGTTCGGCGATGCGCCGGCACGAATTCGATGCCCTGCTGTACGACCGCGCTCCTGCCCAGAAACTCACGGGTGTCGCCACCTCGCCGGTCGTGGAAAATGGTCGCGTCGTTCGCTTTTCTGTGGGCGAGCATGTCGTGCACCCGCGCGTGGTACTGGTTGCCGACGGCGTCCGCTCCACCTTCGGCACACAACTGGGCCGCACATGGCACAAGCAGCAGGTCTACGGCATCGCTGCCCGCAGTTACTGCACCTCCACTCGCGCCTCCGAACCGTGGATTCACTCCCACTTCGGAGATCTGCCCGGTTACGGCTGGTTTTTCCCGCTTGTCGACGCCGCGAACGTCGGCTGTGGAGCCCTTTCCACCGCGGCTCGCCCCGCCAAGCTGAATACGAAAAAGCTGCTCCGCTCCTACGCGTCTTCTATTCGGGACGACTTCGGGCTCGGGGAACCCACCTCCGTCACCTCTGCGGCGCTGCCCATGGGCGGATCCGTCTCCGGGGTGTCGGGCCGCAACTGGGCCCTACTTGGCGATTCTGCCTGCTGCGTCAATCCCTTAAACGGCGAAGGCATCGACTACGCACTGGAAACGGCCCGACTCGCAGCATCCTTAATTGACGAGGACCTGCGCGTGTGGCCCTCCGTCCTCCGCGAGCACTACGGCGAAACGTTTGCGCTTGCCCGCAGCCTTGCCAAGCTGCTCACCTACCCCCGCATGCTCCCGACATTTGGCCCACTCGCCTTCCGCACACCACTGCGCCGGTTGCTCATGCCCACCGTCGCCCGCGCAATGGGCAACCTCATCGACGACGCAGATCGGGACATCGCAGCCCGCGCCTGGCACGCCGCCGGCAAGGCAGCTCGGTCCTTCAACACGGCGCCGCTCTGGGGGTAGGCTCTTTTCGCATCTGCAATGCGGCCCATCCCGTTGCTGCTGCTCCTGCTTTGGCAACGGATGGGCCGTAATCGGTGTCCGTACGTGATGGAGTGCGGCCCATCCCCTGCCGACACGTGAGATCCAAGCACAGGTTGGTCCGCACTGCGGATAGGCGGGGTTGGAAGGCGGCCCATCGGTGGCAGGCAACTAACGATTCTGTGTGGGATGGGCCGTGTTTGGGACGACTAGATACGCGAAGCGGCCCATCTGTTGCCAACCGGAAAGAGGCTGGCGGGAGATGGGCCGCAAAAGATGCTGCAGGGCCGCGGAGTGGTTAGGGCTTGATGGCTGAGTGCATGGCGGTAATGCCGAAGGTGAGGTTTTGCCACCCGCAGTCCGTCCACCCGTTGGCGTTCACGATGGAGGCGAGATCCTCCTGGTTGGGCCAGGCGCGGATGGATTCGGCAAGATACTCGTAGGCTTCGCCGTTGGAAGAGACCTGCTTGGCCACCAGGGGCAGGATCCGCATGAGGTATTCCTTGTAGACGAAGGAGAATACCGGGAGGATCGGGGTGGAAAACTCGGCAATCGTCAGGCGGCCACCGGGTTTGGTGACGCGGGCCATCTCGCGGAGGGCCTGGCCTGTGTCCTGGATGTTGCGGAGGCCGAAAGAGATGGTGACGGCATCGAAGGTGTCGTCGGCAAAAGGAAGATTCATGCCGTCGCCTACAACCTTAGGGACATGGCGGTGGGCACCGGCGGCGAGCATGCCCTGGGAAAAGTCGCAGGCCACGCACCAGGCGCCGGACTTAGCTAATTCCTCAGTGGACACGGCGCTGCCAGCGGCCAGGTCCAGAACCTTCTCCCCCGGTTTGAGGGCGAGGCGCTCGCGGACGCGACGGCGCCACATGCGATCCTGACCGAAGCTCAGGATCGTATTCGTGATGTCGTAGTTTTTGCCCACGTCATCGAACATGCGGGCAACGTCGGACGGGTCTTTTTCTAGGGTTGCTTTAGCCACAAATGACTAGTCTAGTCAGACACGCGCTCCGAGAGCTTTCGCGGCCCAACGGGGCAACTCGGGGATGGGGCCGAAGAAGGTGAGCGGGACGCGGCGGGACTGCTCGATGACGGCGGTGTAGTGCTTGACCAGCTGGGTGCAGAGGTTTTCCCAGGTCTTGGGGCGCACACCGTCGCGGGCGGCCTGGCGCATGCGGGTGTAATGGCGGGGGTCGATGATGGTGTCGAGGGTGGAGGACAGTTTCTGCTCGAAGGTATCGACGTCGAGAAGGTAGCCGTCAACTCCCTCGGTGATGAGGTCGATGGGGCCACCGGCGCGGGGGCCGATGACGGGAACACCAGAGGCGAGCGCCTCCTGGATCGTCTGGCAGAATGTCTCGAACTCACCGGTGTGGACGAAAACGTCGAAGCTGGCGTAGGCCTCGGCAAGGTCCTCACCGGACAGCGCTCCTGTGAAAACTGCGTTGGGACAAGCGTCGACAAGCGAATCATGATCGGGACCGGAACCGACGATGACCACCTGGACATCAGGACGGGCATCGAGAACGCGGAGGCGGCGGACTCCCTTTTCGGCGGCGAGGCGGCCGACGAAACCGACGATGACCTTCGTGCCCTCGGGGTCCCAGGTGAGGCGAAGAGCGTCGGAACGCTTGGAAGGATGGAAGCGGACCGTGTCCACACCGCGGCCCCAGTGATAAATGTTGTGGATGCCGTGAGCCTCGAGCTCAGCGATGGACATGGAGCTGGGGGCGAGCGTGCGCTGGCACATGTTGTGGATGTACCGCGTCCATTCCCAGACAGCCGTAGCGAGCAGCGTGAAGTGGTACTTCGTGGCGAAACCGGCGACATCCGTTTGGTAGATCGCGATGGCGGGGATGCGCAGCTGACGGGCCGCAATCGCGCCGGCCGCACCGAGGACAAACGGGCTGGCGAGGTGGACGACATCTGGCTTGAACTTCGCTAGCGCGCGGGCGACGGCGGTGGTGGGGACACCGACGGGGAGGGAGTTGACGCCGGGGAACATGATCGTGGGGACGCGAACGATGGGGTACCCCTCGTACTCGGCGACCTCCTCTTCGTGGCCACGGGCTCCCGGCGCGATGACGAGCGCCTCATGGCCCTCGCGACGGAGATGTTCAAGGACACGCAGGACCGAATTGGTCACTCCATTGATGTTTGGCAGAAACGCTTCCGCCACAATCGCAACTCGCATAACGGCCATTATGCACTCCCCGCCTGAAAACTATGTGGAAGAAAAGTTAAATGTTGGTGACGTTTTGGTTCCGTTCTTGGGGTCGCCGACGAGACGCGAAGGCCACAATCGCGAACAAAAGCGCAGCTACAGCGGATGCGACGGCGAAAATCGACAGCGCGGGCCGAAATGCAAGAGTCCAATCACGCCCGTCCACCTTGACCACATCCGGGCGCGCGGAGTTGTACGTCACCCACACGCGCTGCCCCTCATTGAGCCCCGTGGGATACAAAAGACCCAGCTCAGGACTCTGCAGAGCGCCGTGAACATCCTGGAAATCGATGGCAGTGCGAAGCGTTCCCACCGAGGTCACGCGCGCAAGGGAACGCACGGGAGCCTCGTTGATGAGGCGATCATTCATGTACGCGCCGCCGACCATCGCCACGCTCATGATCGCCACGAGCACCCACGCGCCGATGATCGCCTGCTTGATTCTCCTGGTCACACGTGCATCCTCGCACGCATGCTGGCGTGAATATCCCGCAGGTTGTCGCGGTCGGTGACCGCCTCGATGATGCGGATGCCCGTGGGCTCGCGCTCAAGCTCTTCTTGCAGGCTGGGCAAGTCCACGACCTTGGTGTATTCGATGCCGTAGGCCTCGGCGATGTGGGCGATGTCGACATCGGTGTGCGGAGTGCCAAAGAACGGCTCGAACGCGTCCCGATACTCCGGCGCACCCTGCTCCAGGGTCTCGAAAATGCCGCCACCGTTGTCGTTTGCCACCACGATGGTGAGGTTTTCCGGGCGCGGGGAGCCGTCCACAATGAGGAGGCCGCCGACGTCGTGGAGGAAGGTGACATCGCCAAGGAGGGCAACGGTTCGGGGCGCGGTCGGTGCCGTCGGGTCACTTGATTGGTGCGCGAGCGCAACACCGATCGCCTGGCTCACGCTGCCGTCGATTCCCGCAGCTCCGCGCGGGGAGTAGGTGTCCACGCCCTCAAACGGCAGCCCCGCCAGGTGGATGTCCCGGATGGGGTTGGACGCTCCGACGAACAAGGCATTTGTCTGGTACAGCGAATCTGCCACCGCCGCAGCAACGGTCAGACCCGTGAACTGTTCCAGCTGCTCACGGACGGATTCAGCGCCAAGCTCGCTGGCCGCATCGAGGATCTTCAACCACTCGTCACGGGGTTGACCTGTAACCTTCAGCTCCGTCGCAATCTCCTGCGCGGTGTCCTCCGGATCCGTCACATAGTGCTCCCCCGGCTGCTTGACGACGATCTTCGGCACCTCGTTGGTGAGCTTCATCACGTCGCGATGCAGCGTCGGATGCCCCACAACCACGATCTGCTCTGGCTTGTCTAGCTGGCCAAACATCGCCGCAGCCAAGGGATGCACCGGGTGATACGGGGCCGGCACGGTGGGTTCAGCCAGCGTGGGCACGTCCTCCAACCCCGGAATTTCTTTCGCCCCATCACCCGCAATAACCAGGGTGTTCTTGGAAATATCGATGCTCACTTCACACTTTTCGACGACCGGTCGCTCCCACGTTCCCACTGTCGCCTCCGGGCTCTCGGCTGGGCCCACAAGTGGCACGTCAAACGGAACATTGATATGCACCTGCTGATACTCCAGCGCCTCACCCACCGAAGAAACCGTCGGCGCATACGGCTCAAACAGATTCTTCTGCACGATCGTCTGGCTTGCACCCTTGCCCACGTAGCGCTCGGGGCGATCCGCAGACAGGACGACAAACGGCGTCGCCGAGTAGTAGGCCTCCACCATCGCTGGTAGACAGTTGGCAACCGCTGTACCGGAGGTAGTGACCACGGGAACGGGCCGACCGGCGACCCGGGCCATTCCTAGGGCCGTGAAGGAAGCGGACCTTTCGTCGATACGCGAATGAACCCTGAGCGAGGATTCCGCAAACGCCAAAGCCAACGGCGCGTTCCGCGAACCCGGGCAGTACACCACGTCCGTCACCCCCGACTTTGCGAGGTCCGCCACAATCTGTTTAGCCAACTCCGGTGAACTAGTCATGACCTCGATTGTAAATAACCCAGGCACTCCTTTAAACGCCGATACCAAAAGTCCTCGTTTGTGCACGTGGGAAAGTTCGTCGGGACGACGGGGGTGACATCGATTTCCCCGTCAACTATTTGCCGACGCTCAGCCACGTCCTCATAGAAGAACCCGCCCGTGCCCAGGCCCGCCGCAGGCTGCACCTCTTGGGCCGCAGCAGTTGCCAAGCAGGCATACATTCCCACCGCCGTCTCCAGCGCACTGGACACCGTCACGCGCAGGCCCAGGTCTTTTTCCACCCTCAGCACATTCGTCGGGCCACCCATCGGCTGACACTTGAGAATCGCATAGTCCACGCGGCCTTTCACCTTCAGTGGGTCGCTTTCCTTCCGGATACTCTCATCCGCCGCCACCTTCACGTACGGCCTCACCTGCTCTAACTCTTCGACGGTGGCACACGGCTGCTCCATGTACTCCAGCGGCCCGAGCTTCTTCGCAGCCTCAATCGCCTGCTCCACCGACCAGCCACGATTGGCATCCACGCGGATCGTCGCTTCCGGCATAAGACGGCGCACCTCAGCCACTCGCTCCACATCGTCCTTCAGGCTCTGACCAGGCTCTGCCACCTTCACCTTCACCGTCTTCACCCCCGGGAAGCAGGCCAGAATGCTTTCCACCTCAGACGCTTTCACCGCCGGGACGGTTCCGTTGACCTGCACTTTCTGACGTTTAGGGGCAGGAACCCCGGTGAACGCTACCTCCAGCGCACACTTCAGCCACGTTGCCGCCTCCGGGGTCTCGTACTCCAGAAACGGGGACCACTCCGCCCAGCCCTTCGGCCCCTCAATGAGCATGGCTTCCCGGTGAGTTATTCTGCGGAACTTGATCATCGACAAATCCACGACCCGCGCCCGCTGCGCAATCTCCTCAAACGTATACATGCTTCCCAGGGTATCGCTGGTCGGCTCTTTCCCGGCCCAAGCGCTGCGTACAGCCGGGTGGCGAGGCGCGGTTGGGCCGCATTCAGTGCGGGGCGCTACTGCTGGTGAGTGTTGGCTCTGGCGTTTTCGTTGGAACGCGGCCCGTCCGGTAGCGGATCCGCGGTGTTTGGGGGCAGATGGGCCGCGTTGTGGATTGGTTGATACGAAATGCGGCCCAAGCGCTAACCGGTGCCCGACTTTTTGCTCGCGATGGGCTGCAAACAATGAGGGGCGCTTCAAATGTGACCCAAGAGGGGGTGAAAGCCACCACGCTGACGAGACCCGGGCCACTTTGTGAACAGAATCGAACAAGACACACAACTGCAGATAATATTTTGGGAATTTCTTGTGTTTTACATGCATGTTTGGATTGTTCGAAAGTAAGTGTGGATGTCATAGTTTATGGTGTGAGCAAGGCACTACACCACCACGCCAAAACCACACGGACCAAAGGGGAAATACACCATGGAGACCGGGTACTACCGCACCCAGGAATTGGGGATGACCCAAAGCCAAATCCGCAAGAAAATGAAGGAGGGAAAGCTGTTTCGGATCCGGAGAGGCTGGTACTGCACACACGAACCGTCGATGCTGGATCAGCTCTTCGTCCTCCAGCTCATGCATCCAGAATTGGTTTTCAGCGGGAAAACGGCCCTCGCGCTGCACCTGAGGGAGATACCGGAAGGGGATATCGAGGCGCTCATTCCCAAAAACAAGAGGATCCCGAACATTAAAGGCGTGAAGATCAAGAGATCACGCAGCCTAAAGTCCGAGCCAGGGATGATCTTCAGGTGCGTTTCCATGCTCGAGGCTGCCATCACCATCGCCGAGGAGGAGCGACCACCGAACCTCATCGAGAAGCTCAACAAGTTCTACGCCAAGAAGCAGGGAAAACGCCAGTGGAATTTCGATATACAGAACGTGCGACGGAGACACCTAGCCCACGTTGTGAAGAGGGACTTCCGGCTCGTGCTCCCCGGGGCTTACTCCAACCAAGAGCTGCGGGTGGGACAAGGACTTGTTCGCAGGGGGTACGAGGTGGAGCTGAGCTTTAAAGTCAACGGGTACATGTTCGATATCAGGATCGGCAAGACGGACCTTTTGGTGGAACTGGATTCGTTTATGTACCACGAGGGCGAAGGACATAAGAGGACGTTTCAAACGGATCGGTGGAAACAAAACGCCGCAACAATGGGTGGGCTCCGTGTGCTGCGTTTTACGACCGACGACACATTCCATTATCTGGATCTGGTTCTCGACGAAATCGAGCGAGCAGTTCATTTCCAGGAGACGGGCGTAACTGAGGTGTGGAAGGGCCTCAATCCGACAGCGGCCTGACCGTATAGAGTTACAACCATGAGTGAAAACCCGTTTGACCCGTCGCAATGGAAGCTTGTACCGGGCTTTGAGGATCTGACAGATATTACCTACCACCGCCACGTTGGCACTGAGCGCAAGGATGGGATCGTGCGGATCGCATTCGATCGGCCGGAGGTGCGCAACGCGTTCCGCCCGCATACGGTGGATGAGCTCTACCGGGCGCTCGACCATGCACGCCAGACACCGGATGTTGGCGTGGTGCTGCTCACCGGAAACGGTCCGAGCCCGAAGGATGGTGGCTGGGGCTTCTGCTCTGGTGGTGACCAGCGGATCCGTGGTCGCTCCGGCTACCAGTATGCCGATGGCGAGACCGCAGATACTGTGGATAAGGCACGCGCAGGCCGCCTCCACATCCTGGAGGTGCAGCGACTCATTCGCAATATGCCGAAGGTTGTCATCGCCCTGGTGAATGGGTGGGCCGCCGGTGGCGGACACTCCCTCCACGTGGTGTGCGACCTGACGCTTGCCAGCGAGGAGGAAGCCAAGTTCAAGCAGACGGATGCGGACGTGGGATCCTTCGATGCCGGCTACGGCTCTGCCTACCTGGCCAAAATGGTCGGTCAGAAGAAGGCACGTGAGATCTTCTTCCTTGGTCGCACCTACTCGGCGCAGGAGATGAAGGAAATGGGAGCGGTCAACGAGGTTGTGCCGCACAAGGATCTAGAGAAGGTCGCTATCCAGTGGGCACGGGAGATCAATGGCAAGTCCCCCACTGCCCAGCGGATGCTGAAATTTGCTTTCAACCTGGTGGATGACGGCCTCATGGGTCAGCAGGTGTTCGCGGGTGAAGCGACACGCCTTGCGTACATGACTGATGAGGCTGTGGAGGGTCGCGACAGCTTCCTGGAGAAGCGTGATCCGGACTGGTCAGAGTTCCCCTTCTACTACTGATGAAGAAGCTGGAGGAACTTCCCATCCCCAGCCGGGGGATGGTGGATGAGCTGGAGCGGGCGATTGCTGGGGAGACGGCGTATTGCCCGGTGCCGAGTGGATCGTCGGCAGGTGATCGGGCCCGGGCGACATCGTTGCGGTCGACGCAGCGGATCGGCGAGGAAATCGAAGATGACGTGGCCCTTGTTGTGGCAACGTCTGGGTCTACTGGCGTGCCCAAGGGCGCGATGCTGGCTGCCCAAAACCTGGTGAGTGGCGCGGATGCGACGCACGCCAGGTTGGGTGGCCCGCGTCCGTGGTTGTGTGCGCTGCCTGCGCACAACATCGCGGGCCTGCAGATCCTCGTTCGCTCGCTAGTGGCAGGCTACGACCCGCTGGTCATGGATGTCTCGCATGGTTTTGGCGTGGAGGATTTCGCTCAGAAGACGGCAGAAATCGGTGAAGGGTGCTACACCTCGCTTGTGCCGAACCAACTTGCCAAGCTCCTGCAGTCGTTGCAGGGGGTGGAAGCGCTGCAGCAGTACGAGGCGATCCTCGTCGGCGGTGCACCCATCACTGGCGATATGGCGACAAGGGCTGCACGGCTAGGGATCACTATCGTTACCACGTATGGGTCATCGGAAACATCTGGTGGCTGCGTGTACGACGGTATTCCGATTCCCGGAGCCAAGGTGCAACTGCACGGCGAACGCATTTGGTTGGGCGGCCCGATGGTGGCCAAAGGCTACCGAAATGTACCAAGCGAGGAGGCGTTCCCTGAGCCGGGCTGGTTCCGTACTAGTGATGCCGGGCGCATTGACAAGGGGAAACTCCAGGTCATCGGCAGGATGGATGCGATTATTGATTCCGGCGGGCTGAAACTCCACCCAGAGGTGCTGGAAAAGGCGATCATGCAGATCCCGGGGGTTACCGAAGTGGTTGTCGTCGGAGTGCCGGATGAGCGGCTGGGTACGGCGATTTCTGCAGTGTATGCGGGGGCCCCTACTCCTGCGCAGATCATCGAGGGGCTGAGTGATTTACCACGTTGGCAGCTTCCCAAGCACCTCAGCCACGTGGAGACGGTGCCGAGGATGACCAGCGGTAAGGTCGATCGTCGACAAGCAAAAGAGCTAATCCTCAGCAGCGCTGGCCTGAAGTAGAACCTCGATGTCAGCTGGGGTGTAGGTAGCGGCGATCTGGGTGTCGTTGGCGCCGGCGAGGTTGTGCTGGACGAGCGAGGTGAGCTGGGTCGATGGGATGACCGCGAAGTTGCGCGGCTGAGCAAAGACTTGGCGCACCTGGTGGCCGGAGCGGAGCTCCATGAGGTGGAGCCATACGTCGTCGGCGTTCGGCGCGTGCTCAGCGAAATCACCGCCGTGAGCTGCGACAAAAGAAATGAAACTAGCGGGGTAGAGAACGCCGGAGACCCCGGTGGCGAAGTGGAGGATGGAGGCGGAGGAGCTGATCGCCTTGGACCACTTTGCGTACGGGCGGATGCGACCGTCGCGAAGCTCGATGCGGTGCGCGCGGTAGGCAACGACGGTATCGAAGCGGTACTGCCCCACCACCAGGAGCTTTTCGACGAGCCACTCGGGGTAAATGATGTCATCATCGACGGTGATGACTCGCGTTCCCGTGCCCGCTACCTCGCGAAACTGATTCCAGTACTTCGTATGTGGCCCGTAGTGGCCGTCGGAGCAGCGGACTTGGACGCCACGGTCGATGAGCCGCTGTAGGGACGGCGGGTACGGGCCGCCAAAGTCCTCCGGATCGAGCCAGAGAATGATCGGGACCTTGACGTACCCGCGCGCCAGCGATTCGAGCGTGAGGTACACCTTCTTGAGACGCGCGCCGTGGGAGGTCAGAGAAATCACAACGTCGCCGGTCTGCGGGACGCGCCCGCGACCGAAACGGTTGCGAAGGTTGAGGGGGACCATGCGTCCGAGCGTCAAAAAGATGCTCGCTACCTGGCCAAGCACGTAGCTCACCCACATCTCTGGTCCTCCTTTTGGCTTCTCGACGTTTAGTTTTTTCCTAAAGCGTGGATAATAGACCACATGCACGCAACCGTTGACGATTGGATCCAAGCCGCCCGACCTCACACATGGCCAAACGCCTTTGCGCCCGTGATCGTCGGCTCCGGCGCCGCCGCCTTCCACTTTGGCTTCGACCTCGGGCACATGTTACTCGCGCTTCTTGTGGCTTGGTCGCTCATTCTAGGCGTGAACTTTGCAAACGACTACTCCGACGGAATCCGTGGCACCGACGAAGATCGTTCCGGTCCGCTCCGCATCACGGCGTCGGGCAAGGTCAACCCCACCGTGGTGAAACTGGCCGCATTCGGATGCTTCGGAGTTGCTGCCATCTTTGGCCTCATTCTCACAGTCAGCTCCGGGCATGTATGGATGATTCTCATAGGAATTATCTGCATTCTCGGTGCCTGGTTCTACACCGGTGGCTCCCACCCCTACGGCTACATCGGACTAGGCGAAGTCGCCGTATTCATCTTCTTCGGCCTCATCGCCGTACTCGGCACCGAATACACCCAAGCCGACCACATCTCCTGGGTAGGGATCTGCTCCGCCATCGGCATCGGCTGCATCTCCGCAGGTGTCAACCTTGCTAACAACATCCGCGACATCCCCACCGACGAAGCCTCCGGCAAGATGACATTGGCCGTCCGCATCGGCGATTCCCGTTCCAGGCTCCTCTTCCAAATCCTCGTCGCCATGCCGTTTATCATGTCTTTCTTTATCGCCGGCCAGACCGTGTTCGCCCTCATCGCCTTGGCGGCACTCCCCCTCGCTGTCATTGCCGTCATGCCCGTCAGAGAAGGAAAAACCGGCCGGGATCTCATCCCTGTACTGGGACTGACCGGCCGGTGCATGATTGTGTGGTCCGTTATCACCGCACTTGTACTAGCGCTTACGTAGCTCCTCATCCATCCACTTCTTGTGCTCCTTCCGCTGCCGATCCCACTCGGCGAGCTCCTGCGTCACCCGCAGCCTCAGCCCCCGGAACAGGAACATCGACAGCGGGAAGGCGACGATGAGCGCCAGCAGTGCGGAGATCATCAGCGGGAATGTCACCCCCACAAGAACGGAAAGGCCCTGAATAACGGCCGTCAGCACGACAAACAACAACAGACGTGCCAACCCGTACAAAACGACATCCAGCCACGCGCGGTGGCGCAGCTTCTTATCTGGTGTAGGTGCAGTATCGGTCACAAGGGGTAAGCATATTAAACTAAATCTGAAACCTACAATCCAAGGAGGAGTTTCGTGGGACGTGTCCTGATACTTGTCCTCATCGTTGTCGCCATCTACCTGGTCTGGAAGGCCTTCGGGCCACAAACCTGGAATCGCACCCCGCAGGCCCCCGAGATCAAGGGCCCCGATGACGACGAGGAATTCCTCTGGGAGCTGGAAAAGAAGCACTTCAAGGAGATGCGCGCCCGGCAAGAGGCCGAAGAGGCCGAAAGGGAGCGTCGCCGCCGCGAGGGGAAAGAGCGCTAGTTTCTCTGCTGTATTAGATCCGTTTGCAGCCCGTTCAGTGTGGTGCTTTCAGGGGTTGGTAGGAGTTGGGCCGCTTTGGCTCTGGGGCTGACCTGAAGATGGCCCACGTGCTCCCGGGGATTCGGCCATTCGGCGAAGCTGGGCTGCAAAAGGAATGCGCCTGCATGACTGGAGGAGGATATAAGAATGAGGATTCGGTGGCCATGGCAGCGGTGGCGAAAATATGACCTGACCGTCAACGAGTATAGCTTCCGTGTGTGGGTCAACCCTGTGCAACGGGATGTACAGTGGCTCAATTGCCCGAGCCAGTACGTGCCTAGTGGCTACTCGTCAGCAGCGTATGTTGCAGATGGAGGATCATGGCTCGACCGGTGGAAGCTCCCAATCCCCTCTGAAGAGGATATGCGAGAAGAAATCAGTTATTGGCTTGAGAACATCGATGACCCAGATGAGTGATCCCGAAGGTGGCCCGTCGTCATCCAACCACCCGAGCTTTAATGGAAGATGGGCCGCAAACGGAATAGCGGCCAATTCAAATGCGGCCCGAGGGGAATCGCGCGCCCAGGAATCGATGCCAGATGGGCCGCAATCGGGAACAAAACCTAGTGGAACTCGCGGTCTACTACGGAGCGTAGGTACGTGCCGTAACCCGACTTCTCCAGTAAAGCGGCCTGCTCCAAGAGCTGTTCGGTAGAAATGTAGCCCATGCGCCAGGCGACTTCCTCGGGGGCGCCAATTTTCAAACCTTGGCGCTGTTCGATGGTGCGGACGAAGTCGCCGGCGACCATGAGCAGATCGACGGTGCCGGTGTCGAGCCAGGCGGTGCCGCGTGGGAGAACCTCGACGTGGAGGGCACCTTCTTCTAGGTAGCGGTTGTTGATGTCGGTGATTTCGAGTTCGCCGCGGGCGGAGGGCGTGAGGGATTTGGCGATCTCGATGACGCGGTTGTCGTAGTAGTACAGGCCGGGAACGGCGTAGTTGGAGGCGGGGTGAGCAGGCTTTTCTTCAAGCGAGAGGGCGCGCCCGTCGGAATCGAAGGAGACAACGCCGTAGGCGGTGGGGTCGGCAACCCAGTAGGCGAAGATCGCGCCGCCGTCGATGTCACGGAAGCGGCGGAGCTGGGTGCCAAGGCCTGGGCCGTAGAAGATGTTGTCGCCAAGGACGAGGGCGACGGAGTCGTCGCCGATGTGGTCCTCGCCGACGATGAAGGCCTCGGCAAGCCCGCGGGGTTCGTCCTGTTCAAGGTAGGTGAGCGTGATGCCGAATTGTTCACCGGTGCTGAGCAGGCGGCGGAATTGGGGCGCGTCCTGCGGGGTGGTAATGATGGCGATGTCAGTGATGCCGCTGAGCATGAGGGTGGTCAGCGGGTAGTAGATCATCGGCTTGTCAAAGACGGGCACAAGCTGTTTGGAAATGCCCTTGGTGATGGGATACAGCCTAGATCCCGTCCCACCTGCGAGGATGATGCCCTTCATCTAGGCATCCGCCCACGTTGCGCGCACCACGTCCTCGAATGCTTTGCACTCGTTGTAGCGCGGCAGTTTCACCTCGCGAAGCCCCGGCGCGTTTTGATCTTTATCACTCAAAATAACGTCGCGAGACGGCCAGTCAATGCCGAGTTCCTCGTCGAAGGCATTGATGCCGTGCTCGTGGGAGGGGTTGTACCCCTCGCTGCACAGGTAGGCGACGGTGGAATCTTCCAGCGCGACAAAACCGTGTGCGAAGCCGACGGGAAGGTAGAGGCTATGCCGGTTTTCTGCGGATAGTTCAACACCGATGTAGCGTCCGAAACTCGCGCTCCCCTTGCGGATGTCGACGGCAACGTCCCAGATCCGGCCGCTGATGCACGAGACGAACTTGGCTTGTCCCGGGGGGACGTCGGCGTAGTGGAGACCTCTCAGTACTCCGCTTTTCGACGTCGATACGTTTGCTTGCTGGAGGTCGAATGGGAACCCTACGGCTTCCTCAAAGTCGGAGGCCTTAAACCATTCGTGGAAGGTTCCCCGGTCATCGGGGTAGATCTCCGGGACGCTAAGTAAGACTCCTGATAGGTTCGTTTCCTGCAGCATGCCCCCAGTTTAGCGCGTAGACCACCCCAACGACGCTGAGAACGACAACGAATCCTACAGATACAGGCAGGAGGACGGCGGTGGCGATGCCGAAGATGACCATTCCTGTTGGGATAGCAGCGGTATTCACGAGCTGGTCTTTGGTGGCGAACTGGTGGACGAGAACTGCCGAGTCGAAGGATTGACCAGCGACGTCCCAGGAGATGCCGGCCATGGTGGTCAGCGCCGAGGAGATCGCTGCTGCTGCGACGATGAACGCGACGGACGGTGCCCAGACGAGCAGGACGATGTAGACCGCGGATAGGAAGAGAGCGAGGGCCTGCTTGTAGCGGAAGGCGAACGTCAGGACCACGGAGCCTGCGGATCCTGCAAGAGACCCGGCGGCGGCACCGGCGGCAACCCAGCCCCACATGCGCTCGTCGAAGTGCTGCATGACAAGGGTCGGTGCGGCCGTGCCGAGGAAGCCGATGGATGCGGAGAGCACGAACCAAGTAGCGAGGCCAGGGTTGACCCACGCGGGAAGCTTCTCCTTTGCGTAGGACTCTTCCTCCGGCACGGAATGCTTCCCGCGCGTGAGGGGCCAGAAGCTGGCGAGGATGAGGATAGACACGGCGAAGGTGAGCGAATCCACGAGGAGGGCCGTCTCGAAGCTTCCGCGCACGGTGATGAAGGTGCCGATTAGCGGGCCGCAGACGAACAAGACGTCGCCGACGGCGGAGAGCAGGCTGTTGAGGCGGACTTTTTCCTTTTCCGTCTCGCAGACGATGCTGATGAGTTCGAATCGGGCCGGGTTGAAGAAGGCCGTCGCGAGGCCGTAGGACAGGCAGGACACGAAGAAGGCCATGGCAAAGTGCGAGCTCTGAGCCACCACCCACCACAGGAGAAGAAGCTGAGCGAGCATGCGCACGACATCAGAGAGGATCATCCAGCGTGCGGGGAAGGTGGGGGCGGGCAGGCGCTGCGCCGCGATGGAGGAAAGAAGTCGTCCTAGCCAGAGTGAGAGGAGGACGATGGTGAGCAGCCTGCCGGATTCATCGAGGCGGTAGGACTGAATGGCAAAGCTTGCGGGGATGATGCTATCACCAAGTCCAGAGATGGTGTAGGCCAGCGCGATGCGCGTTTTTCCGCGTCCGTTCAAATAGTTTCTCCTCTGGTGTGATGTGTGAACCAGATTACGGAACCTTCGGGAAAAATTCTTGTTTAACAAACGCCTGGTTAGTTTTCAGGACATTGAACTTGTATACTCAGAATCATGAAATTGATGAAACGCGTCTCGCTTCTCGGTCCGGCGTTTGTCGCCGCCGTGGCCTATGTTGATCCAGGTAACGTAGCGGCGAATATTACGGCAGGTGCCCGATACGGGTTCCTCCTCATTTGGGTGCTTGTCCTCGCCAACGCGATGGCGGTTGTTGTCCAGTACCACTCCGCCAAGCTGGGGATTGTGACGGGAAAGTCGCTCCCGGCGCTACTCGGCGATACGATGCCCCGCACCCCGCGTCTGCTGTATTGGATTCAGGCGGAGATCGTCGCGGGCGCAACTGACATCGCCGAAGTGGTCGGTGGTGCCATCGCCCTCAACCTGCTGTTTGACCTTCCGCTTCTGACGGGCGCCATCATCACTGGCTTGATTAGTTTGCTCCTACTCGCCGTCCAGGGCGGCGGGCGTCAACACATTTTTGAACGCGTTGTCATCGGGTTGCTCCTCATCATCGCCGTGGGCTTTTTGGCCGGCCTGCTTATCGATCCGCCGAACCCCGGCGAGGTAGCCACGGGCCTTATCCCCCGCTTCCAGGGGCCGGATACGGTCATGCTGGCGGCGAGCATGCTCGGCGCGACGGTCATGCCGCACGCCATCTACCTGCACTCCACGCTCGTCGTCGACAGGTTTGGGGACAAGGGCCACAGCACGAAGGAACTCATTCACTCCACCAAGGTCGATGTTGTCGGTGCGCTGATCCTTGCGGGCCTGGTGAACATCGGCCTCCTCGTTGTCGCTGCAAACTCCCTGTTCGGTGTGGAGGGCACCGACTCGATTGAGGGAGCACACCGCGCAATTGTGGAAAACCTCGGCTCCGGAATCGGCTTTATTTTCGCCATCGGCCTGTTGGCTTCCGGGCTTGCCTCGACCTCCGTCGGCGCCTACGCGGGCTCGGAAATCATGCGCGGTCTGCTGCACATCAACGTGCCGATTCTCGTCCGTCGCCTCGTCACCCTCATCCCCGCGATCCTCATTATTGCCTGGGGCGCGGATCCGACAATGAGCCTCGTGTGGAGCCAGGTGCTTCTCTCCGTAGGTATCCCGTTTGCCGTCATCCCGCTGTTTTGGGCGACAGCCAGCAAGAAGGTCATGGGCGATTACGCCACAGGTCCGAAGACGAACGCAATGAACATCGTCATCGCCGGTATCGTTATCGCGCTTAACCTCGCGCTTGTTCTCTAGCCCGGTAGATCTTTTCGGAGCGCTCCCGGGCTTCCTCCCACCACGGCCTATTCTCCCGGTACCAGTCGATAGTCTGGGCGAGCCCCTCGGTAAACGAGGTGTAGCGCGGCTTCCAGCCCAAGG
>ERZ1031292.194-NODE-194-length-22230-cov-23.622458_pt1 | contig 22230 bp, 20 predicted proteins | sample MGYA00518215_ERZ1031292 | MGnify/ENA primary metagenome ERZ1031292 (study PRJEB33718, sample SAMN03159822) | human skin metagenome | collected 2014-02-25 | study: EMG produced TPA metagenomics assembly of the PRJNA266117 data set (Human skin bacterial metagenome... | reverse complement strand
CCGTCGCTGTGAAGACGAACGACATCGCCGGTGACGGCACGACCACCGCGACGCTGCTCGCCCAGGCGCTCATCCGCCAGGGGCTGCGCAACGTTGCCGCTGGTGCCAACCCGATCGAGCTGAACAAGGGTATCGCCGCTGCTGCGGAGAAGGCCGTTGAGCTCCTCAAAGCCCGCGCCACGGACGTGAGCTCCGCCAAGGAGATCGCTAACGTAGCGACGGTGAGCTCCCGTGACCCCGAGGTCGGCGAGCTTGTTGCCGGCGCGATGGAAAAGGTGGGTAAGGACGGTGTCGTGACCGTCGAGGAGTCCCAGACCATCGACACCACGCTCGACATCACCGAGGGTGTGTCCTTTGACAAGGGCTTCCTCTCCCCGTACTTCATCACCGATGTGGACTCTCAGGAGGCCGTGCTGGAGAACCCGGCCATCCTCCTCGTCCGCAACAAGGTGAGCTCCCTGCCGGACTTCCTCCCCGTGCTGGAGAAGGTCGCCGGCGCCAACCGCCCGCTGCTCGTCATCGCTGAGGATGTCGACGGCGAGCCACTACAGATGCTCGTGGTCAACGCGATCCGCAAGTCTTTGAAGGTGGCAGCCGTGAAGTCTCCGTTCTTCGGTGAGCGGCGCAAGGCGTTCATGGATGACCTCGCTGTGGTCACCGGCGCAACCGTCATCGACCCGGAGGTCAACATTAACCTTCGAGATGCCGGTGAGGAACACTTCGGCACCGCTCGCCGCGTGTCCATCTCTAAGGATGAGACGGTTATCGTCGATGGAGCAGGTTCCGCCGAGGCTGTGGAGAAGCGCCGTGGCCAAATCCGCCACCTCATCGAGATCACCGACTCCTCCTGGGACAAGGAAAAGGCCGAGGAGCGTTTGGCGAAGCTCTCCGGCGGTGTCGCCGTCATCCGCGTCGGTGCCGCTACTGAGACCGAGCAGTCCGAGCGTAAGCTCCGCGTCGAGGATGCCATCAACGCCGCTCGCGCGGCGGCGCAGGAGGGCATCATCGCCGGCGGTGGTTCCGTGCTCGTTCAGATTGCGCAAGAGCTCGTTTCGCTTGCAGAAAGCTTCGAGGGCGATCAAAAGACCGGTGTTCTCGCACTGGCCTCCGCCCTGGAGAAGCCCGCTTTCTGGATTGCCGAGAACGCGGGCCTCGACGGCTCCGTTGTCGTCAGCAAGATCCGCGAGTGCGCCAATGGTGAGGGCTTCAACGCCGCCACCCTGGAGTATGGGGACCTCATCGAGCAGGGCATCATTGACCCAGTCAAGGTGACCCACTCTGCCGTGGTGAACGCCACCTCCGTCGCCCGGATGGTGCTGACCACCGAGGCCTCGGTTGTGGAGAAGCCTGCCGACGAGTAAAAACCCATAAAAATTGGGGAGCAGCTACCTGCTCCCCAATTTTTTATACCTTCGCCATGGCGTGCCTGCGCTTACGCGGATGCAGGATCGAGTCCCGCTCCGCTTCGCTCAGCCCGCCCCAGATGCCGTAGGGCTCCGCCACTTTCAGCGCGTGATTCCTGCACTGCTCGAGCACCGGGCAGACATTGCAGATTGCCTTAGCTCGAAGCTCCCGGCGAGTGCGAGCGCGTCCCCGCTCGCCCTCTGGGTGGAAGAAGAAAGAGGAATCTTTTCCTCGGCAGGAACCGTGGACCTGCCAATCCCATACATCCAGCTGTGGTCCGGGCAACTTCTTCGGCTGTGGCACTGTCAAACTCCTTTTGTATGGTTTTCAGATACCACAGGAGTCTTGTAGGTTTTGGTGAACGCTGAGTAGCACGACGGTTACTGCAATGTGGCTACCACAATAACGCTGGGTTAAAAACCTCGTTTGAACTGGTGTAAATCCGACAGGTTAACCCTTGGTGAATTTTTGCACGCACCATTACTGAATACGTTAATGCAAAAACAATGAGATCGCAGGGTAAGGTTTCAGTACATGAAAGGGGAGCGATGAGCGATATTGACCAAGAACTAGCGCCGCTTGTCCCTCGCGCCGCGCGGGGAGACGCTAAAGCACTGCGCTCGATCATTCGTATCATCCACCCCGCCATCGTCCGCTATACGCGTGCTCGCATCTCCGGTGGTCGCATCCCCAATGCAGAGGATGTGGCCCAGGAGATTTGCCTAGCCGTGGCCCAGTCTATTGGTCGCTATCAAGATCAGGGGCGCCCGTTCATGGCATTCGTGTATGGCATCGCCTCAAACAAGGTCGCCGATGCGTACCGCTCGATGGGGCGCGACAAAACAACCCCCACCGACACCATTCCCGAATCATCTGATGAGGGGCTTACCCCCGAGGGATACGCCCTGGTAGCAGATGGTAGTAACAGAGTGCGGGAGATTCTCGATTGTTTAAGTGACAGGGCTCGCGAAATCATTATTTTGCGTGTGTTTGTTGGCTTATCCGCCGATGAGACGGCGGAGATTGTAGGTTCTACACCCGGCGCGGTTCGCGTCGCCCAGCATCGGGCGCTCGCTACCATGCGGCGGATGTACGAGAATGAAGGTGCGATTGCAAATGAGTGATGATCTTTTCACCACCGATGCTTTCCTGACGGCATTGTCTAAGGGCGAGGTTTCCGCCGATGACGATTTTGCGTCTGACTTTGCTGGGCTTGTCGACGAAGTGGGGCGCGACATTCCGCCCGCCCCGCTGTTCCTCGCCACCGGCGAGCAGAAGCGTGCCACCAACTGGCGTGGGCTTATCGGTTCCGGTCTCGTCGGTGCCGCCGCCTCCGCCCTTGTCATCGCCGGGGTCGGTGGCGCCATCTTCAACTCTCAGCCTGGCGACGCCCTGTGGTCGGCCAACCAGTCTCTCTTCGGCGACCACGCCACTGTGGTTGAGCTTGCCTCCACTCTCCAGGAGGCCGACGCTGCCCGTACTCGCGGCGACACGGACGGGGCGCTCGCCCTCCTCCAGCAGGCGCACGTGCTTGCCGCAGCTTTGGGGAATACGCAGCAGCAAGCGGACGTCGAGAAGCCAGAAGAGCAACCGACGCACACCGTGACCGTCACGGAAAGTCCTGCCACGCCCCCCACAGAGGAGCCCGCACCGACATCGACGGAACCACAGCCCACCGTCACCGTGACGGAAACAGTAACGGTGACCGCTGGACCCGCGCCGACGCCGACCATGAACGTGGCACCGACGCTGGAGACGGGAACCGTCGCCCCCGCGCCGACGACCACCCCGTCGCACACCCCCGAAATAGGCGCACCCCCGATTCTCGATTAGCGGGCGTGAATCCCGTCCACGTAGCCCAAGCAGTAATCCCACGGCAGGTAGTCCTCCGGGCGCACGCTTACCCCGGGCTCGTGGACGGGGGAGAGTTCTCCGTCCAGCATCGCCCGGTAGTGATCGACGAGGATATCCCAATCGTAAAAGTGGTTCTCGCGGCAATCCTCACAGAAGAAGAAAATCCCCCTGTAACCCAGTGGGGCGATGTGCTTTTTGAACTCATCAAGCCAGCGCAGATCCTCCATCAAGCTCGCTCTCTGCTCCATGGACAGGGGTGGCTGCTTATCCGCGTCATCATCCTCGATGAAGGACGCGGGGTCGTTCGGATCGCCAGCAAAAGGATCAAGAGGCATAGTCACAACGATTAGCCTAGGTGGTTGCGTTCCAGGTATCAATACGGGGACTATAGTGGGAGTACGCGATATCAGCTTAAAAAGATTAAGGATTCTCTCGTGACTTCTACGCCCGTTCACACCGGTGGTGACGATCCGAACAAGATAGCATTCACCGGGCTTACCTTCGACGATGTTCTTCTGCTTCCCGCCGAATCTAATGTCATCCCCTCCGGGGTCCACACCAAGACCCGCCTGTCCAAAGGGATTGAGCTTAACATTCCGATCCTGTCCGCAGCTATGGATACCGTCACCGAGGCTCGCATGGCTATCGCCATGGCGCGACACGGTGGCATCGGCGTCCTTCACCGCAACCTCTCCGTTGAGGATCAGGTGCACGAGGTGGAGCGCGTCAAGCGCAGCGAATCCGGCATGATCACCGACCCCGTCGTCGCCACCCCCGATATGACCATTGCGCAGGTGGACGAGATCTGCGGCAAATACCACATTTCCGGCCTGCCGGTGGTGGACGAGAAGGACAAGCTGCTGGGCATCTGCACCAACCGCGACATGCGCTTCGAGCCCGACATGAACCGTCTGGTCAAGGATGTCATGACACCGATGCCGCTGATAGTGGCCAAGGAGGGCGTGACCAAGTCTGAGGCGCTCAAGCTGCTCAGCGAGCACCGTGTGGAGAAGCTGCCGATTGTCAAGGACGACAACACGCTCGTCGGCCTCATTACAGTGAAGGACTTTGTGAAGTCTGAGGCCTACCCGTTGGCGACGAAGGACGAGGCCGGTCGCCTCCGCGTCGCTGCCGGTGTGGGCACCAACACTGATGCCTACGATCGCGGCGCCCAGCTCATCGAGGCTGGCTGCGACGCTCTCGTGGTGGATACCGCTCACGCGCACAACAACTTCGCCCTGGAAATGGTCGCCCGCCTGAAGAAGGACTTCGGCGACCGCGCCCAGATCATCGGCGGCAACCTCGCCACGCGCTCCGCCGCGCAGGCCATGATCGATGCCGGTGCCGACGCCATCAAGGTGGGCATTGGCCCGGGTTCCATCTGCACGACGCGTGTTGTTGCAGGTGTCGGCGCGCCGCAGATCACCGCCATCCTCGAGGCCTCCGCAGCCGCCCACAAGGCGGGTGTCCCCGTGATTGCTGACGGCGGCATGCAGTACTCCGGCGATGTTGCTAAGGCGCTGGCAGCCGGTGCCTCCACCGTCATGCTCGGCTCCATGCTCGCCGGCACCACCGAAGCCCCCGGCGATGTCATCACCGTTGGTGGCAAGCAGTACAAGCGCTACCGTGGCATGGGTTCCATGGGCGCCATGCAGGGCCGCGGCCTCCACGGCGAGAAGCGTTCCTACTCCAAGGACCGCTACTTCCAGGCCAACGTCACCAGTGAGGACAAGCTTGTCCCCGAAGGCATTGAGGGGCGCACCCCATTCAAGGGCGATATCGATGCTGTTCTGCACCAGATCGTCGGCGGCCTCCGCGCAGCCATGGGCTACACGGGCTCCCACGAGATCGAGGATCTGTGGAAGGCCCAGTTTGTACAGATCACCGCCGCTGGCCTCCGCGAGAGCCACCCGCACGACATTCAGATGACCGTCGCTGCACCGAACTACGAGCTGCGCTAAGGAGAAAACATTGCGCGAACATAAGGAAATCGGCATCGGCCGCGAGGCCCGCACGACCTACCACCTAGACGACATCGCCGTCGTCCCTTCCCGCCGCACCCGCAGCTCCAAAGACGTGGACACCCGCTGGAAGATCGACGCCTACGAGTTCGAGACCCCGTTCCTCTCCCACGCCACCGACGCCCTGGCCACACCCGAGTTCATCATCGAGATGGACAAGCAGGGCGGACTCGGCGTCATCAACGCGGAGGGCCTGTGGGGCCGCGAGACCGACCTCGGTGCCGCCATTGAGCAGATCCGCGAGGCGCTTGAAGACGAAGACGACGAGTGGGCAGCCACCCGCGTCCTGCAGCAAATGCACCAGAAGGAGCTCGACCTCGATCTCCTCGGCGAGCGCATCGCCGCCGTGCGGTCCGCAGGTGCCATCGTCGCCGTCCGCGTCTCCCCGCAGCACGCCCGCGAGCTCGCCCCCGTCCTCCAGGAGGCTGGACTGCACCTCCTCGTGGTGCAGGGCACGGTCGTCTCTGCGGAGCACGTGACCAAGGAAGGCGAGCCACTGAACCTAAAGGAGTTCATCGGCTCCCTCGACACCCCGGTCATCGCCGGTTCCGTGTCGGATTACCACACGGCGCTGCACCTCATGCGCACGGGCGCCGCCGGCGTCATCATCGGCGCAGGCGACACCACCAACTGGGCGACCAGCGGCATCAATACGCCGATGGCCACCGCGATCGCGGATGCCGCCGCCGCGCGCCGGGATTACCTGGACGAGACCGGCGGCCGCTACGTTCACATCATTGCCGACGGCGAGATCGAGCTCACAGGCGATGCCGTCAAGGCCATCGCCTGTGGCGCCGATGCCGTCACCCTCGGTGCTCCGCTGGCCAAGGCCAAGGAGGCCGCAGGCGAGGGCCTCTACTGGCAGGCGTCGGCTGCGCACCCCAAGTTCCCCCGCTCCATGGTGGAGCAGGTGGCCAACCGCGACGAACTGGTCAGCCTCGAGCACGTACTGCACGGCCCGAGCTCCAGCCCGCTTGGCGAGTTCAACTTCAACGGGGCGTTGCGCCGCAGCATGGGTAAGTGCGGCTACACGGACCTGAAGAGTTTCCAGAAGGTTCAGCTAGACCTCGTATAACGCATGGCTCCCAGCAGCGCGACGGGATGTTCGTTGCGCTGCAGTGGCCCGCCCCCGGGCGGTGGCCTGCGGTATGTGATGCCCCGGATCTTCACGATCGTCCCGTGCCGCGCGTCGTTCGCCCACCCATTGTGGAAGCGGCACAGGGGTGAGAGGTTTTTAATGTTGGTCGGCCCGCCGGCTTTCCACGGCTGGTTGTGGTTGATTTCGCAGACATCGGCGGGCTGGTTGCAGCCCGGCCAGCCGCACATCGGGGATTCAGCAGCGCACATGATGCGCTGCTTTTTTGTTGCGCGGCGCTCGAAGCGGTAGGCATCCACCGCACCTTCCACAGGATGGACGAGCACGACGTGCCCCGCGTCGAGGAACGCCTGCCGTGCGAGTTCCGCACCGCGTACCCGGGAGCCGTCGGTAAGCCCTACAATGATGTCGTCGCCCTCGCCCCGTTCGATCCTCGTCGCCTCGTCGAGCCCCACGATGATGGTGGTCCGGGCAGGCGCGACCGGCCCGCTTCCCTCTAGGAGTAGCTTTTCGACGGCTTGTCCCAGCGTCACCCCATTCTTGCGTGCATACTCCCGCGCCTGCAGTTCTTTCTGCTTCAGCGTGTGCTCATCGGCCTCGAGGACGAGTTTGCGGCGCAGCGTCCCCTTCACATCGCTGAACCGCGCCAGGGCCGTGGTGTCGGTGTCCTCCGGCGAGGTGGGATTCCATTCGTCGAGAAGCCGCCGTGCCTCCCGCGAGATATCACCGTCGTGGCCCCGCACCCGACACAGCACCTGCCGCATCGGCCACGCATTCCGCTTGTTCTTCAGCTTCTTCACGTGCTTCTCGATGAGCAGCAGCTGCCCCACTGACTTCCCCGTCTCGCGCGCACACGCAACCGCCGCTGCCTGCATCCTTGACGACCTCGTCCTCTCGCAATACACCCCCGCGAGCCTCTCCAAATTCTTCGCCTGCGCGCGCGAAAAACCATGCCGCATGATCTCGACGTACGTCATGCCGGCTCCACCCTGCACGATCTCCATTCCGCGAGATTGCAGGGCCCCCAAGGTTTCAAATGCCCCCATGCGCCCGATGATAGAACCGCCCGCACTACCCCGCAACAGGAAGCGAATCCTGCCCGGTCACGCGGTTAAGAATTTTTTCGGGCGAGTGTTCCGATTGCGCAGCTGCGATGTGCAGCGACGAAGCGATAAACCGGCGCGAATACCGGCCAGCACAGCATGCGCCCTGCGAGCCGGATAGCGACGCAGCGGCCGTGGTGCGCGAGCGCCCTGCCAATCGACTCGTTGAGCTCGTATGTCACACCGGCGGGTGAGCGGTAGACGGCGGTGTCAGCAAGTGGTGCAGGCTCGACGGTGAGGCCTTGCGTGAGGCGTACAAGGACGCGGGCGCTGCGCGCGCAGAATCGGCAGTTGCCGTCGAAGTAAAAGGTAGAACTCATTACGTTAGAATGTTAGACGTGACTCAAGGCCCAGTATTAGTTGTAGATTTCGGCGCTCAGTACGCGCAGCTGATTGCTCGTCGCGTGCGCGAGGCGCGCATGTACTCTGAGGTTATTCCTCACACGATGCCGGTGGAAGAGGTGAAGGCGAAAAACCCCGCAGCGCTTATTTTGTCGGGTGGCCCCTCGTCGGTGTACGAGGATGGCGCACCGGCGTTGCAGGAGGGGCTCCTGGAGCTTGGAGTTCCGGTGTTCGGTATCTGTTACGGCTTCCAGGCGATGACGAATGCGCTGGGTGGCACGGTGGCTGCGACGGGGGATCGCGAGTACGGCCGCACGAAGCTCACCGTCGATGGCGGTGTGCTGCATGATGGCTTGGCGGAGCACAATGTGTGGATGAGCCACGGCGATTCGGTTAGTGAGGCTCCGGAGGGCTTCACGGTGACGGCGACGTCGGCGGGCGCGCCGGTGGCGGCGTTTGAATGCCCGGCGAAGAAGATGGCGGGCGTGCAGTACCACCCGGAGGTCATGCATTCTGAGCATGGCCAGGAGGTTCTCACCAGGTTCCTTACCGACATTGCTGGGCTTGCCCAGGATTGGACTCCTGCGAATATTGCTGATGAGCTGATTGAGAAGGTTCGCCAGCAGATCGGCGATGGGCGTGCGATTTGTGGCCTGTCCGGTGGCGTGGATTCGGCGGTTGCGGCGGCGATCGTGCAGCGCGCGATCGGCGACCGCCTGACGTGTGTGTTTGTTGATCACGGCCTGCTGCGTGCAGGGGAGCGCCAGCAGGTGGAGGAGGACTTCGTCAAGGCGACGGGCGCGAAGCTCGTGACCGTCGACGAGTCGGAGGCGTTCCTCAGCAAGCTCGCGGGCGTGACGGAGCCGGAGGCGAAGCGCAAGGCGATCGGTGCGGAGTTCATCCGTTCCTTCGAGCGCGCGGTCGCCGGCGTCCTCGATGGCCAGGATGTCGGCTTCCTCGTCCAGGGCACGCTGTACCCGGATGTTGTGGAGTCGGGCGGAGGCTCCGGCACCGCGAACATTAAGAGCCACCACAACGTCGGTGGACTTCCCGACGATGTCGAGTTCGAGCTCGTCGAGCCGCTGCGCCTCCTGTTCAAGGACGAGGTCCGCGCGGTGGGCCGCGAGCTTGGTCTCCCGGAGGTCATCGTCGGCCGCCAGCCGTTCCCCGGCCCGGGTCTCGGCATCCGCATCATCGGTGAGGTTACCCGCGAGCGCCTCGATATCTTGCGCGCCGCCGACCTCATCGTCCGCACGGAGCTTTCCGACGCCGGGTTGGACAGCGAGATCTGGCAGTGCCCGGTCGTGCTCCTGGCTGATGTTCACTCCGTCGGTGTGCAGGGCGACGGCCGCACGTACGGCCACCCGATCGTCCTGCGTCCGGTGAGCTCCGAGGACGCGATGACCGCAGACTGGACCCGCGTCCCCTACGACGTGCTGGAGAAGATCTCCACGCGCATCACCAACGAGGTGCCGGAGATCAACCGCGTTGTTCTCGACGTCACCTCGAAGCCCCCGGCTACGATTGAGTGGGAATAATCTCCAGAGCCTTTCGGATGTCCTTCACCAGTGCCTCCATATCCTCCGGCGTTTCGTCGGGGGAGATGGTGCACAGGCGGAGGACATTTTTGTCGTTGAGGGTCGTTGTCCAGATGCCGGCGATGTTGTGGCGGCGCAGGTACTCGGCAAGCTGAACGTTGCGCTTTTCACTACCCGTGGTGAACGTGACAATCGCGTTGCAGGCCGGCGTGACGATGCTGATGCCGTCGACGGCAGCAATTTCCTTTTCAAACAGTTCAGCAACAGCGATGGAGCTGTCAATCATCTGCGTCAGGTGCTCGGTGCCCACCGTCTGCAGCGTGAGCCACAGCCGTGGCGCGCGGGCAGGGCGGGTGAGTTCGGGGCCCATGTCCCACCAGTCGGGGTTGTGGGAACCTCCCTCTACATCCTGCAGGTATTCGCCGCCGGCGCTAAACGCCCGGACGAGGTCGGCGCGGTCTTTCACCAACAGCATCGCAAGTCCATAGGTTTGGTACAGCCACTTGTGCCCGTCCCAGGCCATGGAGTCGCAGCGCTCGACCCCGTGCGCGTTGTCGCGGTGGGAGCTGAGCACCACGGAGCCGCCGTAGGCACCGTCGACGTGGAACCACAGGTTGAACTCTTCGCAGATATCCGCAATCGCGTCGAGGGGGTCGATGGCGCCGGTGTTCGTCGTACCGCAGGTGCCAACCACGGCCAGTGGGAGGAGGCCGTCAGCAATGTCGGATTCAATCGCTGAGCGCAACAATTCCGGCTGCATGCGGAAGTGCTCGTCGACAGGCAAAATGCGCGGGCGAACACCGATGATCTGCAGCGCCTTGTTCACCGACGAGTGCGTCTGCTCCGTGGTGTAGACGCGCGCGCGGGGGATGTCGTCCAGGCTGATGCGGGACTCGCGGGCTGCCATGAGACCCGTGAGGTTCGCCATCGATCCGCCGGAGACAAGGATGCCGCCGCGATTCGGGTTACTGATGCCGACCGCCTCGCACGCCCAGTCAAGAACCTGCTTCTCCAGCGCGCTCGCGCCGGGTGACTGCGCCCAGTTGGAGGCGTGCGGGTTGTATGCCGTGGCGATGACATCGCCGAGCCAGGAGACAGACTGGGCGGGGCCGGGGATGAAGCCAAAGAACCGTGGGTGACGGAGGTTGGAGTCGTGCTCCAGGACGTCGACAAGCTCCTTGGTGGCCTCGGTGAGGGGGCGGCCAACTGCGGGGATAGCAGCGGGGGAGACCTTCTTGCGGTCCTCCTGGCGGGTGAGGAAGTCGGCACCGGGGGCGTACTCGCGAGGGTCGTAATCGTTGAAGATCGAACCGATGAATTCCGTCGCCAGATCGGGCACACGGGGATTGAAAGTTACAGGATTACTTGTCATGTGTTCTAGTCTAAGAACGCCGCCAACCGCGTGCCATCGATGTGCGGGAAAGTGATCCATACGCCCGCCATACCGGCCACAAACATAAGCCCGGTGAGGACCGGGTGCGCGGGGGCCATGAGGGGGCTGAGCATGATGAGAAACCACAGGGGGAACAGTGGGAGGAGGAACTGGATCTTGCTGCGGCCGGTGGCGGCGAAGCCGCCGTGCGCCTCGTAGTACGCGCGCAGTTCCCGCCGGTAGGGGTGGGTAAAAGTGAGCATGACAGCGGCGATGATGGCAAGGAGCGCAACGGGTGCGGAGATGGCAAACGGCAGGCGCGTCGTCATGACAGCGGTGGCGATGCCAGCCAGGGCGCTGGCGCCGATGCGGACGATGGCAGGGGTGTCGATCGGGGTGTGGTAGGAGCGCATTGTGCCGTAATACATGCTCACCATGGTACTTGACGGGGTGGTTTGGGCGGGACTAGATTGGGGGTCATGGTTGGAACGAGCGTTCGAAATGAGGAGGTGTTCGAAAATGGGCGCCTGGCGCAGATCGCGGAGCTGCGCGCGCGGATGGAGGCGATGGGCGCCACCGTCCCTGGTCATGCGGTTATTGAATTGCTTGCCGGCGTTCCGGGGCTTCCTCGTCGCGCCGTCACCAGTATGAACGAATGCCCCGCCCTTGCGGTTGAGCTTATCGCACAAGCGTCCGGTTCCGGTTTGTTCGTGGCGGTGGTGGGGTGGCCGGAGCTCGTTCTCACCTCGGCGCTGGAGGGGCGCGGCGCTGCTGACAATGTCCTTATTATTCCCGATCCGGGCCCCGATCCGCTGCATGTGGTGGGGCTCCTTGCCGAGCACATGGACCTTGTCATGTACCACACGGCGTCGGTGACGGTATCGCCCACGCGTGCCCGCCCCCTCATGGCGAAGGTGCGCGAGGGAACGGCGGCGCTTGTCACCGTCGGCACGCGGCTGCCGTCGCCGGCGCTGACTTTGGCTGGGCGGGTCGTTGGCTTCCGTGGTATCGGGCGGGGCAGTGGGCGGATCACGAGCGTGGTGCTGGATGTGCGCGCGGAGACGAAGACGCGCCGGGATAGGGCAACCACGCTGTACCTCGGTGAACAGCCGACGCTGCGGGCGGTATAGCGCGTGCGCGTCATGGCGCTGTGGTTTCCGGATTGGCCGATTCATGCGGCGGAGCTGGACGGGGACCCGGCGGTAATCACAAAAAACGGCGCGGTGTGGGTGGCCAACGGCGCGGCCCGTGCCCGTGGCATCCGGCGGGGCATGCGGTTGCGGCATGCGCAGGCGCTGGCCCCTGGTTTGCGCAGTGTGGCGCACGACCCGGATCGCGATGCCCGCTACTTCGAGTCCATCGCCTGCGGGCTTGACGATGTCGTCTCCACCATCGAGGTCATCCGCCCTGGCCTCCTCGTCGTGGATATGCGTGCGGCGGCGAAATTCTATGGTGGGGAGGACACCGCCGCCGAAAAGATCCTAGATGCCGCGGCCCGCAGCGGTGTTGACTGCCTGGTCGGCATTGCCGACGAAGTCACCACCGCGTTCCTCGCCGCCCGCGCGGGTGCCATCGTGCCCCCCGGAGGCTCAGCGCAGTTCCTCTCCTCTCAGCCCCTGGGGCAGCTGGTGGCGGAGGAGGCGCTGCACTGCGACGCGGAGGTGGTACAGAAGTTTGCCGATCTCGGCGTGCACACCCTCGGCGAGCTCGCCGCCCTCCCCTCCACGGCCGTGACCACACGGTTCGGCACCGCGGGGGAGCGCTGTCACGCCATCGCCCGCGCCGCCCCCGGCAAGAAGGTCTCCTCCGCCATCGACGCACCCGACCTCAGCGTGACGATGGTCCCGGACGAGCCCATCACGCGTGTCGACGCCGCAGCCTTCGCCGCCCGCCACCTCGCCGCCCGCCTCCACACTGCCCTTTCTGCCGCCGGCCTCACGTGCGCCCGCCTCCTCGTCACCGCCGTGTTCGGTGGCGGGAAGGAGGTGCAGCGTGCATGGCGCACCCGCGAGGACCTGACGGAAGAGGCCACCGCCGACCGTGTGCGCTGGCAACTCGACGGCTGGCTCACCTCCCGCGGGCCGGCAGACGCCGTCGACGGCGAGGGGATCGTCGAGTTCGCGCTCACCCCGCTCGAGTGTCATGTCCCCGAATCCACCGGCTTGTGGTCCACGGGGAGTGCCCAGCAGAAGAAGGCACGCCAGGTGGCGATGCGACTACAGTCCACGCTGGGCACGGATCGCGTTCTCACCCCCGTCGAATCCGGCGGTCGTGGTCCCACGGAGCGCGTGCGCCTCGTGCCGTTTGGGGAGGATGCCTTGCCCCTGCGGCCGGTGGAGGGGCCGTGGGCGGGGCGGATCCCCGCGCCCTACCCGGCCAGCCATCACCCGGCCTCGCGGGTACAGATCGTCACCAGTGAGGGTGCCCTCGTCGCCCTCGATGCCGAGGCGCAGCTGACCGGCGAGCCGTTCGCACTGGCCTGGGGAAAGAGACGGTTCGTTGTGACTGCCTGGGCGGGACCGTGGGCGGTGGATGGACGCTGGTGGGCGTCGACAAGCCCGGGGCAGCATGCGCGGATGCAAGTGGTGGGTCGGCAGGTGCACACGGACGATGAATATGCGTGGCTCGTGCTGTGGCGCGAGGGGCGGTGGAGTGTCGAGGCAGAGTACGGCTAGTCGGTGATGATGTCGATGGCGAGGCGCGTGGGGTTGTCCAGAACCTTCACAGCGAACGGTTTTTTCGGACCGTTGATGCCGATGATGTACTGGCTGCGCCCCTCAAATGTGCCGCCGTCGGCAACATCCTTCACCACCGGCAGGTCGGGGGTTGTGGCGAGCGACTCGGGCTGAGCGCCCACCTCGAATGGGTACGTTGTGCCGTCGATGGCTACCTCCAAGTAGGAGTCGCCTGCGGGGACGAGCGGGTAACCGCTGGCCTGCTGTGTAGGCGCATCGGTGTAGGAGACGAAGTAGCCGGGGGTTCCCGTGCCGGAAAAGTCGACGACAACCCGGTCGAAGCCCTGATGGTGCCCGACGCGTATGTCCGTCGCCACGAGATCCCACTCGCCGTCCGCGCGCTGCGACTTTTCATCCATGTCTGCCTCGCCGATGGGAGAGGCATCCGTGATGGCACTCTTGGTGTCCACAGTGGATTGCTTCGTTTCCACCGAAGTGACAGTGGTGGTTGACGTGACCTCTTCAGCGGGTTCCTGGGAACAGCCAGCAAGAACGAGGGCGGAGGCGATACAGGCGGTGGCGACGGCACGATGTCTCATACGTCCCACCGTAGCGGGCGTGGGTGAGGCCATGCCATGGATGTGACCAAATTGTTGTAAAAGTACAATGCAGGTCATGACAATAAGGTGCTCAGATGTGGCCGTGGAGTCCCTACCGGGAACCGCGAAGACGGGCCGCGGGCTCGTGCTGTTCGAGCGGCTCAGCGGCTGGGGGCACGATGTCCTAGATGGAACGGCGCTGGGGGAAAAGACAGCGGGGGCGTTGAAGCGGCATGTGGAGGCGGTGGGCTATGGCTTCCAGTTCATCCGCAAGCCGGAGATCCACGCGTACCTGTACGGTGCGCCGTCGGTGTACGTGGTGCGGTTCGACCCGGCACCGCGGATTGAGCGCCTGGCGGTGACCCGTGCGGAGGACATCCTGGACATCGATCTGGCGCGGCCACAGGGCACGCCGGTGGAGGGGCCGATGGGGCTTATTTGCACCCATGGCAAGCGGGATATGTGTTGTGCGATTAAGGGGCGGCCGCTGGCGAAGGCGCTGGATGATCGGTTCGGTGGTGAGGTCATCTGGGAGACGTCGCATAACAAGGGGCACCGTTTTGCGCCCGTGTTTCAGCTGTTGCCGTGGGGGTATTCCTATGGTCGCCTGAATGCGTCGGCGGCGGCTGCGGCGTTGTCTAGCCCGACGCTTTTCGTTCGGCAGCTTCGTGGTCGTTCCATTTATGGTTCTGCGGCCCAGGTGGCTGAGGTTGCCGTCGCCGCGCGGTTTTCTGTTGCTCCCGGTGAGTTGGAGCTTGTCGACGCCCGTGGGGACCGTGTGTGGTTCCGTGGGCGTTCCGGGAGCTACCTCGTTCACCTGGAAAAGGTTCACCGGGAGGGGGTCGTCGCCTCGTGCGGGAAGCCGGGGAAGGCCGCCGAGCAGTGGGTGGCGCTACGGGATAGCGTCGAACTTCTTCATGGCAGCGCGGACGGAGGCGACGGGGTCGGCGCGGTCCACGAGGGCTGACATGAGGCCGACTTCGCGGGCGGCGGTGACGTTCGCCTGCGTGTCATCGAAGAAGAGCGTGTCCTCCGCGTCTGCGCCGAGGTCCGCCAGTGCGTGGGCGTAGGCGCGCGGGTCGGGCTTATTCACGCCGATGCGGCAGGAAAACGTGAGGGAGTCCAGGTGGGTAAACCACGGGTGGACGGCGAGGAGATTATCCGCAAGGACGTAGGGGAGGTTGCTGAGCACGCCGATGCGGAAGCCTGCCTCCTTGAGGGTGGAGAGGAAGTTGACCATGGCGGGGTAGGCGTGGCTCAGTGTTTCTGCCTCGATGCGCAGCGCGGTGTCGAGGTCGATGCTGGGGTCGAGGGCGCGCCACCAATCGGCGTCGGAAATTGCGCCGGCATCGTAGGGTGGGCGGGTGCGCTCGTAGGTCTCCCAGAAACCGTCCGTAACCCCCAGCTGGTCGGCCACGCGGGCGCGATCGGCGGGGGTGCGGTGCTGAATGACGACACCGTAGAGGTCAAACAGCAGTGCGGTCATCGACGCATCACCTTCTTGGATAGCCAGTTACCAAACAACTGGGCGATTTGCACGATGATAATGATGATGAACGTGGCCACGTAGGTAACTTCCAGGTCGAAGGCCCGGTAGCCGTAGACGATGGCGAAGTCGCCGAGCCCGCCGCCGCCGATGTAGCCCGCCATGGCGGACATATCGACAATCGCGATGAAGATGAACGTGAAGCCGAGGATGAGTGGTCCGAGTGCCTCGGGGAGGATAACGGTGCGGACGATCGTCCAGGGGCCAGCCCCCATGGAGCGGGCGGCCTCGATGACACCGGGGTCGATGGCGACGAGGTTTTGCTCGACGATGCGGGCGACGGCGAAGGTGGCCGCCACGCTCATGACAAAGATTGCCGGTGTCGTGCCGATGGTGGAGCCGACCGCCGCCTTCGTCACAGGTGCCAGGAAACTGACGAGGATGATGAAGGGAATCGGGCGGATGAAGTTCACCAGGAAGTTGAGGATGAAGTACGCCGGCTTAGACTGCATGATGCCACCCTTGCGGGTGGTGTATAGCAGCGTGCCGATGGCGAGGCCGGCAATGCCGCCGATGATGATCGTGGTGATCACCATGAACAGGGTTTGTTGGATGGATTCGAGGAAGGTGTCGCCGAGGCGGTTCCAGTCGGCTGCTAGATACGTAGTGGTCATGGTTAGAGTTCTCCTCGGATCTCAGTAATCTGGGTGGTGCGCTCGAGGCGGTGGGCGAAGGCCGCGATGGCGTCTTCGGGGCCCGTCAGGCGCACGGTGATCTTGCCAAACGAGTGGGTTTTGAGCGTGGTCACGCCGCCGTGGACGATGCTGATGCCCACGCCTGCTGCGCGGGCATCGCCGACGGCATCGAAGAAGCCCGAGTGTTCGGTGAGTTCGATGGTGAAGAGGCGGCCGTCGTCGGCGAGGAGGGATTCGGATTCCACCTGGTCGGGCTCGTTGCGCAGCGTCGTCTGCACGAAGCGGCGGGCGACGGCGGTCTGGGGGTCGGAAAAGACGTGGTAGACATCGTTGTATTCGACCACGCGCCCGGCCTCCATGACGGCGACCTTGTCTGCGATGGCGCGGACAACCCCCATCTCGTGGGTGATGACGACGATAGTGATGCCCAGCTCGCGGTTCACCCGGCGCAGCAGGTTCAGTACGTCGAGGGTGGTTTCGGGGTCGAGAGCGGAGGTCGCTTCGTCGGCAAGCAGGAGGGAGGGGTTGGTGGCGAGGGCGCGGGCGATGCCAACGCGCTGCTTCTGGCCGCCGGACAGCTGCTCGGGGTAGTTGCCACCCTTGTCGGAGAGGCCAACGAACTCGAGCAGTTCCGCCACGCGGCGCTTCCGTTCCTCCTTGGGCACGCCCGCGAGTTTGAGGGGATACTCGATGTTCGCGGCCGCCGAGCGGGAGTTAAACAGGTTGAACTGCTGGAAGATCATGCCGATGGAGCTGCGTAGGGTGCGCAGCTTGCGCTCGGGCAGGGGGACGATGTCCGTGCCGTCGAGAAGTACTTCACCGGAGGTCGGCGTATCGAGTCCGTTGATCATGCGGACGAGGGTGGACTTGCCGGCACCTGAGTAGCCGATAACGCCCAAGACCTCGCCGGGTTCGACGGTGAGATTGACGTTATCGAGCGCCTTCGTGTCCTTTCCTCCGTTGGAAAAGATCTTGTTGACGTTGCGGAACTCAACGCGAGTTCCCTCTGTGTGGGTCACATGTTCTCCCAAGGTAAAAACCGCCCCGAGGGGCGGTTTGTGTGTGCAAAAGTTACTTACTTGCTGGCCTTTTGTGCATTTTCGAGGCGGTCAAGGATGGCCTGAAGCTCATCGGCGGAGCGCTCAACCGGAACGGAGGTGCCGTTGGAGTCATCGGCAACAGCTGCGGTGACCTCCGGGTCGTGCCAGATCTTGACCAGCTTCTGGATGGTCGGATCGTCCTTGTCCTCAGCCTTGGTCACGAACGCGTTGATGTACGGCTCGGCCTCGGTGGAGTTCGGGTCATCCTGGAAGACCGAGGTGGTCGGGTCGATGCCCGCGCGGTCGAGGAAGGAGTTGTTGATCACAGCGGGCTTGCCCTCGCCGTAAGCGGCGGTGGTCTGTGCAGCGTCAACCGGCTGGACCTTGACCTTGGAGGCATCCTGGTCGATATCCGCAGGTGTCGGGGTAATGAGTCCCTCGGTCTTCAGCTTGACCAGGCCGGCCTGGACGAGGACGTTAATCGCGCGACCCTGGTTGGAGGGGTCGTTCGGGATGGCGATCCCCTGGCCCTCAATGCCATCGAGGGAGGTGTGGTCCTTCCAGAAAATGGCTAGTGGAACAATCTCGGTAGCGCCCACGGGGGTGAGGTTGTCGCCGGCACCCACGTTGTACTCGGCCAGGAACTTGAGGTGCTGGAAGAGGTTAACGTCGAGCTGATCCTCGCTGAGGGCGGTGTTCGGGGTGGAGTAATCGCCAAAGTTCTGGATGTCGAGTTTGATGCCCTCTTCCTTGGCCTTCTCCTCGAATACCTTCCACGCCTTCTTGGAGGCATCGGTGGTGCCGATGCGGATCGTCGTGGTATCTGCGGAGGTCTCCTCGTTGCTGCAGGCGGTAAGGCCGGTGGTGGCGATAACAGCAGCCGCAGCCAGGGCGGTCAGTTTCTTCAACATGATTAATTTCTCCTTTACTGGTGTTGTTGGAACGTAACGGTAGCAGTCCAAATAAAAATGTACAACTCGGTCTAGAAAAAATTTTATAAAACCTGCAAAACCCTGCATCTATCCAGGTAGGGAAATAAACAGCTTGGTTCAAATTGCGGGGAAAGAACAGGTGTGCGAAAATGGTACACATGTTCGGTGGGATAAATGCTTCGGTGTTGAGTTGGAAGATGCTTGAGGCCGTCATGAGTGGCCGCGATGTGCCCGACCTTGTACCCGCACCGGATACGCACTGGCATTCCGCGCACGTCCACCCTGCTGCCACTGCCTTCGCGGAGCTTCATTGTACAAGCTCGTACTCTTTCCTCGGTGGGGCGAGCGACCCGGAGGAGCTCGTCGAACGCGCCGTTCAGCTGGGGCTTACGGGCCTCGCCCTGACAGACCGCGACGGTTTCTACGGCGCGGTGGCGTTTGCCGAGGCAGCGCGTGACACCGGCCTGGAAACAGTATTCGGTGCGGAGCTGTCGCTGGAACCGGATCGCGCCCTGACCGTTTTGGCGATTGGCTACGAGGGCTACGTCACGCTGTCCCACCTCATCACCGATGCCCACATGGCCAGCGGGGAGAAAGACGTGCTGTACTACCCGCCCCTTGAGACGATCGCCGCCGCCGGTGGCCTCCATGTCCTCGTCGATCACGCCTGGCTGCCCGAACTCGACCGCATTGTCGACTGCTTCGGCGCTCAGAACGTGAGTCTCGAGTACCAGGTCCGCGGGCTTCCCGAGGATGCCGACCAGTTTGCCGACCTAGACCGCGCCGACCCGCGGCTGAGCCGCATCCTCTCGGGTGCGCCACGCGCCGCCACCATTAACGCCGGCCACCTCGCCGCCGCCAAAGCGGCCCTCGCACGCCGAGAATCGCTCAGTCAGGCGGAACCCCACCTCCATCCGTTGGGCGCAATGTGGTTGCGTGGTGCCGATCGCCTGCTGCGCGCCGCCCCCGGCAGGGAGCGGCTTGTGGAGGAGACCGTGCGCGTCGCCCACCGCTGCGCGTTTGCCTTCGACCTCGTCTCCCCGAACCTCCCCCTGTGGGACGTGCCGGAGCCCTACGGAAACGAGATGGATTACCTACGGGGGATCGTCGACAAGCGGACACCTGTGCGGTACCACAGCCGACCGGAAAGCATCAAGAAGAAGGCGCGGGAGCAAATCGAGCGGGAGCTTGCCGTCATCGAGGAGCTGGATTTTCCCGGATACTTCCTCATCGTCAATGACATCGTCGACTTCTGCCACCGCGAAAACATCTACTGCCAAGGGCGCGGATCGGCGGCCAACTCCGCCGTGTGCTTCGCGCTGGGCATCACTGCCGTCGAACCCATCCACGCGAAGCTCCTGTTCGAACGGTTCCTGTCGCCCGACCGCGACGGCCCACCCGACATTGACCTCGACATCGAGGCCGGCCGCCGCGAGGAAGTCATCCAATACGTCTACCAAAAATACGGCCGCGACAACGCCGCCCAGGTGGCCAACGTCATCACCTACCGCACGAAAGGCGCCGTCCGCGACGCCGGCCGCGCCCTCGGCTACCCCCAGGGCACCATCGACTCCTGGTCACGTGGCGTGGAGGAGCCACCGGAACCTGTTGTCGCGCTCGCCGCGCAGTTCAAGGGCCAGCCCCGGCACCTCGGCATCCACTCCGGTGGCATGGTCATCTGCGACCGCCCCATCGCCGACGTTGTCCCCACCGAGTGGGCACGCATGGAAAACCGCAGCGTCATCCAGTGGGACAAGGACGCCGCCGCCTACGGTGGCCTGGTCAAATTCGACCTCCTCGGCCTCGGCATGCTCGGCGCACTGCACCACATGGTGGACCAGGTGAAAACCCACCGTGGCACCGACGTCCACCTGTGGGAAATCCCCCTCGACGACCCACACATCTACGAGATGCTGCAGCGCGCCGACACCGTCGGTGTCTTCCAAGTAGAATCCCGCGCCCAAATGTCGACCCTGCCCCGCCTTAAACCCCGCCGCTTTTTCGACATCGTGGTGGAGGTCGCCCTCGTCCGCCCCGGCCCCATCCAGGGTGGCTCCGTTCACCCCTACATCCGCCGCCGCAACGGCCAGGAGCCCGTCACCTACGACCACCCGTGCCTGGAAAACGCCCTGGGAAAAACGCTTGGCATTCCGCTCTTCCAGGAACAACTCATGCAGATGGCCAAGGATGCCGCAGGTTTCACAGGGGCTGAGGCCGACGAGCTGCGCCGCGCGATGGGCTCCAAGCGCTCGCCGGAACGAATGGCCAAGCTGAAGGAGCGGTTCTTCGACGGGCTGGCCGCCACGCACGGGATCACCGGCGACGTTGCGCAGAAGCTATGGATGAAGATGGTCGCCTTCGCGGCCTACGGCTTCCCCGAGTCGCACTCGCAATCGTTTGCCGGCCTCGTCTACTTTTCCGCTTGGTTCAAGTACTACTACCCGGCGGAATTCACCGTTGGCCTGTTGCGCGCCCAGCCGATGGGCTTCTACTCCCCGCAGTCTTTGATCGCCGACGCGCGCCGCCACGGCATCACCATCCTGCCCATCGACGTGCAGGTTTCCGGTGAAGAGGCGGACACTGCCGACGGTGGGCGCGCGATCCGCCTGGGGCTCAACCTCGTCTCTGGGCTGGGCACAGCTGCCGCCAAACGCGTGGAAAAGTCGCAGCCGTTCACGTCGATTTCGGATCTTTCCCGTCGCGCCGATCTTACGGTTTCGCAGGTGGAGGCGCTTGCCCGCGCGGGGGCCCTCGACTCGTTCGGAGTGGACCGCAGGCAGGCCCTGTGGCAGGCAGGGGTTGCAGCGACGGAGAAGCCCGGCATGCTCCCGGGGCTGAGTGCGGTTTCGGCACCCGCGCTGCCCGGCATGTCCGCCTTTGAGCTCATGGTCGCCGACGTCGCCTCCACGGGGGTCACCCCCACGGCCCAGCCAGTGGCGTACGTCCGCGAGGCGTTGGCTGCCCGGGGCATCGTCCCTGCGTCCCAGCTCCTTTCGCTTCCCGACGCTTCCCGCGTCACCGTCGCCGGCATCGTCACCCACCGCCAGCGCCCCGTCACCGCCGGTGGCGTCACCTTCTTGGGTGTGGAGGATGAGAGTGGCCTCATGAACGTGGTCATCTCCGTCGGCCTGTGGAAGCGCTACCAAAAGGTTGCGCTCACCTCCAAGGCCCTCGTTATCCGCGGTATCGTCCGCAACAGCACCGGCGCTGTCAGCATCGAAGCGGACAAGCTGGAACCCCTCCCACTTGGTGAGGTGCTCTCCCGCAGCTCGCGGGATTTCAGATAAACAAAAAGCGCCAGGTGCACATACCTGGCGCTTACAGAGGTGCCTAATTACGGCAGAAGATCAGCGATCGGTGCGGGGAGAACACCCTTGAGCTGCGGGAGAAGAGCAGCAAGTGCGCCGAGGCCGAGGAGTACGGAGGCACCGACGATGATGCCAATGGAGGTCTCGTTCGGCTCACCCTTGACGGAGCTGAAAATGCCGGCGAGGTCGTAGTCGGACTCGCTCAGTTCCTTGCCCTCAGCGCAGGCACGGTAGGCGGCGCTGACGCTGGCAGCAGCGGTCTGCTCCTTCTTGAACTGGGCCTTCTGCTTATCGGCGTCTTCCTTCGTGACCTTCTTGTCCTTGACCTGTGCGTCAAGGCCCTTGATGTAGGTTTCGCGCTCGGTGAGCTTCTGCACCAGGGCGTCAAGCTTCGTCTTGGCCTCGTCCTTCTTCACAGTCTGCGTTGCATCGAGTTCGAGGAGTTTTGCCTCGTCCTGGTTGAGGGTGATGGTGCAGACGTTGTTTTCTACCTTGACACCGGCAGTTGCCGTCTCCTCAGCGGATGCTGGCACGCACAGGCTGGTGGTGACTGCTGCGGCGGTGACGGCAGCGATGGCTGCCTTATTGAAGCCCTTCATGACGAAAACCTTTCTATTAGGGCCGGTTGATATATGGTTATGGGTTTTATACTACTCACGTTGCAAACTACAGATGAGCGAAAATTGAACGGGGGTAGGTGGGTGCTACCCCTCCGACGCTAGTACCCTGGGGCGCATGCATGACTCGATGAATCCTGTGTCCCGG
>ERZ1031292.190-NODE-190-length-22575-cov-28.603863_pt1 | contig 22575 bp, 19 predicted proteins | sample MGYA00518215_ERZ1031292 | MGnify/ENA primary metagenome ERZ1031292 (study PRJEB33718, sample SAMN03159822) | human skin metagenome | collected 2014-02-25 | study: EMG produced TPA metagenomics assembly of the PRJNA266117 data set (Human skin bacterial metagenome... | reverse complement strand
GATCGCTCCCGCACCCAACACGGCCCAGCGCCTCACCAGCACTCGCTTCTCTCCCCTTCCTTGGGCTACATTCGGATCGCTCCCGCACCCAACACGGCCCAACCGCTCCGAACACTCCAGATCAGTCATCCCAACGGGCCGCACTCCGCACCGCTATCCTCCCCGGCGCGCCCCAAACGCGGCCCAAGAGGTGAAAAGGCCGGATCGCCCGCTACGGTCGGGCCGCAAAGGCGTGCGTGACTGCGTCGGGGAGGTGAGGGCAGGATTCGGTTTACACTGTTATATACGCGTATACCTACTTGCACGCGTGTATCTATTTACACGTGTATACCTACTTACACGTGTAGACGGGCGAGCAGGTGCGCGTCGACAAGCAAAAAGAAAGGACGAACTATGGGTGACTTTGAACAATGGCTGCGCGACGCGGCGAAGGAACTGGACGTTGACTACGAAATCCTCCAGCCGCGCATCAACGACCTCCTGGATCTCACCAAGCACGTGGCGCACGGGCCGTCACGGCCAGCGGCCCCTCTGACGGCATTCCTCGTCGGCGTATCTGCGGGGCAGGTCGGGGCGGGTGCGGACGCGAAGGTCTCCGCCGACCGCGCACTCGAATCGATCAAGGCGCTGGTCAAGATCATCGAGGAAAAGTACCCCGCAGACGAAGGCGAAGCCTAAGACCCCCAGTGGGTGACCAAAACCGCTGGTCACCCACAGATGCATATTATAAGTCCGTCTTTTTTGCCTATACCTATACAATGGTGGCATGACTAAGACCGTGGACAATAAACGCGAGCAGCCTCGCAAGCAGAATCGCTTTGATAATCCGAAGATTGAGCGCCCACACCGTCTAGCCGCAGGCATCCCGGGCGTGATGACGGCAATGAAGTTCGCCATCCCCGAAAACGCCCTCTTGCCGCTACTCACAATGAACCAGCCCGGCGGCATTGACTGCCCCGGGTGCGCGTGGCCTGAGCCTCCGATGGGTGACCGCAACATCGTCGAGTTCTGTGAGAACGGTGCCAAGGCCGTCGCGGAGGAGACCACACGTCGCCGCGTCGACCCCGAGTTTTTCGAGCGTTACTCCGTTACTGATCTGAGGCAGAAGACCGACTACTGGCTCGGCCGACAAGGACGTATCACCACGCCGATGATGTACGACGGCACCGATGATTACTACCATCCGGTGAGCTGGGACACGGCCTTCAACACCATCGTCGATTACCTCAAGACGCTAGACGATCCGAACAAGGCCATTTTCTACACCTCCGGACGCACGGCCAACGAGCCGGCCTACATGTTCCAGCTTTTGGCACGCCGCTTCGGCACTAATAACCTGCCGGACTGCGCCAACATGTGCCACGATTCCACGGGTAAGGCCCTCGCCCCCACGGTTGGCCTGGGTAAAGGCAGTGTGACCTACGCCGACTTCAAGGTCACCGACATGCTTATTTCCGTCGGTCAGAACCCCGGCACGAACCATCCGCGTATGCTCACCGTCCTCAAGGAGATCAAGGACCGCGGTGGCAAGATCGTCACGATCAACCCACTGAACGAGACGTACACCAACAGTTTCCAGGAGCCGCAGAACCCCGAGCACGTCCTCGGTGGTCGCACCGACATTTCTGATCGCTTCCTGCAGATCAAGTCCGCAGGTGACCATGCGTTCTTCCTCGCACTGAACCGCGAGCTTATCCGCCGCGATGCGATCGACCACGAGTTCCTCGACAAGTACTGCGTGGGCGCCGACGAGGCGATCGCCAACATCATGAGCCTCGACGACAAGGATTACCTCGAAGCCACTGGCCTGACCATGCACGACGTGCAGGAGGTCGCCGATATGGTCGAGCAAGCAAAATCCGTCATCGTCAGCTGGACGCTGGGAGTCACCCAGCACAAGAATTCCATCGAAACAATCCAGGAAATCGCCAACTTCCTGCTGCTCACCGGCAACATCGGCAAGCCGGGTGCCGGTACCGCTCCGCTGCGCGGACACTCCAACGTGCAGGGTGACCGCACCGTCGGCATCGCCGAGGAAATGCCCGAGAGCTTCTACAAAGCACTGGAGAAGGAATTCGGCTTCACCTGCCCGCGCGAACCCGGCTGGTCCACGGTCGATGCCGTTCGCGGTATGCGGGACGGAAAGGCCAGCTTCTTCTGGCAGCTCGGTGGCAACTTCGTCCGCGTCACCAGCGACACGAACACGTGTGAGCACGCGATGGACTCCATGGACATGACCGTCTCCGTGTCCACAAAGCTGAACAACACCCACGCCCACCCCGGAAAGGTGTCCCTCATTCTGCCCACCAAGGCCCGCACGGACCTGGATGAGCAGCTCACCGGCCGACAGGTGGTCACGGTGGAGGATTCCCAGGGAGCCGTCCACGCTTCCGGCGGCAAGTCCCGCCACAATGAAGACCTGGATCTGCGCTCCGAGGTGGCCATCATCGGCGAGATTGCCGATCGCCTGTTCCCCGAGGACACGTTCTGGCGCCCGATGATCGACGATTATTCCGTCATCCGCAACCACATCGAGGCCACGATTCCTGGCTTTGACAACTACAACGAGGGCATTAAGCACCCCGGCGGGTTCCTCCTCCCCAACGGCCCGCGCGAGCGCAACTTCACCACCCCGGACGGCAAGGCTCACCTGACGGTGAACAAGCTCGAGCTGCTCGATATCCCCGAGGGCTACTTCACCCTCAACACCATTCGCTCGCACGACCAGTACAACTCCACAATTTACGGCCTCAATGACCGCTACCGCGGTGTGAAGAACGGCCGCCGAGTTGTCTTCGTGAACCCGCAGGACTGCTACAAGCAGGGTCTGAAAGGTGGCGACCTCGTCGACCTCGTCTCCATCGCTCCCGATGGAGAGCGTCGCGCCCCGAACTTCCGTGTGGTTGAGTACGACACCGCGATGGGCTGCGTTGCCGCCTACATGCCGGAGGCGAACGTTCTGATTCCGCTGGATAGCTTTGTGGAGAAGTCGCACACGCCGATTTCCAAGTCCACGCTCGTCCGGCTTGAGCCGCTCGGCGTGTCCGCTCACGATTTTGACCAGGACGCTGATTAAGCCTTCATGGGTCGAATCACCACCGGTTTTCCTGTCACCCAGGTAGAGATCCACGCCGACGGTACGTACGGCACGGATACTCGTGCCGATACCGTCATCGTGGAGGAGCCCCTGGAGATCCGTGTCAACGGGACGTCGCTGACAACGACGATGCGCACGCCCGGCCACGATATCGAGTTGGCGCACGGGTTCTTGTTCTCCGAGGGCCTCATCGCGAGCAAGGAGGACATTTCCACAGCCCGCTATTGCGCGGGCACTACCCCCGACGGCGTGAACACGTACAACGTGCTCGACATCGACATGCCGCACGGCCTGCCGGAGGAAACAGCAGACACAGCAGGCGCTGCGCAACCGATCGCCCTGGGCGCGGACATCCCTACTATCGACGCGCTCAAAAGATGCACTCTCACCACCTCCGCGTGCGGCGTGTGCGGCACTGCCTCGATTGAGCAGCTCACCAAGCGGTTACCCTTCGCTTTCACGCCGCAGGCATTTAACCCCGCGGCACTCGTCAAGCTTCCGGCCGTGGCAAGGAAGCAGCAGGTGGCGTTCCGGAAGACGGGTGGCTCGCACGCAGCATCGCTCTTCCTTCCAACCGATAACGGTGGCTTTGATCTCCACCTCCTCCGCGAGGACGTCGGACGACATAACGCCTTGGACAAGGTCATCGGCTCCCTGCTTTTAGAGGACGCGCTCCCGGCCCGCGACGCGCTCATCGTCATGTCTTCGCGCGCCTCGTTTGAGCTCGTCCAAAAGGCCCTCATGGCGGGCATCCCCGGCCTCGTCGCCGTCGGCGCCCCCACCTCCCTCGCCGTCGAGCTCGCCCGTTCGGAAGGCTTCTTCCTCGCCGGCTTTGCCAAGCCCGACCGCCTCAACGTCTACTCCGGGGAGCTCTCCTCGACGGCCTAAGCGTCCGCTCCCACAACCTTCCGGTCCGGCCACAGGCCCCCTGACCAGCGCCCCTGCCCCAAACACACCCCGTGCTCAAAGATTCGGCGAGCACGAGGGAATGGGTGGAGCCATCGTCCTCTATCTCCCCACGAGCCCCACTCTGAGCCCCGCAACCAAGTCTCACTGCCCCACCCACAACAGCCGCATTCTTCCCCTCTCGCTTTACACGAGCTTTCAGACTCTTGACAGGCTTTCCTCGTACCCCTACTCTAATAACAGGCTTTACACATCCCACTGCGAGTTTTCTCCGAGAAAGGGACTTCCTATGCCAACTCTAAAGAAGAGCGCCATCGCCACCATCACCGCAGCAGCCCTCGCCACCGGCATCTGCGCCCCGGCCGCCAACGCGGCTGGAGTCAAGGTCAACGGGGGTATATGTGTACTTGCGCACACAGAAGCCGAGCAGAAGGCTACTGATATGCCATGGAGTGCCTTTGAACGCGTGTACGCCCAAGACGAAATCAAGTTAACATTCGAGAGGATCAAGCATCTGGAGGACCTTTACGCAAACAAGTCGATCTCAGAAGCCAAATACAATGAGGAGTACGCGTATCTCAGGACAACACTTCCCGCTCTGCGCGCTTGCGCTGCCGGCAGGGACATGTCCGCCAGCTCAGCTGAAATCGAAGCTTTTATGAGCTCGCTCGACGGCAAGGAACTTTCCGACGCAGGCATCGGGATCGTTGCCGCAAGCGCCGTGGTCGTGGTGCTCGCAGGTCTGGTTGCAGCACTGCCTCAGATCAAGCCCATGCTCCCCGCCAACATCCAGGCCATGCTCCCCTAGGTAAGGCCATGCGGGTGCCTATGCTCGCACAATGTGACCTCAAACGGCGATCCCAATACACGCAACGGGTCGCCGTTTTTGCTACCACTAGGCTCCCGCTACCGCGTCCACGTCGGCCGACGCGAACCTGATACCACCGCATTTCACCGCACAGCTTCGCGCCACCTGGCCTTCACGCCTCCACCGCCCATCCCACCACTGCCTTTTACCCCACCAAAGCCTCACGCCGCCTTGAGGGTTCGCGCCTGCCCCTTTGTCCCGTCTGTTTTTCTTCACCTGAGTTAACGGGCGCTGACGCGAGCTTTATGGTGTCCACCCTATGCGCGCCTATGCGTGCATGCCCGGTGGTGTCGTCGTCGCTTTGTCGATTACGGGCTGACGATTCTTCGCGTTTTGACGTATGGAGAGAGTCCCCCGAGCCGGACATCACCGCGTCTTGCATGAGAGACTAACTACCCCCACGGGTGGTTTTTTTTGATGAGCGTGACAGGGGTGGCCGGGGCAGCGTTCAGGATATGACCAGCTAAAGGTTACTTAACCAAAGTCGTTTTTGTATAGTATGCCTTAATTCTCATTCTATTCACTTGTTCAACAATTCCCCTCAAAAGTCACTGTGACTTACGATTGTGACAACACGCACAACTGAATGGTTGGTATCTCAAACCAGACAGTGAAGACAGTGTGGTCGCCCGGATAACGGGTGGCGCAACCGAGACTAGCAAGGCAAAAACATGCTGAAATACATGCTGAAGAAGGCGGCCGGTTGGTTAGCCATGATCTTCGTAGCCGTGAACATTACGTATTTCTTGGCATCAAGCTTCCTTAACCCACGCTCAAACTACGCGGGTCGCCGCCCCCCGGTGCCGGAGGAGCGCATTGACGCCATCCTTGAGCCACTCAACTTGAACGATAAGGTCCCTATCACCGAGAGGTGGTGGAATTGGCTTTCGGGGATTCTCCTCCACTGGAACTGGGGCTCAAGCCCGCTGGGAGACTCCATCAACGAGCAGATCTCCTACCGCATCTGGGTCTCCGCCCGGCTACTCCTCCTGGCCACGTTCCTTTCTGTTGTCATCGGTATCGCGCTCGGCGTCTTCACCGCCTCCCGCAAGGATAAGCTTGCAGACCGTGGTTGGATGGTCGTCTCACTCATCACCCTCAACACCCACGTGGTTGTTGCCTCGGTGCTGGTTGTCTGGATCGCCATCTCCATCAACCGCGCTGCGGGACACCCTGTGTTCTACGTCACCGGCGCTTCATCCATCGGGGTCGAAGGCTTTTTCAATCAGCTTGTCGACGGCTTCCAGCACCTCATCCTGCCCACCATCTGTCTGCTCATCATTTCCTACGCCAGTTACCACCTCATGCAACGCAACATGTTGCTGGATAACATCGACGCAGACTACGTCCGCACCGCGCGTGCCAAGGGACTCACCAAAGCACAGGCCGTGAGGCGCCACGCACTGCGCACGTCCATCATCCCCGTGGCCACCTCAGTCGCGTTTTCCATCCCCGGCATCTTCACCGGTGCCATCATGACGGAGACGATCTTCGGCTGGAACGGCATGGGCAGTTACTTCCTGGAAACCATCCAAAAAAATGACATACACGGCGCCGTCGGCGTGGCCGCGTTCGGCGCGTTCATGACAGCTATCGGCGCAGTACTGTCCGACCTGTTCGTTGTCTTCCTTGATCCGCGAGTGAGGGTGAGCTAAATGTCTGAAAGAAAGCCCGAATACATTAAAAAGGGCCCTCAGCCCCCGCTGCCACCGGCTTCGGCGCTCAACAACCCAACCGGTGATTTCAGCCCACACTCTGACCCCACCAACCAGGCCGGCGTCACGGCCATCGTGGAAGATGAGATGGACGATATCAGGCGCGTAGAGGCCCAGCAGAACCCCAACGCACCCGTCGCGGATCATTCCGTGGCGCGCCCGATGAAGAAATCCACGCTGTACTACAGGCGTTTCATGCGCAACAAGCCAGCCGTGGTCGGCCTTATTGTTCTGCTCATTCTTCTTCTATTCGCGGTATTTGGCAGGTTCCTTACCCCGTGGTCCTACGATGACCCGGACTTCATGTCGCTGGCCGTACCGCCAGGTGGTGAGCATTACTTTGGCACCACCTCCGCCGGAAACGACCTTTTTGCCATGGCCGTTCACGGTCTAGGCAGGTCAATGATCATCGCCTCGAGCGTGTCCATCGCCACCATCGTCATCGCCGCCATCGTTGGCACCACCGCAGCCCTCCTCGGCGGCACGGCGGAGAAGATCATCCTCGCACTCATTCACTTCCTCTTGGTCATCCCCTCGTTCCTCCTCATCGGCCTCATGGTGAGCGGTTCCGGCGGTGACTGGAAGATCCTCACCATCGTCCTCATCGCCTTCGGCTGGATGTTCAGTGCGCGTGTTATTTGGTCCATGTCCATCTCGGTTCGTGAGCGCGAATTCATCGCCGCCTCCCGCTACATGGGCGTGCCCACGTGGAAGATCGTGCTTAGGCACATGATCCCCAATATCGCCTCGCTCCTGGCCATCTACCTAACCTTAGGCGTTGTTTCCGCCGTCATGAGTGAGACGGGCTTGTCCTTCCTGGGACTGGGTGTGAAAATCCCCGACGTTTCCCTCGGTACACTCCTGGCCAACGGCGCCAAGAACGTGGAGGCCTCTCCGTGGGAATTCTTCTTCCCCGCAGCCATCCTCACCATGCTCACCGTCTCGGTGGCCTTCCTCGCCGACGGCCTCCGCGACGCCCTCGATCCCAACTCTGCTGCCGGAGGTAAGGCGTAATGAACTCACCCATCTTGCAAGTCCGAGATCTGCACGTCTCCTTCCCCTCCGAAGCAGGCCAGGTGGACGCAGTCCGTGGCGTGAATTTCGATCTCTACCCCGGGCGAACCCTGGGGATTGTGGGCGAATCAGGCTCCGGCAAATCCGTCACCTCGCTGGCCGTCATGGGTCTTCTCCCCGAGTACGCGGGTGTAACGGGCTCCGTTAAGCTCGGCGGCGAAGAGCTCCTGGGCAAAACGGACAAGGAGATGAGCACGTACCGCGGCAAGGAAATCGGCATGATCTTCCAAGACCCGCTGTCGGCCCTCACTCCTGTGTTCACCGTCGGTGATCAGATTGTTGAGGCACTCCAAACCCACCAGTCCATCTCCAGGGACAAGGCGTGGGCACAGGCCGTTGAGCTTCTCGACGAAGTGGGCATCCCCAACCCCAAGGTCCGTGCAAAAAGCTTCCCGCACGAGTTCTCCGGCGGCATGCGCCAGCGCGTGGTTATCGCCATCGCGATTGCCAATAACCCACGCGTGCTCATCGCCGACGAGCCCACCACGGCACTCGACGTCACCATCCAGGCTCAGATCCTCGAGCTCATCAAGAAGGCACAACGCGAAACCAACGCCGCCACCATCATGATTACCCACGATCTCGGCGTGGTCGCCGGGACCGCAGATGATGTGCTGGTGATGTACGGTGGCCGCCCCGTAGAAAAGTCGGACGTACACACCGTATTCAAGAACCCACATATGCCCTACACCGTGGGCCTCTTGGGTGCCATTCCAAGCGTGGCAAGGCGAGAAAAGAAGGCTTTGACCACCATCGACGGTGCACCGCCTATCGTGGTCAACCTGCCCGATGAATGTACCTTTGCCCCGCGCTGCCCCATCGCCACCGAGGCGTGCCTGAAGAAGGAGCCAGATATCCAGGATATCGAGCCTGGCCACGCTGTCGCGTGTGTGCGTGCTGACGAGATTTCGAATGGCCACCTCAACGGCAAGGAAATTTTCCCGGCCAAGGATGCCCCCGTCAGCGCGTTCGCAGATATCCCCCGCGAGGAGCGCACGACCGTACTCGATGTCACCGATCTGACCAAGACCTTCCCGCTCATCAAGGGCGCGATGTTCAAGCGCAGGGTGGGCAGCGTTTACGCGGTCAGTGGCCTGACCTTCAACATCAAGCAGGGAGAATGCTTCGCCATCGTGGGCGAATCCGGCTGTGGCAAGACAACCACGCTGCTGGAGATCATGGACATGAAGCCCGAGGATCCCACCCGCATCGTCATCGGCGGTAAGGACGTGGGAGACATTCCGCGGCGCGAGCGAAGGCTCCTGCGCAAAGAAATTCAGATCGTCTTCCAAGACCCAATGGGAGCCCTCGACCCACGCCTCACGGTATCGGAAATTATCAAGGAGCCCCTCGACGCCCTCGGCTGGGAAGGCGACCACGATGCCCGTGTAGCAGAGCTCATGGATCTGGTGGGGCTGAACCCGGCCCACATCGACCGCTTCCCCGGCCACTTCTCTGGTGGCCAGCGCCAGCGCATATCGCTTGCCCGCGCGCTAGCTGCAGAACCCAAGCTCATTGTTTTGGATGAGCCGGTCTCCGCCCTCGATGTTTCCATTCAGGCAGGCATGCTGAACCTCCTCGATGAGCTCAAGGCCCGCCTCGGCGTGAGTTACCTCTTTGTGGCGCACGATCTCTCCGTGATCCGGCACATCTCTGACCGTGTTGCCGTCATGTACTTGGGACGCTTTGTGGAGCAGGGCGAGACCAACTCGCTGTTTGATAACCCCCAGCACCCCTATACTCAGGCGCTTTTATCGGCTATCCCCATCCCTGACCCGGACCTGGAGCGCCAACGCCAGAGGATTCTTCTCCCAGATACCCTGCCTTCCCCCACCGAGAAGGCAGAGGGCTGCGCGTTTAGAACCCGCTGCCCCCTGTATCGCGAGCTTTCTGAAGACCAACAGTCTCTTTGCGATGGTACGACGCCCTCCATGGAACAGGACGCAGGTAAGGATCACTTCTACGCCTGCCACTGGCACCGTGCGGAATAACACCATTTAAAAGACCCACCCAATATTTCTCACACCCAGGAGGATGAGGAAAAATATGAAATTACGGAAAACAGCGCGCGCTGTAGTGGCCATCGTCGCATCAAGCGCACTGATTCTCACCGGCTGTGCCTCACAACAGGGCTCAGAGGGCAGTGACAGTTCTGCCTCCGGGAAGACCAATTCCAAGGAACAAAACAAAGAAGAAATTCCCGCCGGCGATTTCAACGAAACCGCCTACGAGAACGTCAAGGACGGCGGGCAGATCATCACCGCCATCGACGAGATTTCCACGCAGCAAAACGTGTGGCACGCCGATGCTCCCACCTACACCAGGTACCTATGGACCTGGTACAACCCCGTTGTCTCGCTGTTCACCGCAGACGGCGAGTTCTCGCCTAACGACGATTACGTGACCGATGTCAAAGAGGAGATGGTGGACGGCAACACCGTCCTCACCTACACCATCAATGACAAGGCGCACTTCAACGATGGCACCCCGATTGATTGGACCACATTTGAAACGGTGTGGAAGATCAACAACGGCGAAAACGAGGCCTACTCTCCCTCCGCCACCGACGGCTACGAGCAGATCAAATCCGTAACCAAGGGTGAGACCGACAAGCAGGCCGTGGTCACCTTCGATGGCCCGTACCCGTGGTGGATGTCTTTGTTCAACTACTTTGCACACCCAGCTCTCAAAGATCCGGCCAATTACAACGATTACGTGAAGAAGCTTCACCCCGAGTGGGGCGCAGGCCCGTACACCGTTGCCTCGGCCGACTTCAACAAGGGCGAAGTAATTTTCGAGCGCAATCCCGAGTGGTGGGGTAACCCCGGCAAACTGGATCAGCGCATCTTCCGCCAGATGAACCCGGATGCCTCCATCAACGCGTTCAAGAACGGCGAAATTGATTACACCGGTGCCGGCGCGCGTGACCGCTTTGCATCCGTCAAGGACCAGCCGGGCACCGAGATGAAATACGGTCACCGTCCGTTCATCTCACTTCTGACTCTCAACGCCAAGTCCCCGGGCCTGGACGAGCTCCCGGTGCGCGAGGCGTTTGCCACCGCGCTTGATAGGCAAACCCTAGCCAAGATCTGGTTCCAGGGTCTGCCCTTCAGTGACAACCCCCCAGGATCACTCATGTTCATGACGTTCCAGCCGGACTACAAGGACCTCTACTCCGAGGTAGTTCAGTTTGACCCAGAGAAGTCCAAGCAACTCCTGGAAGACGCAGGCTGGAAGGAAGGCGCCGATGGTGTCCGCGAGAAGGACGGCAAAAAGCTAGATTTCCGCTACGTCCTCGTTGGCGTGGATGAGATCACCCGCAACACCGCCGCCGCCACACAGAAGATGCTGAGCGACGTGGGTATCAAGATCGAGATTGTGGAGCTCCCCTCGAACAAGTGGTCTGAGATTTCCACCAACCGCGATTTCGATATCCTCCCCATGGGTATCACGGCTGGCGATGCCTACGCCGTTGCCTACTTCGGCCAGTACTACAACTCTGATTCCGAGCTGAACCTGTCCTCCACCGGTGACAAGGAAGGCGATGCCAAGATCAAGGAGCTGCAGTCCCTACCCACCCGTGAAGAGCAGATTGCACGCTCCAACGAGCTGGAGAAAGAATTCCTGGCCAAGTTCGGCCTCATCCCCGAATTCGGCGGTCCGGCTATCCAAGCTCAGAAGGAGGGACTTGCTAACGTCGGTGCCTACGGTTACGCCGTGGTCAAGCCTCAGAACATTGGCTGGAAGAAGTAAGTTTCGTTCAACAATTTAATAATTTGCAGCCGACGGACGAGCATCCGCCGGCTGTTTTTTACACCCTTTGGACGTTTTTCATGGCAAAGCCCTGAAATTGCCCTAGAAACTAGATAACGTAGTCACTATTAGTTATGCACAGTGAGTTGTAATACACCTGACAGACGTGCCTGCCAGATGCTGTGCGCCAGCTAATTCACCGTTATCAAAAATTAGTGGAACATTTTAAGTGGCCTGCACCCTCACTGTCAGAGTCGCTGTTCCTGAAAGGAGAGTCATACGCATGAAAGTGCGCCCCTTGCCCACAAAACTCGCGGCGATTCTGGCTGCTTCGGCCCTCGTGTTCACCGGTTGCGCGAGCAACAACTCCGGTTCCTCGGAAGCCAACAGCTCCTCCAAGGCCTCAAATAGCTCAGAAAACCAGGCGGTAGAAGTCAAGGCAGCAGACTACAATGAAACGCCCTACGATCAGGTGAAAGACGGAGGCGAGCTAGTCACACCGATCACCGAGATCTCCCCACAGCAAAACCGCCACCACGCGGACGCTCCTTTGTACACCCTCAACCTGTGGCGCTGGTACAACCCGCAGTTTGTACTCTTTGATGGAGAAGGCAACTACTCCATCAACGATGACTACCTCACCGACGTGAAGGAAGAAATCAAGGACGGCAATACCGTAGTCACCTTCACCATCCGCGACGAAGCCAAGTACAACGATGGCACCGACATGGACTGGAGGACCTTCCACGCAACGTGGAAGATCAACAACGGCGAGAGCGATGAATTCAAGCCCAACGCTACCGACGGCTATGATCGCATCACCTCCGTCGAGCAGGGTGAGACCCCCAAGCAGGCAGTTATCACCTTCAGGGGTACCTACCCCTGGTGGCAGTCCCTGTTCAATGAGCCGGCCCACCCGGCGCTCGAGGATCCGGCCAACTACAACGACTATGTGAACAAGGTTCACCCCGAGTGGGGCGCAGGCCCGTACACCGTTGACTACGTTGACTTTAACAAGGGTGAGGCTGTGTTCAAGCGCAACGATAACTGGTGGGGTGATAAGGGCAAGCTGGACCGCCGTATCTTCCGCCAGATGGAAGCAGATGCCTCCATCAACGCTTTCAAGAACGGTGAGGTGGACGTAACCTCAGTCAGTGCCCGCGACCGCTGGGCTGCCGTCGAGGGAATGGACGGCATTGAGAAGAAAATCGGCCACAAGGCGAAGATTTCGCTTCTCACCCTCAACGCCAAGTCCCCGCAGCTTTCTGATATCAAGGTTCGCGAGGGCATCGTCACCGGTATCGACCGCGAGACGCTCTCCAAGATCTGGTTCCAGGGTCTGCCTTACCAGGAGACCCCGCCCGGATCCTTCATCATCCACTCCTTCCAGCCCACGTACCAGGATAACTTCTCCAAGGTAACAAGCTACGATCCGGAGAAGGCCAACAAGATTTTGGATGAAGCCGGCTGGGTCAAGGGTTCCGATGGAATCCGTGAAAAGGACGGCCAGAAACTCTCCTTGCGCTACGTCCTCACCGGCGCCGAGGAGATTACCAAGAATACCGCCTCTGCCTTCCAGAAGATGATGAAGGAGATTGGCGTGGACATCAAGATTGAGGAGCGCCCGTCCAGCGAGTTCTCCAACATCTACACCGCCCGCGATTTCGATCTCTTCCCCATGGGCTTCACATCCTCCGACCCGTTCGGCGTGGCCTTCTTTGACCAGACCTATGGCTCGGATTCTGACCTCAACGTCTCCTCCACAGGCGACGCTGCAGGCGACGCCAAGATCAAGGAGCTCCAGGATCTGCCCACCCGCGATGAGCAGACCGCACGCTCCAATGAGATCGAACCGGAGTTCTTGCAGCGCTTCGGCATTGTCCCGATGTACGCAGGACCTGACATGTTTGCACAGAAGGAGGGGCTGGCTAACGTCGGCGCCTACGGATTCGCCATTGTCAAGCCTCAAAACATCGGCTGGAAGAAGTAACACTTCCCGTCTTTCCTCCTGGTAAGCCCGCGCAGCTTTCACTAGCCCGCGCGGGCTTTCCGCGCTTTCTTGGAACCCTTGAATCGCGCTCCCTAGTACGCCCTTGAGAAAAGCAAAAAGCGCCCTTTAAGGGCGCTTTTCTGGTTTGGAACTAGTCGCTCGGCTGCTGCTTGACGCCGTCCTTATCCTTGAACGGGAAGCCCAGGCGAAGCAGAAGATCGCGGCCTTCCTCGTTGTTGGTGGCGGTGGTGACAACAGTGATGTCCATACCGCGCGGGCGGTCGATCTTGTCAACGTCGATCTCGTAGAACATGGTCTGCTCGGTGAGACCGAAGGTGTAGTTGCCATGGCCGTCGAACTGCTGGTCGGAAAGACCGCGGAAGTCACGAATACGGGGAAGAGCAACCGTCAGGAGGCGGTCGAGGAATTCCCACATACGGTCGCCACGAAGCGTAACGCGGGCACCAATCGGCATGCCCTCACGGAGCTTGAAGTTAGCGATGGACTTGCGTGCGCGACGGAGCTCCGGCTTCTGGCCGGTGATGAGGGTCAGATCCTCGAGAGCACCGTTGATAGCCTTAGAGTCGCGAGCAGCCTCGCCGACACCCATGTTCACAACGATCTTGGTCAGACCAGGAACCTGCATCACGTTGTCGTAGTTGAACTTCTTGTTCATCTGCTCACGGATCTGGTCCTTGTAAACAGCCTTGAGACGGGGAGTGTAATTGTCAGTCATTCTTACAGATCCTTCCCGCTCTTCTTGGAAACACGAACCTTCTTGCCGTCTTCGTTGATGCGGTAACCAACGCGGGTCGGGTTGCCATCTGCATCAATGATCATGACGTTAGAGACGTGGATCGGAGCTTCCTGCGTAACAATTCCGCCGGACTCTGCGCCACGCTCAGGAGCGGAGTTGACCACGTGCTTCTTCACACGGTTAACACCCTCGACGAGGACCTTGCTGGTCTTCGGGAAAGCCTGAATGACCTTGCCCTTGGCACCCTTGTCCTTGCCAGCGATAACGAGAACGGTATCTCCCTTATGAATCTTCATAGGTTAGATCACCTCCGGTGCGAGAGAAACGATCTTCATGAACTTCTTCTCACGAAGCTCGCGAGCGACGGGTCCGAAGATACGGGTACCGCGGGGCTCGCCATCGTTCTTGATGAGTACGGCGGCGTTCTCGTCGAACTTGATGTAGGAGCCGTCAGGGCGACGGGTCTCCTTCTTAGCGCGGACGATAACTGCCTTGACAACCTCGCCGGCCTTTACGTTGCCGCCGGGGGTGGCATCCTTAACGGAGGCGACGATCGTGTCGCCGATGCCGGCAAAGCGCCTAGTGGAACCACCGAGGACACGGATGCAGAGAATTTCACGAGCACCCGTGTTGTCGGCGACCTTGAGGCGCGATTCCTGCTGAATCACGTTTAAGTCTCCTTGACCTGGAAAATTTCGTACGCCCGATTACCGACCGGAACGTACCTGGCCTGTTACCCACTAAGGCACGCTAGCGCGCACCTGTTCAGGCAACGCGAGACAATTTACCACGTCCCCTATCAAAAACCAAACCCCGTCCACATGGGACGGGGGCAGTCAGGAGAACGCCTTAGTTAAAGAAGGGAAGCTTCTTCAGGTTGATGTTCTTGCACAGCTTGTGAGCACCCTTTTCTACGTCCTTGCGCACACTCTGGGCCTTTTCTTCTGCTGCCTCAATGGCCTTTTCTTTCTTGGACTTTTTGTCGTCTTTACCCTTGAGAGCAAGTCCGAGGCCGATAGCCAGGAGGAAGGAGTCCTTAGCCAGCGGAAGGCCTTCCTGCGACGGACGGATGCCGTCGTCTTCCGTGTTTTCCGGGTTGCCGAAGTACATGGAAAGAAGGCCAGCGGCGAACGGCGTGAGAACCATGCCGGCGAGGCGATCCGGAACGAACGGGGCCAACAGCGTGGCGCCGATGCCAATCTCGGAGTATGCGATGAAATCACCGAACTTTTCGGTGGGGATTTCCTTCATCATTGGGATGCCGGTGGCGGCCATGTTCTGCAGGCCGGCAGAGGAGCTCTCGTCCATGCCCAGCTTCTGGATGCCGGAGTTAAGAATGAAGGCGCCGGGAATGACGCGAAAAGCTGCGGAGGTAAGTAGCGACATGTATGCCACCCTTTCTTCATAAGGTCTCGCATTAACTACATCTACCTTTGCCAGTGTACCGGTTATCACTTCAGCGTGGGTATGTTATTCAGGTCCCACCTCGTCGACGATGCGTACCTCCCCTTTGAACAGCGGGCGACGGCTTGCATCGGCCCACAATTCCTCCTCATCGAAGTCCTCCTTTGTACACTCTGATTCCTCATCCGCGTGCAGTTCCTCGACGGCTTCCTGCGTCAGTCCCTCACGCAGTTCCTTGCTGTCGATCTCAGAGCTGCGAAGCGCCGTGGTTAATTGCGTCCAGTCGCGGTTGGAGAATTTTTCCTCGGGATCGAGTTTGCGGAGGATGAGGGCACGAATCTTGTCGCGTCGGCGCCCCTCCGTGTAAATATCCTGTCGCCCATTGAGCAACCAGGAGGATGAAAACCATGACGATCCCCAACCATCCCATGACGGGGAAGATCTTATTGACCAGCTCAGTGAAGGGGAAGAAGCTGAGGAGAAACGCAATCCCCCACGAGGACGGCGTAGTGCATCCGGTACCACGCGGGATTGCCTACCGTTACTCTGCGTCCCATCGAGTACATGACGGACAGGCACGTAGAAAAGATCATGAGGTACGTGGCGATCACTGCCACCGGCCCGAGTGCAGGGTGAACCTGCTCAACAAGCAGCAGCATGGGCAGGTCGGCGTGTGCCACGTCCTCCACACGGAACAGCAGTGCGACGGCCAGCACAAGGAGAACAACAGCAAAGATCGCACCGAAGAGGTTAGTGATCTTCTCCACATCGAGCATGCCCGCTTCCAGGACGAGGACGGCCATAATCACCGAGCCACCCCACAGCGGAAGGCCGAACTGCTGGTGAAGGTTGCTCCCCGCGCCGGCCATCATGACGAACCCGAGACAGAACTGGGAGGCCGTCAGGGCGTAGTCCAGGAACCGCGCGGTGAGGGCGGAGGTGACGTTGTCGAATACCTTGCCGTGGCTCGTCGCCCGGAAATAACTGCCGTATTGCAGGATGACCATTGCTGTAAACGGCATGAGGAAAAGGACGATGATGCCGTCCGCAGTCCCCCCGTGCCGTAGGAGACGTAGTACTGCAGCATCTCCTGCCCTGACGCGAACCCCGCCCCCACGGTGAACCCGAAGTATGCGAGTCCAATAACCAATATGTTCTTCCACATGGTGGAACACATATTTCCAAAATTACGTATACAAAAAATCTAAAACAGGTAAGTATAGGTGTCTCGCTCGATAGGCGTTCGTGGAAGAATAGGGGTGTGAACGACAACGCACTGGACACTATCGTCCGCCTCCGCGACGGATTGAAGGGCGTGGGCTTTTCCACGGACCCCGAATCCAAGCGGGAGACCGAGGCGATCATCGACCAAATTAACGATTACATCCTGCCTCGATTAAAAAACGTCGATGCGCCCCTCCTCGCCGTGATCGGAGGGTCGACGGGTAGTGGTAAGTCCACGCTCGTCAATGCTCTCGTCGGTAGGCGTGTGTCACGCTCGGGGGTGATTAGGCCGACGACGAGGCAGCCCGTCCTTGTGTCTAACCCGGCGGATGCCGAGTGGTTCGACTCGCCGCATGTCCTGCCGGGTCTCGCCCGCGAGCACGGCGATCCGGATCAGAACCCTGAGGCCACGAGCCTTCGCACGGTCGTCGCCGATTCCTTGACTCCGGGTCTTGCGCTTCTCGACGCCCCGGACTTCGATTCTATTGACGATCGCAACCGGGCTCTCGCGACCCAACTCCTCGCCGCAGCGGATTTGTGGATCTTCGTCACCACCCCGGCGCGGTATGCCGATCAGCTCGTGTGGAACTTTCTCCACGATGCTGCGGGCCGCAACCTACAGGTGATTGTTGTCCTCAACAAGGTTGAGGAAGATTCCGGTGATTCCGTACCGAACGACTTGCGACGGATGATGGACGAGGCGCAACTGCACGACGCGGAGCTCATCGTCATCCCCGATGCGGGCCACGTGGAGGAGCTCCTCCCCCACGAGTATGTATCGGAGCTGTCGGACCGATTGGCAACCCTTGCGGCGGATGCCGCAGCCCGCCGTGAGATGGCGGGGAAGACCTTGCTCGGAGCCGTCGGCAAGCTCGAGGAACGAGTGGGGGCGATAGCGCACGTCAAGCAACAACAGGAAACTTTCGCTGAGCAGCTGAACGAGGGCATCGCCGACAACTACGAGGCGGCGACGAGACAGGTCCTCAACGCGACCAGTGGCGGCCAGCTGCTGCGCAAGGAGGTGCTTAACCGCTGGCAGGACTTCGTCGGCACATCCGATGTTTTCAGGACGGTCGAGCGGCTGTACGCCCAAGCTCTGGATCGGATTGGGCGCTTCTTCTCTGGCAAGCCCGAACCAGTGCGCGAGGTGGAGACCGAGATCGAGGAGGGCCTCCACGCCGTCATCGTCGATGCCGCCGAGACCGGGGCCACACGCTCTTGGGGTTATATCGGTTCCAACGCACCGATTCTGCGCGAGGGCACCGATCCGTCACTCGCCCACGCCAGCCGCGATATCGGCGACCGTGCATCCTCCCTCGTCCGCGAATGGCAGGGCGAGCTGATGCGCAATATTGAGGACAGTGCCGGCGACAAGCGGATGAAAGCGCGCATCATGAGCTTCGGTATCAACGCCGCCACCGTCGCTCTCATGCTCGTCGTCTTTGCTGGTACGGCGGGGCTCACCGGCGGCGAGGTCGCCATTGCGGGTGGTTCGGCTGTAGTCGGGCAGAAACTTCTGGAGACTATCTTCGGCGAGGACGCGGTCCGCAGGATGGCGAACAGCGCCCGCCAATCACTGAACGAGCGGGTGAACAAGCTGTTTGCTGACGAAGCTGAGCGCTACTACCAGCTCACCGACCACCTCGGTGACGGCACTCCGGCAGCTACACTGACGGAACTTGCCTCCGATGCTGTCTCTCACGTGCACAACCAGGCGAAGGGTAACAAGTAGATGTTTGGAAAGAAGACCACCCTCACCGAGCGTCTCGACGCGCTAAATACCGCCGCTGATCTCGGGCGGGGCTACCTCTCACCACGCGAGCAGGAGGCCATTGCCGGTGTAACCGAGCAGGCCGCACAGCGCCGCGAGCTCTCCGGTTCGCACACCGTCGTCGGTTTCTTTGGTGCTACCGGCTCCGGCAAGACGAGCCTGTTCAACGCCGTGGTTGGCGAGGATCTGGGCAAAGCTGCGGCCCGCCGCCCCACCACCTCTTCGCCACTGGCCGCCGTGTGGGAGCCGGAGGGATCTGAGGAACTGCTGGACTGGCTGCAGGTAGAGGATCGGAGGATGCGCACCGGAACCTTCCACGGAAGTCCCCTCATCCTTCTCGACCTACCGGATTTCGACTCCGTCGAGCCAAAGCACCGTGCGGTTGCCGAGCGCCTGGCAGGCCAGGTGGATGTGCTCGTCTGGGTTACCGACCCCGAGAAGTACGCCGACAGCATCATCCACGATCAGTTCATCCGCCCGCACGCCTCCCACAGCTCCGTCACCCTCGCTGTCCTCAACAAGGCGGACAAGCTGAGCAAGGACGATGCGCGCAATGTCGCCCGCTCCTTCCACCAGCTGCTTATCGACGATGGGTTGTCCCGCGTGCGCGTCATCCCCACCAGTGCCAAGACCGGTGCAGGCGTGGAGGAGCTGCGCAAGGAAATCGCTCGCGTCGCGCAAACACATGCGGCGCAGGAACAGCGCATCGCCGCCGACATCGACACGATCACCGCACCCTGGGCGGAAAACAAGGTTCCCGGTGACGTTCCTCGCGGCGCTAAGAAGGAACTGGATACGTACCTCGCCAAGGCAGCCGGGGCCGATTCCATCGCCGATGTCACCGCCGCCGCCTACCGCAAACGCCTGGGGCAGAAGACCGGTTGGCTCCTCACCAGCTGGATTCCTCGCTTCCGCGCCGACCCGCTCAAGCGCCTTGGCCTGCGCGAGGAAGCCGATGAGCTCGGTGTCCACCGCTCCTCCATGCCCGCGCTCGACGCGTCCTCACGCGCCGTCGCCAACAAGGGTGTGCGTAATTTCGCAGAGATCGCCGCCCAGGGCTTGCCGACGAGCTGGTCCTCGGCACTGTTCGACCACACCGAGGAGATCGTGGACAACCTGCCCGACCAACTCGACCGCGCCGTCGCTCGCACTGAACTACCCGCACAACCGGGCAAGGGGTGGGGAATCTTCACCTTCCTACAGTGGATCGGGTTGCTCGCCGCGTTGGTGGGCGTGCTGTGGTACCTCGTCATCGCCTTCCTACCCGGTGTCATCGCACCGATTATGGAACCGCGGATCCCCGAAGTGGAGGGGTGGCCCGTGCCAACTCTCCTCATCCTCGCCGGGCTTCTCGTGGGGCTCGTCCTCGGCCTGTTCACCGGTGCCTTCGGGTGGGCTATCGGCGCGGGAATCAAGAACCGCACCAAGCGGGCCATCCGAAACGAGGCCGCCGAAATCTCCGACGATGCCGTTGTCGCTCCGCTGCTGGAGATCCGCAACCGCTACATCTCTTTCCTCGAGGCGATGAAGAAGGCGGCGAGCTAGCCAAACACATTGAAAGGCCATCATTTATATGATGGCCTTTTTCTCATTCAGTGGTTGGGTCTTGGTCGTCTAACCACGTCGTAAACCTATAGTTTTCCAGGGACCCCATGTACACCATGACGACGAAGAAAAGAGGGGCAATGGACTGCCACAGCGCAGCAAAGTCCACACTCGCAACCACGTAGGCGATGGAAAAACCCGTGTAACTGCCCTTCCAGAAATCCACAAGTGGAAGCCTGCGGGGAAACCATTTCACGAGGGTGACAGCCCAGATGGCAATGCCCGCGGCGAGGGTGAGATATCGAAAACCGTGCACCGAATCGTCGACAAGCAATTGAATCGCCCCACCAACGGTGAGAAGAGTCCAAAACCCTATCCACACCCATGCCCATTTCATGAGCGGACCTTAGGTGGCGTGTACTCCCAGTGCAGGAGCTTCGGCAAAAGGGCAATGACCAGGCCGAGAAGAACCGATGCCCAGCCGAGACCCGCCATCCACCCGAAGGCGAAGGACATCGGGGCCAGAAGAGTCATACCGATCTCGAACGGTGCGAAACCGACGTAGGCCACGCCGTACTCATTCAGCGTGCCGGACTTTAGCTTCGGATCGACGATCTTTAGCAGCGCGATGCCCGTGGCCACCGCAGCCGTCGCCCAACCCCACGTGAACAGGCCGCGCTCCAACCAACGCTCGCCGAAGTACTGCGGGGCCTGGACGCGGAACACGAGGAAGCAGTAGAGGATACCCACGACGAACATGATGAGCAGTGGCTGCCAGTACGCCGCAACCACCGCCGGAGCAATCGATGCCACACCAAACGCAATGAGATAATCCGTCGCTGCACCCGAGTTTGCGGCAATCAGGTCCTTATCCAGGAAGTGCGGGTGACGAACCACCTTGAGGAAGATGCGACCAGCCAAACCCATGACGAACGACATCGCGAACAGCGGAATGCTCACCGTGGGGAACATATCCTTAATGAAGGTCACCACGATATCGGAAGCCAGCACCGTCAGCGTCACCACCGAAATGTGCAGGGTGATCGGTTCAATCGCCGAGGGGTTCGTCGTCGCGTGACCAACCGCCGGGCGATCTTCCAAGTTCTCGATGTAGCCGGAGCGCAAATCCCACGGCAGACGCTGCGGAATCGCACTCGTCCGCCCCGTGCGAATACCCCACGCCGAGAAAATCATGCCACCGACGATCGCCGCAATGGTACCCACCGTTGCCGCAGTAAAGCCCAATGACGCCGCATCCGGCGCGCCCGCGTCCTGCAGCGCGGAACCCACCGCCGCCGCAGTGCCGAAACCGCCGACGAAACCGACCGGCAGCATCATGCCGAACCACTCGCCCGTGTGGAAAATAGGATCCAAGACATACCTGCCGAGGATGATGAACAAGCCCCACTGACCCAGGAACATCGATGTCGAATACGCCCACATGTTGCGCGCATTCTTCGCCACTCCCCCGCCGAGCTCCATCGAATAGGCCATCGACGCGAAGACGAAGGCAATGAGCAACGTCGTGTACGTCCCCATCGAGTTAGAAAATGGGATCCACCCCAACACCTCGGGGCCGAGGATGAGAGCCAGGATGCCGCCCGTGATGGAGGCCGGCATGAGCAGCCGTTGGAAGATGCCGACCCGCCTGCGCAGCGTGTTCCCGATGACCATCAAAAGCGATATCCATCCCACATCCCACAACAATGTAAATGGAGTGAATTCTTCTGCAGACATACCAGCCTCCTTTTTAACTTATGCCACCCAGACTCTCACAGAACTACGTGTACACATTCTCCTTGTCCCACAGTCCTAGCCGCGGAAACTTTTGTTTTTCGTTGAACACCTTGAGTTTACTCACCCTTTTTGGGCTCACCAAGAATAGGGCAATAGTCACCTAACCTGCTTCTTCATCCCACAGCCCATGTCTGACCTCTTTCGGAGGTACCCCCGGAATGAGTGAGAAAGCTGCTTTATTAGAGAAAGTTTCTGTATTTCAGCCCGGCGAGGCCGTTTTCGTCGTGTCTGTCATGTAGATTTCACCCCGACCGCCCGCGCCGCACCACTCCGCACCTCGCCCGCTGCTGAGAAACAAAACGTACCTATGAGCGCATTGACAGGTGTTCCCACGCCAAACGGTGATGCTCGGTCTTTCCTTCCCTGTGAGAATCTCCATTCTCTGCTTCTCCACGCGCGTGCTTGCAAGTGCCAAACGCGGCCCAGCACCAGGCAAACGTCGAAAAGCAACGAGCACACGGGCCGCATTCGGGACCGCGCACTACGCAACACGGCCCGACCCAGGGCGAAGCACACAAAGCACGGGGAGAGATGGGCCGCATTCGGGACGGATGGGAAAGCAGGCACGAAAAAACCCGGCCCCACGAGGGGGCCGGGCGGATCGTCGGAGGACTAAGTCTTACTTAGCCTTCTCGATGATCTCAACAAGACGGAAGTGCTTGTCCTTGGAAAGC
>ERZ1031292.187-NODE-187-length-22960-cov-6.485876_pt1 | contig 22960 bp, 14 predicted proteins | sample MGYA00518215_ERZ1031292 | MGnify/ENA primary metagenome ERZ1031292 (study PRJEB33718, sample SAMN03159822) | human skin metagenome | collected 2014-02-25 | study: EMG produced TPA metagenomics assembly of the PRJNA266117 data set (Human skin bacterial metagenome... | reverse complement strand
CACGTAAGGAGTCGTCGGCAGCGTCAGATGTGTATAAGAGACAGGGGCATGAATTGAACAGAAGGCGCGGGTGTCGTCAATCATTCCCGAGACTCGCGAGAAACCAGCCATCTCAGTGATGGATTGTTTGAACCGCATGATTGATTCTGGCGCGTCAATGAACCACCACGGCACGCCGATGTAGACGGATCGGTAGAAGCCAGCCAGCGGGGCTAGTTCGCGGCTGTAGACGTCCTCGTCGAGGGTGAAGACCACCAGGTGCAAGTTGGGGTGGTTTCCGAACTGATTTAGCGCTGGCCGCAACGCGTGCGTCATCTCGACGGCGTAGGGAATGTCGCAGCCGACGTCAGCGCCATATTCGTTGGCGGTCGGTGCGTCGTGGTCGCGGTAGACGCCAGGATGCAAGGTCAGCACCAGACCGTCTTCGGTCGCCATCCGGATCTGATCGGTCAGCAGGTGACGGCGCAAGCTCGCGGCCTCGTCATGGCTGATCTCCCCGCTGCGTGCCTTGGCGTAGAGCCGTTCGGCTTCGGATTCGGGCAGCAGACCGGTCTGTAGGTCGGCGTGGGAGTGATCGCTGCTGACCGCGCCATGCTGCTTGAAGTAGGCGCGCCGGTTCTCCATCGCCTCGGTGTAGCCCGCCAAGGTGCTGACGTCTACCCCGCTGACCTCCCCCAGCTTGTCGACGAGCTGATTCCAGTCGGCGCGGTCGGGTTCTAGATATTTGTCAGGACGGAAGGTCGGCACGACGCGGTGGGCGGCGTTGAAGGCCTCGTCACCTTGCAGTTTGGCGTGCTCAGCCAGATCGTCGCAGGGATCGTCGGTGGTCGCGATGAACTCAATATTGAACTTGTCCATCAGATGGCGCGGGCGGTTGGCTGGGTCGTCAATCCAGGCTTGAATCTGGTCATAGATTTCGTCAGCGGTCTGCGCGCTAGGTCGCTTGGTGACGCCGAAGACGCCAACCAATTGGTCGACTAGCCAATATCGCATTGCGGTGCCATTGAAGACCTGCCAATTCTCGCACAACAGGCGCCAGGCTTTGCGCGAGCCTTCCTCGTCCATGACTGGACGGGTCATCGGCACACCCAGGTCGGCCAAGTCGACACCATTGGCGTGCAATAGCCGGTTGATGTAGTGATCTGGGGTCAGCAGCAGCCGAGTTGGGTTCTCAAAGGACTGGTTTTCAGACAACCAGACCGGCGGCACATGGCCGTGCGGAGAGATGATGGGTAAATCTTTAGTCTGGGCGAAAATCTGGCGAGCAAGTTGACGTACTTGCGGGTCAGCTGGAAACAGTCGATCTTCATTGAGGGTCAGTTCCGTCATTCCCACATTGTTTACCCCGCACGCCTCAACTTGGAAGAGTTTGCCGTGAGTTGGTGAGCAGCTGGCTGGTGACTTATCGCGGCCAGGCTTGGCATAATCGTCCGCAGACACTGCTACGGCAAGGCTCAACAACTGCGCCAGCCGTTGGTGGGATGCAAGCTGGACGACGCGAATCCGCGTCGAGTTAGAGCGACGTCGAAGGAGACGAGATGGCTGTCAAGACCATTGGGGAAGCTCATTACGAGATCAGCCCCGAAGAATTTGACGGATTCGTCGGCGAACAGCTCGCCGCCGTCGACGTCGCCGGCAAGAGCGTCGTCGTCATCATCCCCGACGACACCCGCGGTTGCCCCATGCCGCGGATCTTGACCGCCGTCTACAACGGACTAGCCGGGCGCGGCGCGAAATCTTTGCGCTCAGTGATCGCCTTGGGCACCCACGAGTACATGGAGCCTGAAGAAATCGCCTTGTGGTGCGGCGGTTCGGTCGACGACGACCTGTCGGCCCGCTATCCCGAGATGGAGATCATCAACCACCTGTGGAAAGACCCCACCCAGCTGGTCAGCGTCGGCGTCATTCCCGCCGAAAAGATCGACGAACTTTCTGGCGGCAGGCTCAAGCAAGCCGCTGACGTGCAGATCAACAAGGAGGTCGTCGAGGCAGACGTCAAGATCATCGTCGGGCCGATCTTGCCCCATGAAGTGGTCGGTGTGTCTGGCGGCAACAAATACTTCATTCCCGGCTGCGCCGCGCACGAACTGATCGACATGACGCACTGGGTCGGTGCGCTGATCACCTCAGCCAAGATGATTGGCGCGCCCGGCATCACCCCGGTGCGCGCCATGATCAACGAAGGCGCTTCGCTGATCCCAGGAGAAAAATACTGCCTGGCTTTCGTCGTGCGCGCCTACTCCGACGTCATCGAGTCGGCCTCCTTCGGCAGCCCCGAGGAAGCCTGGGCCGAACAGGCCCGCGTCACCGCGATCAGCCACATCGAATATGTCGAAGAACCGTTCAAGAATGTCATCGCGGAAATTCCTCAGCGCTATCACGACATCTGGACCGCGGCCAAGGGCTTCTACAAGTCCGAGCCCGCCGTCGCTGACGGTGGTGAGGTCATCATTTACGCACCCCACATTACTGAGGTCTCAGAAGCCCACGAGGAGATCTACCAGATCGGCTATCACTGCCGGGACTACTTCGTGAAGCAATGGGACAAGTTCAAAGACATTCCCTGGGGTGTCTTGGCGCACTCGACCCACGGCCGCGGCGCGGGCAGCTACGACCCTGAAACTGGCATCGAAGAAGATCGGCTGACGTTGACGTTCGCGACACAAATTCCGCGCGAGGTATGCGAATCGATCAACGTAAAATATCGCGATCCGGCGACTATCCCGGCGTTGATGGAAGATCCCGATTTCACGGTCATTCGCGACGCAGGTGAAGTGCTATTCCGGCTGGAATCTGACCGGCCAGCCTGATCCCGTGGACAGCCGCTGTCGAACGATAACTTACTGGCAGCTGTCTTGACATAGCTAGACGACGATCAGAAGCCTTCCCCAAGTCCTCAGATCGCCGTCCGGCGGGCCGGGCCAGTGGAGTCCCGGACGATCAACTTTAGCGGCAGAGTCATCGGGGTGACGTCGAAACTGGGACCTTGGCTGACCATCGACAAGACGGTGCGCGCACCGTGCTCACCGAGCAACGTCAATGGCGCGGCGACGGTGGTCAATGGCGGGGTGATCAGCTCAGCGGCGAAGATATTGTCGAATCCGACCACTGAAAGATCCTGTGGGATCGAGAAGCCAGCCTGCCGGGCCGCACGGATGAGCCCGATGGCGATCATGTCGTTATAGCAAACTGCCGCCGTCACCCGGGATTCTCGGACGGTGTGGAATGCGCCATAGCCGCCGCGGACGGTCGGTGCGACCGGCCCGATGCGATGATCCATCAGTTCTAGTTCGAAACAGGCCTCTCGGAACGCGCGCCAGCGGGCGCCGTCCGCCCATGACGCACTGGGCCCGGCGACGTAAGCGATGCGTCGGTGGCCTAGCTCGGTCAGATGCTCCAGCGCTCGACGCATGCCGCGCGGATTGTCGGTGATGATGCTGGGCACGCCAGGCACGACCCGGTTCAACACGACGGTGGACACATTACGGGCGACGCCGCGCAGCGAAGTGTCGGAAAGCCGAGAGCTCGAGACGATCAGACCCTCGAGATTTGGCACGGTCCGGTCGAGCCATTCCCGTTCCATATCGCTGGACTCTTGTGCGTCGGCCAACAAGATGGAAAAGCCAGCGCTAGTCACGTAATGCTCAGCACCGCGAATGACTGAGAAGAACACCGGATTGGTGATGTCGGCGACCGTCATGCCGATGAGTTTGGTCTCGCCGCTGGAGGTGGCTCGCACGACATGTTCGGTACGGTAGCCGATTTCGGCAGCGACTTGATGGATGCGGGCGGCTGTCTTCCCGCTGACCCGGCCCGGCCGGGAGAAAGCACGCGAAACGGTGGACGGGCTGACCCCAGCAGCCTTGGCCACGTCATAGATCGTGGCCGGTTTTTCCGGGGGCAGATCGCTCATCCCTCAACACTAGCGGGCTAACCGACTAGACCAATAGCCTCGTCGGGTGAAACTTCGCGGCGATCTTGATTCGCGGCGACATTGGCCGCTGGCGGACGGTGACCCAGCGGCGCGAACTAGCTAGATTGTTGAAGTACCGAAATTTTGGGCGCCCAGCAATGTCCGCTGGGAGAACGGCCAACAGCAGAGGAGACAAGATGACTCAGCAGCAAACGGTCGGCGTAGCAAGCAACGGCGCGATTCCGAACAGCCCGGTCAACGACATCGCCGCGACCGATCCCCACCTGCAAGCCGGCGGCGAGAAGGCCAATATCGGCGTCGTCGGCATGGCTGTGATGGGTTCAAACCTGGCTCGCAACCTCGCCCACAAGGGCTTCACCGTCGCGATCTTCAACCGTTCGCCAGAGAAGACCCGCGCGGTTTACGCCGAACACGGCCACGAGGGCAAATTCATCCCCTCGGAGACCATCGAGGATTTCGTCAACTCGATCGCCGCACCACGCTCGATCATCTTGATGGTCAAGGCTGGCGCAGCCACCGACGCGACCATTGACGAACTGCTGCCCTATCTCGAACCAGGCGACGTCATCATGGACGGCGGCAACTCCTTCTTCGAAGACACCCGGCGTCGCGAAAAGGAAATCTCTGCCAAGGGCTTCCACTTCGTCGGCACCGGCATTTCGGGCGGTGAATATGGCGCACTGACTGGCCCGTCGATCATGCCCGGCGGCACGCCAGAGAGCTATCAGATCCTTGGCCCGATGCTGGAAGCGATTTCGGCGCATGTCGGCGACGAGCCGTGCTGCGCTTGGATGGGACCAGACGGCGCCGGCCACTTCGTCAAGATGATCCACAATGGCATCGAGTACTCCGACATGCAGGTCATCGGCGAGGCCTACGAACTGCTGAAGGCCGCTGGCATCAGCAATGCCGAAGCCGCCGAGATCTTCCGGGAATGGAATACTGGCGAGCTGTCGAGCTATCTGATCGAAATCACCGCCGACGTGCTGAGCCAAACTGATCCGACCACTGGTCAGCCGCTGGTCGACGTCATCAAGGACCGCGCCCAGATGAAGGGCACCGGCACCTGGACGGTCACCACCGCGCTACACCTGGGTGTGCCGGTCAATGGCATCGCCGAGGCTGTCTTCGCTCGCGCACTGTCTAGCCACGACGACCTGCGCCGCGTCGGTCAGCAGGCCCTGCAGGGCCCCGACCGCACGCTGCAGGTGCCCGACAAGGCCGCGTTCATTGAGGACGTCCGCCGCGCGCTGTGGGCTTCCAAGGTCATCGCCTACAGCCAGGGCTTCGACGAGATCCGCACCGGCGGCGTCGAGTTCGGTTGGAATATCAACGTCGCTGACTGCGCAAAGATTTGGCGTGACGGCTGCATCATCCGCGCGGCGCTGCTGGAGAACATCCGTCAGGAGTACGCGAACGATCCGCAGCTGGTTTCGCTGATGTGTGCTCCGTCGATCGCCCCGCAGCTCGCCGAATATAACGACGCCTGGCGTCGCGTGGTCGCCGCTGCGGCGCAGTCTGGCGTCCCAGCCCCGCTGTTCTCGAGCTCCCTGGCCTACTACGACATGGCTCGCGCGCCGCGCGTCAACGCTGCGCTGACCCAGGGCATGCGCGACTTCTTCGGCTCGCACACCTATGAGCGTGTCGACATGGCTGGCCACTACCACCTGAACTGGAGTGGCGATCGTAGCGAGGAGAAGACCAGCGACGACTGATCTGCCTCATTTGAACTGACGACGGGCCGGACCTGGATTACCAGGCCGGCCCGTCTTTGTTCATCAGCGAGTTCTGCCACGTGGACGAAAAAGAAGGCCGCGCCCCCCAACCAAGGGCGCGGCCTTCAGCAGATCGGGGGTTTAACACCGCACCCGACTGCTCGCCCCCTCCAGCTCTTACTTGGAGGTGAGATCGCTGTGATCTTGGCGCTCATACATCTTTTCGATGAGCTCTGCATTGTTCTCCAAGACCTTGCGGCGTCGCACCTTTTGCGACGCGGTCAGCTCTTCTCCCTCCATGGTGAACTCTCGGTCGAGAATCTCGTATCGAGTGATCTGCTCCCATGGCTCTAGACGCTTATTCGTCCGTCTCACGAAGCGATCAATGGATTCGCGAATCTCTGGTAGCTGCGTAAGTTCAGCATAACTTAGGCCCTCTTTGCCTCTGTGGGCGGCCCACTTGTTTAGGCTCTGCGGGTCCATCGTCACCAGCGCCGTCACATATTTTTGACCCTCGCCGACCGCTACCGCGCTGGACAGATAGGGCACGTTAGCCATCAGCGCATTTTCGACCTTCTGCGGCGAGACGTATTTGCCGTTGGAGGTCTTGAATAGGTCTTTCTTGCGGTCGGTGATGAATACGTTGCCGTCCTCGTCGAAGCGGCCGATGTCGCCGGTGCGATACCAGCCGTCTTCGGTGAAGGCCTCAGCGGTCAGCTCCGGCAGGCCGTGATAGCCGCGGGCGATGATGTCGCCGCGGATCATGATCTCGCCTTCCTCGTCGAGCTTGGTTTCGCAGCCCGGCACGATGCGTCCGACCGAACCAAAGACTGGCTTGTACGGCGGATTCAGGAAGGCGACCGCGGAGGTTTCCGTCGAGCCATAGCCTTCGATCAGCGTGATGCCAGCCGAATAGAACCATTCTTGGACCTGGCTGGATAGCTTCGCTGAGCCGGAAATCATGAATTTCATGTTGCCGCCCATCAGCTCCTTGAGCTTGCTGAAGACCAGCTTGTCGGCGATGGCATACTTAGCGCGCAGCGCTGGCGGCATCGGCTCGTCTTCCAGCCGATAGCTGCGGGAATCGCGACCGACGGCGAACGCCCAGCGAGCTAGTCGACCCCTGATGCCCTGCTTGGGGTACTTCGTCATGACGCCCGCGCGCACCTTTTCGAAGATGCGCGGTACACCGACCAGGATGGTCGGCTTGACCTTCGCCAAGTTGTCGACGATCTTGTCGACGCGACCGTCGACATAGGCGCTGACGCCCAGCGCGATCTGCAGAGTCTCCAAGTCGCGACCAAAGACGTGCGCCAGCGGCAGCCAAAGGTAGAGCAGATCGTCTTCGCCTGCCATCTGCATGGCGCGCAGCGAAATACCTTCCTGGGTCCAACACGAGTTGAGCAGCTCCACGCCCTTGGGTTTGCCAGTGGTTCCCGAGGTATAAATCAGCGTCGACAAATCGTCTGGCTTGACTGCCTCGATGACATCGTCGACGAGGTTGGCATCTTTGGCTAACCGTTCACGTCCGATGCGCTTCAGTGCTGCGAAGCTGAGCACCTTATCTGATTCGAAGCGGCCTTTGCGGTCGTCGTCAAACAAGATGACGTGGTGAATCTGCTTGTGCAGTTCTTCAGATTCTGCGAGCTTGGCCAGCTGCTTGGTGTTTTCAACGAATGCGATGACCGAGCCAGAATCTTCGACGATGTGGTTGGTGTCTTCGACAGTGGTGTTGGGGTAGACGGTCGTCGTCGCGCCGCCCGCACAGGCGATGCCGAGGTCGGCCAGCACCCATTCCATCCGGGTCGAGGAGTTGATGACGACGCGCTGCTCAGGCTTTAGGCCCAATTCGATTAGGCCAGCTGCGACGGTGTCGACGACTTCCTGGGCTTGCTGCCAGGTCATCTCTTCGATGCTTTCCCCGTCGTGACCAGGGAATTTGTAGGCCACCTTGTTGGGCGTCTTTTGTACGCGTTCCCTAAACATGGCCGGGAAGTTCACCGCACGCTGCGAGGCGATCTCGGCATACAGCTCATCGATTGGACGCTTGTCCTTGGGCACTTCAAATCCTCCACGAGATTGTTGCAGGGCTGATCAGGGTGGGGCGCCCCGCTCGTCCGGCAATGCCGGGGCTATAGACCGAGCTTAGGTTCGACAAATCCCCTTGGGACTGGACGACTCCTACAACTAAGGAACAATTTCGTTGTAGAAATCCCCTATTCACAGCTGACTGCGGGATTCTTGGCTGCTTCAGCCCAGATGCGCGGCGATGATTTGGGCGAAGGTCATCGCTTGATGATCGGTCAGATCGGACACTTGTTTGCGGCAGCTGAATCCGTCCGCCAAGACGATGGCCTCGGGGCCGGCGGCCTCGATAGCGGGCAGCAGATCGTGTTCAGCGACGGCTACCGACACCTCATAGTGACCGCGTTCGACGCCGAAGTTACCGGCCAGACCACAACAGCCCCCGAGCGTGATGACCTCGGCGCCGGTCTTTGCCAACAGTTCCGCATCAGCGCGCCATCCCAAGACTGACGCATGATGACAGTGCGGTTGGGCGACGATGGTGTGGCCAGTCAGTTGCGGCGGCGTCCAGTCGGGCGCGAATTCGCTGAGTAGCTCAGCTAGCGTGCGCGTCGCCGCGGCGACGGTCTGGACGTCCTGGTCGCCGGGTAGCAGTTCGGCGGCATCCGAGCGCCAGACGGCAAGGCAGCTGGGTTCGATGCCGACGATCGGGATGCCGGCTGCTGCGATCGGATGCAGGGTCTTGAGAGCTCGACGCAGCTGCCGGCGGGCGCCGTCCAATTGGCCGGTGGTGATCCACGTCAGCCCGCAGCAGGCGTCGCCTTCAATCAGTTGCGGCTCGAAACCAGCGTGCAGCAAGACTTTGAGCAAGGCGGGCAGCTGGTCGCCTTGGAAGGCGTCGCTGAAGGAATCTACCCAGACTGCCACTGGCTGCTTCGTCGTGGTCGCTGAGCTGTGGCGGCTGTTGGCTGCCGAGTCGGCGGTGGCGGCGGCGAAGGTGGCTGGCGTCAGGTCTTCTTGGCTGGGCGACGCGATGGCGTCTCGATCGGGACGCTGGGTCGCGGCGGCGCTGGCATTGGGCAGCCTGGTTTGTTCGTCGCTTTGAATTCGCTGCCGAGCGCTGGCGCCCTTCCTGAACGGCGGCAGCGGACGACGCGCGTCGACCCCAGCCACGCCCAACGCCAGCTGCTTGAGACCAGGGGTGCGCATCGCCAGGTTCGCGAGCCAGCCGATGCGCAGCCTCGTCACTAGTCGTCCCCAGCGCGGTAGCCAGCCCAGCACGTAATGGCTCGTCGGACGCAGTTTGCGTCGATATTTTCGGTCGAGGACGTGTGACTTGTAGGCGGCCATGTCGATGCCGGTCGGGCAGTCGCGACGGCAACCTTTGCAGGCTAGACACAAGTCGAGCGCTTCGGCGACCTCAGGGGCGTCCCAGCCTTTGACTAGCTGGCCGTTGACGAGTTCCTGCAAGACGCGCGCCCTGCCTCGGGTGGAGTCTTTCTCGTCTCGGGTGGCTTGGAAGCTCGGGCACATCACTTGGCCGGCGCTGGTGCCGTCCGCCAAGCATTTGCCCACACCAGAGCATTGATGGACGGCGGCCGCGAATTGCGGATCGCGGCGCAAGATGGGGCTGCGTCGGATCTGGTTGACGCGGACGTCTGCGTCCAATGACCGGGGGTCGACCAGCACGCCAGGGTTGAGCAGATTGTGTGGGTCAAAGATTTCTTTGACGGCGCCAAATAGCTGCAAGGCGGCTGGCGAGTACATCTTGGGCAGCAGTTCGCTGCGGGCTCGTCCGTCACCGTGTTCGCCGGACATGGAGCCGCCATATTTCGCGACGAGGTCAGCGGCCGCGCTGACGAATTTCTTGTAGCGCTGCGGTCCGTCCGCCTCGGCCAGTGGGAAGTCGATGCGGCAGTGAATGCAGCCGTCCCCGAAATGCCCGTAGGGCAGGCTGTGCAGGCCGTGAGCGACTAGCAGCTCTTCGAATTCGCGCAGGTAGTTGCCCAGTTGATCCGGTGGGACGGCCGCGTCTTCCCAGCCCGGATAGGCGGGGTCCTCGAGCGCGACGCCAGCTAGGCCGGCCGCATCGGAGCGGATCGTCCACAAGGGTTTGGATTCCAGGGGGTCGGGCAAGACCCAGCCTTCGGTGGCCTTCGCGGCTTCGACCAGCGCATTAGCGCGCGCGAGCACTTCGGCGTCGCTATCCCCCACTAGTTCGATGAACATCCAGCCGTCGCCGGCGGGCAGCGGTGGGACGGCTTGCGCGCCGAGGCGGTCGGCGACGACGTCAGTCAGCCGGCGGTCCATGCCTTCGCAGGCGACCGGTTTGAATTGCAGCAGGTTGGCGATGTCGCCGGCGGCTTCGACCATCGTCGGATAGCCGAGTGCGACGGTCAGCTGAACCGGCTTATCGGTGACGAGCCGGACGCGCGCCTGGGTGATGATGCCCAGCGTGCCTTCGGTGCCGGCGAAGAAGCTTGCCAGGTCGAAACCATTTTCGGGCAGCAGATGTTCCAGTGAATAACCAGACACTTGCCGTCCAAAGCGCCCAAATTCGGTGCGGATCGTCGCCAAATTCGATTCGACTAGGTCTTTTAGCTGCTCAAATTTGCCGTCTGGGTCGCCGGGCCGCAGCCAGACCAGCTCGCCGTCACCGGTTAAAATTTCTAGTTCGACGATGTTGTCGGCGCTGCGGCCATAGCCCAGCGCCCGCGGCCCGCAGGCATTGTTGCCGATCATGCCGCCGACGGTGCAACGGTTCGCAGTCGACGGGTCGGGGCCGTAGCGCAGGCCGTGCGGCAGCGCGGCTTTGGTCAGCTGGGTCTGGATGACACCCGGTTCGATCAGCGCAGTCTTAGCGACTGGATCGATTTCGATGATGCGGTTCAGGTGACGGGCGACGTCGATCACCAAGCCGGCGCCGACCGCATTGCCCGCGCACGACGTGCCGGCGCCGCGCGCTGTGATGGGCAGCCCAGCGTTGAGCGCGGCTCGGGTGACGGAGACGAGCTCGTCACGGCTGCGCGGACGGGCAACGATTTGCGGGACGACGCGATAAAGCGATGCGTCAGACGAATAGAGCGCTCGCGCCAAGGTTGAGTCGTCGAGGCAGTCGTGGTCGCTCAGCTCGGCTAAGAAGCGTTGGACGGCTTCGCTGGGCGCGCTGATTGTCTGACTCACCCGCCTAGTCTGTCACGGAGCAGTTGATCCACCGGAACCTGTCTTGAAGTGGGCGTTAAAGCGCACCAGAAAAGGCACGCTGGGAAAGAGCCCCTTGCAGAGTCGAAAGACATTCCAAACGAGATGAATTAATTATTCGTAGACGCTCCAAAGAATCCGCTTTACGAACAAATTCCCGTTGGGCATCAATGGCCACTCGCGGAATAGGCATTGCCAACAGCTTTTCTTTCGAAATATTCTTCATGGATCCGCCGGTTCCAGATGCTAATCTAGCCATTTGCGCGCGAATGTTACGCGAACTAAGTAACGCATGATAGAACAACGGTTCGGAATCCTCGAGCCAAGAGAAACGCCAAATTTTGTCCGGTAAAGCCAGATTCGAGGGAACATTTCCAACCAGAGCTGTGGCTCCTACTAGCTCCGCAGTGTTCGCTCTACTCATCAGCAGATCACCTGGTCGGACTAAATGTTCCGCAGGGGGTACGTAATCCAGTGGCAGCACTTTGGACTCGGCAGGATTGAAAATGCCAGAGGTCACTGCGCTAATTTTGAGCACCCGGAACGGACTTTCAACTGCTTCGTCGGATCCCACTAGGCTCTTTCCGGTTGAGAGCGCCGCAATTGAACCTAATGGTATTTGCTCGCTTGCGTCTTGTAGTTGCGCAAGCTGATCCTCGAGTACAGAATCCAGAGCCCTGCGCACGTCTTCTATCACTGCGAGTTGCTGAGTGCACAAATCGTCTGCACGATCAAGGATCGAGGAGATGCGTCGCTGCTCAGTCAGACTCGGGAGCGCCACATCGAGACTCAGGAATGACGACTCTTTAACTCGATTCTGTCCAGACGCACCAGCGCTCAAGGCCTGCAGCTGCTCCAAGAATCTTGGACTTTGAACCAACCAATGAAAATAGCGCGCGTCTAGTTTCTCTGCATCGATGTCAAAAACGGGAAACTCATTGGTTACCACTACGCCATCGAGTTCCGGAGGGATGATTGCCATTGCACCACGACGTGCCCAAATTCTAGAGAAAATGAATTGTCCTTGGCTGGCGCGGGTGCCTACGAACGGCTTCGGTGCTTTGCCTTCGCCCAAAGCCCGACGAACCGCGCCTTTCCCATGCAATTTGACCGAAACTAATTTCGCATTCTCTGGGTCATCGACATGAACTTTGGTCTTGACCGGTGTAAGGAGATCTCTAAGCTGCGTCATGAGTTGTCCATCTCGCGATAGCGCTCCATCTCCATAAGGGTTGAGCCGTTCAATTGCGACGGTCTCCCCGAAATCTTCGCGAGCCTAGGAGAGCGCCCCGACATTGTAGTCAATGCCGGGCAGCCACCTACTCCAGCGCCTGCACCCATCAAAAGACTGGCTTGGCCTTTGCTGGTCCAGCTTTAAACGTCCGCGAGTCAAAGTCGGGTTCTTCTGGGGCTTCGTCGTCACTCCACCAGTCGTCTTCGTCGTCGTCCTCGTCGTCGGCGTCATGCTCTTCGTCGTCGAGCTCTTCTTCGTCCTCATCTTCGTCAAGGGCGACGGCCTGATAGGCCTCGACGACGACCGCGAACCAGTCCTCCAGGGACTCAGCCTCGATGTAGCGGTCTTCGTCGTCATGCCAATGGCGGATGATCTGACCAGGAGCCCCGTCGGCAACACCAGCCACGTCGACGCAGACATAGTTGCCACCACCGTCGACGGCGAAGGGGAACCAGCCTTGATGCCACCAGTTTTCCAGCTCGAAGTCTGATCCGATCATCTCGGTGAGCTCAGCCCACGTCGTCAGGCTCTCCTCCAGGTCGAGCAACGCGAGTTCACCGATGAATGCCTCGCCATTGGACCCGTCGTGCCAACCGAACAGCTCACGCAATTCCTTAGGGAATTTAACGCCAGCATCTTTCAGCTGGTCGGCATAGTCGTCGATGATCTCTTTGATGTCTTCTTTGTCCGCGCCGTCAGCCATTTCACCGGCAGCGGTCGGGCAGACCTTGGCCATCAATTCGTCGAGGCTCGCCAAAACGTCTTTCAGACTCATGCCACCAAGCCTAGGACGCGCAGCGCCTCGCGCGGATCAGTCTCGAGTAAGACGACGGTGCTTGGATGCGTGCGGACGGGCCGCTTCCTCGCCGAGGCGTTCGATCTTGTTGCGTTCGTAGTCTTCGAAGTTGCCTTCAAACCAGAACCATTTCGGATCGTTGCCGTCCTCGCCGTCACCTTCCCAGGCCAAGATGTGCGTCGCGACACGGTCCAAGAACCAGCGGTCGTGGGAAATGACCACGGCACAACCGGGGAACTCCAGCAGCGCATCTTCCAAGCTCGACAGGGTCTCAACGTCCAAGTCGTTAGTCGGCTCGTCGAGCAGCAGCAGGTTGCCGCCCTGCTTCAGCGTCAACGCCAAGTTCAAACGGTTGCGTTCACCACCGGAAAGCACACCGGCCGGCTTTTGTTGGTCGGGGCCCTTGAAACCGAAGGAAGCGACATAGGCGCGCGAAGCCATCTCGAAGTTGCCGACCTTGAGGTAATCCAGGCCATCAGAGACGACCTCCCAGACGGTGCTGTTCGGGTCGATGCCGGCGCGGCCCTGGTCGACATAGCTGATCTTGACGGTCTCCCCGATCTTGAGGCTGCCCGAATCCGGCTCCTCTTGACCAACAATCATCTTGAACAGCGTCGATTTGCCGACACCATTAGGTCCAATGACGCCGACGATGCCAGCGCGCGGCAGGTTGAAGCTCAAGCCGTTGAACAAGATGCGGTCGTCGAAGCCCTTCTTCAGGTCGGTCGCTTCGAGCACGACGTTGCCCAGGCGTGGGCCAGCGGGGATGTTGATTTCGCTGGTGTCGATCTTGCGGAAGCGCTCGGCTTCGGCCGCCAACTCTTCGTAACGGGCCAGACGAGCCTTCGACTTGGCTTGCCGTGCCTTCGGCGAAGAACGCACCCACTCCAGTTCGCGTTCGAGGATCTTGGCGCGCTTGGCGTCCTTTTGGCCCTCGATCTTGAGACGTTCCTTCTTGGTCTCCAGGTAGGTCGAGTAGTTGCCCTCGTAGGGGTACAGCCGGCCGCGGTCGACCTCACAGATCCAGCCGACGACATTGTCTAGGAAGTAGCGGTCGTGGGTGACGCACAACACAGCGCCCGGATAGGTCTTCAGGTGGCCTTCCAGCCAGTTGACCGATTCGGCGTCCAAGTGGTTGGTGGGCTCGTCGAGCAGCAGCAGATCGGGCTGCTCGAGCAGGAGCTTGCACAGCGCGACGCGGCGCCGTTCACCACCGGACAGCACGTCGACGATGGTGTCGGGCGGCGGGCAGCGTAGCGCTTCCATGGCCATCGCGAGCTGGGCGTCTAGATCCCAGGCGTTGGCGGCGTCCAGCTCGGTCTGCAGTTCGCCCATCTCGGCGAGCAGCGCGTCAAAGTCGGCGTCGGGGTCGGCCATCGCTTCGCTGATCTCGTTGAAACGATCGAGTTTGCCCTTGATTTCTGCGACGCCCTCTTGCACATTCTCCAAGACAGTCTTGCCTTGGGTCAGCGGCGGTTCCTGCAGCAAAATGCCGACGCTGGCGCCCTTGGCGAGCTGGGCTTCGCCGTTGTTGATCGGCTCCAGACCCGCCATGACCTTCAGCATCGTCGATTTGCCGGCACCATTAGGGCCGACGACGCCGATCTTCGCGTCGGGGAAGAATTGCAGCGAGACGTCGTCCAAAATGACCTTCTCGCCGACGGTCTTGCGGACATTGTGCATGGTGTAGATGAACTCAGCCACAGCTTCGCCATTCCTTCAAAGTCTTGCGGGGTTGACCTGCGCCGGTCTTGTCACGGCGCAAACGCCTCCATTATGCCTGAGTGCCGCGAAATCCATGACGCCTGACGCGTCCTAGCGTCACCGTTTAGTGACCCAGGCCGCCAAATATGCGTTGAGCGCTGCCCGGATCAGCTCCGAGATGCTCTCAGCTGAGGGCGCGGGCGGCGGCGACGCGCGCCTGATCGTGGCGGGCTAGTTCTTGATTGACAGGATCAATGACGAGCTGGTCGGCGACTGCCCCGATCGCTTGGGTCAGCGTCCGTTCGGCGCGCAGCGCCTTAGAGCGGGCGCCAGCGTCAACACCAAACCGGCTCAGCCCACCCACGAGCAGACCAGCCAGCACGCCACCGATGAGTAGCAGCGTCGGCAATGGCCAACTGCCAATCATGAAGCTAGGCAGCTTAGGAATTTGCAGCGAATCCAAGATGACGTCGACCAGCAGCCAGCCACCGCCGACGACGGCGACCACGAAAATCAACCATTGCAGCACGTTGATGAAGGTCCACCAGCCGTGCCCTTCGTCAAGTCGCAGGTCAGTCTTAGCGATTGCTTCGTCGAGCCGATCGGGTAGCTGCTCGCGGTTGGTCAGCGTCGCAGCTCGAACCGCGTCACTCCAGCCAGCGGGTAACTCGTCCCCGGCTTGCCGGGCCAGCGCCCGCAGCGCCGAATCAACCTGGGAGGCTTTTACGCCAGCCCCAGATCGCAGCTGCGCTGGCTGCAGATTGGTGCGCTGCGTCGTGGTCGGCTCCAGCTCATTTTCCCCTGGCTTGCGTTTGCTCGAGCCGAGGCTGCGCACCAGCCGGCTGCGGTCAAGGTGCAGCGCGCGCAATGGATCGACCTTCAGGCTGCTGATCCATTTTGTCAGCGGGAAACTCGTCGCGATCCGGCCGCGTCTGCGCATTGACCCCAGCACTGCGTCACGAACGACGGGCACCCCAGCTGCTTCGGCTAAAACGTCGGTGAGCTGACGGGCCTGGTCTTGGCTGACCTCAGCTTTCGCGACATCACCCAAATCACGCAGCAGCGCCTTGGCAGCGACGTCGACGTCAGCCGACAGCCGCTGGGCAGCTGCCCTCTTTGACGTCAAGATCCGTTTGATCTGTTTGCGCAACTCGGGAATGCCATGCCCGGTCACTGCAGATACCGCCATCAGCGGCGTATCGCGCAGTCCTTCGTCGTCGAGGATGCGGCGCAAGTCGCTCATCGCTTGCTTCAATTCGTCAGCAGGCAGTTTGTCGGCTTGATTCATCACCACGAGCATCACGTCGGAATATTCAGCCAGCGGCTTCAAGTAACCGTCATGCAAGGCAGCGTCAGCATATTTCTGCGGGTCCACGACCCAGATCAGCTGATCAACCAACTGCACCATCCGATCGACTTCCATGCGGTGCGCAACCTCGGTCGAATCATGGTCGGGCAGGTCGATGAGCAGCAGCCCGTCCATCGCTGCCTCGTCGCCGCGGATCAATTGGCGACGTGGAATCTCTAGCCAATCGAGCAGCTCGCTTGGCAGCTGGGTGCCCCAATAGGCGCCCAGTGCGGCGCTGGTGGTCGGACGACGAATGCCCGGCTCGGCCAGTTTCGTGCCCGAGATCGCATTGAACAGCGTTGATTTGCCCGAGCCGGTCGCCCCCGCGAGCGCGATGACGGTGTCGTCACCAGAAAATGCCAGTCGCCGGTCAGCATTCTCAGCGACCTGCGCGGCTTTGGTGACGACATCCTTGGCACTACGACCAGCGGCTAATTCGGCGGCCGTGGAAAGCTGCGCGACGCGGCCGACGAGTTTCTCCTGCGAATTGGCCCGGCTCATCGTGCGGCTCGGTTCTGCTCGCCGGAGCCTTGACGGTCGTCGCCTAGCCCAGGACTGACGATTTCTGGGGCGACGATCTCTGCGTCAAGGATCTCTGCGTCAAGGATTTGCGCGCCCTCGGCTGCGCCGGGCAGACCAGTCCGCTGCCCTGCCTCCAGTGCAGCAATGTCTTGCTGGCCGGCTAACTCCACCTCAGCTCCGTTAGACGACGGCAATTGCATCAACTGGGTGACCTGTCCAGGGCTACCGTCCGCGTCGCTGCCGACGGCTGCCAAGGCGTGGCGTAGCCGGTCTGCTTGGTCGCGAGAAAATGGATACTGCTCCAGGGTGCCGGTGAAGCGATCTAGCTCCGCGGCCATGAGTCCCTCGACGCGGGCGTCCAATGAACGTTTCGCCTTGTCAGTTAGGTTTCGGACGGCTTCGTCACCGAAAATCGATTCCAGCAGCCGTTGCGCTAGCGCCGCAGAACCGACCGCGACGCCACCTTCGAGGCCGGTGATGCCGCCGGTGGAGAAGAAGATGACCAGCATCAACGCGGCTCCCGCGCCGTTGACGCCGAGCGCAGCTAGCCGAGCGTTGCGACGTTTGCCTTGGTCTTCGGCGGCGACCAGCTCGAAGACGTCAGCTTGCCAGTCACGGATCACCCGTGCAGCGCCGTCGGTGAAACGATCAGAAAGATCGCGTAACTCGCCATGTTCGGCCATGATCTGCCGACCGGCTGGATTGGCTAGCCAGGCTTGGCTGGCGCGTTCGACCGCGGCCGCGGCTTCTTCGACGATCAAAGCTTCTAGGCCCGCGCCGGCGGCTAGCGTCACGTCTTCGCTGCGTTCAGCACCGCCGCGGAAGAAGCTGCCGATCCGGTCGCGTAGCCGTCCGATGCCTTGGTCGAGCTGACGCATCAGATCGTTAGTGCCTACGAAATCGTGCCAGCGAGCTAACACCTCGCCTTTAAGTAGCGTGCCGTCACTTGATTGCGCGGCGACGGAGCGGCTGGCTTCAGCGAACGACTTCGCCGCGTCGCTCATCAGTTGGTCACGCACGTCGGCCTGAGCGTCCAGAGCGGCCAGGACGTTCTCGCTGCGGTCCAGCAGGGCGCCGATCGCGCCTTGTAGGGTCTGCATCACCACGCGTTGACGTTCTTCCTTGTCAGCAGCCAATGTTGCGAGGAAGGTACGGATCGGCGCGACGGCCGCATCAGGCAGCAGACCACGTTCGTCGGTGACGGTTTCGGGGACGGCGAACAGCGGCGCATCAGCCAATCCGCGCTCGGTCATCATGCGGCCCAAGTCGGGTGGGATCTCTTGCATGCCAGCTGGCGGCACCCGGTCGAGGACGACGGCGACTGCGGTGCCGCGTTCGGCGGCGGTGTTGAGGAAATCCCAGGGCACGGCGTCGGCATAGCGCGCGGCGGAGGTGACGAATAGCCACAGATCTGCGGCGTCCAGCAGCTGGGCGGCTAGGCGACGATTGACTTCGTCGATGGAGTCGACATCGGGTGCGTCCAAGATCGCCAGCCCGGTGGGCAGTGTCGATTCGGCGACCAATTGCAGCGTCCGCTGATCTTGGCTGGCGACCTTGGAGCGGATCATGCCGGGCAAAATCCGATCGTCAGCGAACCATGCTTCATCGCCAGGATTGTGCACCAGCACCGGCGCCTTAGTCGTCGGACGGATCACCCCCGGCTTGCTGACGACCCGCCCGATCAGCGAATTGACCAGCGTCGATTTGCCAGCTCCAGTGGAACCACCGACGACTGCCAGCAGCGGCGCGTCGATATTGGCGATGCGCGGCAAGATGTAGTCGTCAAGCTGAGCGGTGATCTGCCGGGCTTGGTCGACGGCTTGCTGACGGCCAGGCAGCTCGAGCGGCATCCGAACTGCGGTGATCGCGTCGCGCAGCACGACCAGCTGCTGAGCCAGCAAGGTCGCCGGGTTCGCGGCGGTCAGCGGCTGCTGAGTCGCGTCCAGGGCAGGGCTCTGCATTTGCCCGATGGGCTCCAACTGCGAGCTATTCAACTCACCTCACTCCCGCCGGGGCGTCGATCGGTTGACCGGCATGTTGCGGCGTGCTTTGTGGCTTGCCTTGTGGTCGTCGAGATGGCCGGCTTGGTCCCCCGTCAGCGCGTCGACGGTTGCGCCAGGCACGCACCTTGGCTTTGAGCGATTCGGGGATCCATTTCAAACCTCGATACTCGGTGACAGCCCAGATGCGGTCTTGATCGATGCGCAAAATCAGATCGCGCTGCCGGGCGATGCTGGTCGCGTCCACTAGCCCGCGCAGTTCCGCGTCACGCAAATAGGCGAGCTCCAAGATGCCCTTGCGCACCCGACGGGTCGCACCGAAAACTCGGGCGCCGTGAAGCAGCGCGACGAACTCCATCTTCACCCGGCCAAAAGTGTTCGTGTATACGCGTGGATCGTCTTCTTCTAGCCAACCCATGGTGACGAATTCTTGCAGCCGGGCGCGCACCTGGCGGCCTTGATGCACGCGGCGGAAGACCAGATAAATCACGAGCACCGCGACTGCGATCCAGCCGCCAATGATGATCGGTTGTGGATCTTCTACGGTTGTGGCCATGCCGTTGAATAGCATGTGCCCGAACGCTGCGGCCAAAAATCCGGCGACGGGCGCCAGCACGCGGATCAGCTTGCTTCGATTGGTCAACCCTACGATCAAGCCGAGGGCTGTCATTGACGTGAACAGCGGGTGCCCAAAACAGGTCGCCAGGCCACGCAGCCGAGCGAGCTTGGCCAGTTGTTCTTCTGGGTCTACGCCATGGATAGACACCGAATAGACGTAGACCCGCACGTAATAGACGATGTTTTCAACGAAGGCGAACCCGACCGCTGCCAGGGCGGCCAAGGTGACTACCTGATGGACGTTCAACATCCGCCGACGAAGCAAAACCGCTAACAAGAACAGCACGCTAGTTTTGGTCACTTCTTCGACGAACGGCGCCGAAAAGATCGCGGAGCGAGCGCCGGTACTTGGGTCGACGGGGCCGACCATCTGCATCAATCTGGCGGCCCAGGTATTGATCTCCAGCGACAGATAGATCGCTACTGCCCCACCCCAACCGAGCGCGACCCATTTCATCCAGATCGATGTTGGATTGAAGATGTCCACGACCAAAAAGATCGCTAGAAAGACCAGCAAGGTCGGCACCGCAGCCTTCGTCGCGACGCCGAGCGCTTCACGCATCTGACTCCAGGTGTAGATGACCGGCTGTCCTTGCTCGGTGGTGACCTGGTTGACCTCTTCGATGAGACTGCTGGTCACCTGCCAAAGCGATAATCCGATGAGCAGCGCGTAGAGCAGCGTGAGCGCGATCGTCGTCCAAAAATAGGGATTGCGGATCAAGCGTTTGCCCCATGACAGCGTCATGTCGGGCGCTATCGCCATGCCATTGAGGCGGCGTTTGCGCTGCACGCTTGGCAACCGAGATGCGCTTTGACCAGCTGCTGGGGCCGCGGCCATGACTTCAGCTGCGGCACGCTTGCCAGACGTGCGAGGCACCTGCAAGGCGGCAGCGGTTGGTTTGGTTGGCCGCCACGTCTCGACGTCTGAACTCATGGCTTTCAGCGTACTAGTGACCTCCGACAAAAATTGAGCGCAAAGCATTCGCGCCGTGGTCGCGCTTTAATTGTTCACGTGGCAGCCGGCCGCCCGACACTGAAAAGTGCTTGGACCGCTGCCGGCTGCGAGCAGTCAATGCGACCCAGGAGAGCTCATGAAGCAAGCCATCGCCACCGACCAAGCCCCCGCCGCGATCGGCCCCTATTCGCAAGCAATCCGGGTCGGAGATTTCATCTTCGCATCCGGCCAGATCCCGCTGACTGCAGCCGGCGAACTGGTCGAGGGCGACGCTGCGACGCAATTCACGCAGTGCTTGAGCAATGTCAAAGCGGTCCTCAGCGCAGCAGGCTTGAACCTAAATGACGTAGTCAAGACGACGGTCTTTTTGACCGACATGGCAGATTTCGCCGCCGTCAATGAGGTCTACGGACAGCATTTCAGCGAACCTTTCCCCGCCCGCTCAGCGGTCGCCGTCGCAGCGCTGCCGAAGGCCGCCAAGGTCGAGATCGAGGTCATCGCGCACGCCTGAACGCCAAGGACGCAGAGCCCCGATTAGAGATCAGGGTGGCGGCCCGGGTGGGAGTCGAACCCACGCGCGACAGATTAGAAGGCTGCTGCTCTATCCACTGAGCTACCGGGCCAGGGCGCGAAAAGACGCGCATCACAGCTTACTGTTGCTCCCTCGAGCGCCGAAAAATTACCCCGGTTGAGCAGCCGCAGCAGCGTCTATAAATGACGAGGGACACCCAACAATGCGGGTGTCCCTCGTCAGCTTTGTGCGCTCGATCAGCTGAAGACCGACAGCTTGCCGTAGTGCTCGGCCAGCAGGTAGTAAAGCGTCAGGCGGTTCTTCTGACCAGGAATGGTCTTGCCGATCTCGACGATCTTGGCGTCCAATTCCTCGTTGCTGCCCTCGACGCCCAACTTCTTCTTCAGGAAGTTTTCGCGCACGGTCTTGACCTCGTCTGCGTCAGAGACCGAGACCAGGCGGGCATCGGGCTTGGTCAGCACCAGCGCGTAGGTCTTCTCCATCTTGGCGACGACGGCTTCGTCGACCGACTTCGCGTACTTCTTGATGTCAGCTAGGTAATCCATAAAGAATCCTTTCAATGCCCCGTGAGGCCCTATGGCCATCTGGTGATTAGCTTGCCCTAAGAAAGCAGCGTTTTGTGCGATGATGCACAAAGTCATTTTCGCCTTGCTGGCATCATCGAAAGACGTGAGTTCGTCCGACCGCAGCCTCCACACGCCAGCCCAAGGCTGGGCGCGGTTGATCATCGCTGCCTATGGGCCGACGTTGCTGGCGTCCATCGGTTTCGGAGCTGTGATTCCGCTGATCGCATTGCAGGCGACCGCCCTGGGCGCCTCGGTCGGATTGGCTGCCGCGATCACCGGGTTGACCGGCATCGCGACGCTGTTGTTCGACTTGCCCGCGGGCGTGGTCGCTGAACGGCTCGGCGAAAAGCGCGCGATCATGCTGGCCTGTCTGGTCGACACCGCATTGATGGTCTTGATCTGGGCCTTCCCGAATCTGTGGGTCTTGGCTGCTGTGGTCTTCGTGCACGGCATGACGCTGTCGATCTTTGGCTTGGCCCGACAGAAATATCTGACTGAATCCCTGCCGCTGAAATATCGTGCTCGAGGCATGTCGTCGCTGGGTGGCGTCTTCCGGATCGGATTCTTCCTCGGCCCCCTAGTGGGTGCTGCGCTGGTCCATGACGGTGACCTGGGTCGAGCCTTTCTCTTCGCTGGCGTCATGTCCCTGGTCGCCGCCGGCGTGACAGCCTTGCTCCCTGATTTGCCCTCTGACAAGGTAATTGACGTTAACAAACCGCGCCCACACACGTTAAGCGTGCTGCGCCACCATTGGCGGGTATTAGCGACGGTGGGCATCGGCTGCTTGGGCATGATGTTCATTCGCTCGGCGCGTCAAACGATCATTCCGCTGTGGTCCCAGGCGCACGGATTAGCGCCCAGCCAGACGTCCTTGATCTATTCGATGTCGATGGCGATGGACGTCTTGCTGTTCTTCCCAGGAGGCGCGTTGATGGACCGCTTTGGTCGCTGGTGGGTCTGCGTGCCGTCAGCTTTCGTCATGAGCATCGGACTGTTGGTGCTGCCGCTGACCCATGATGCGTGGACGATAACCGCCGTCGCTTGCCTGCTCGGGCTAGGCAATGGTGTCAGCTCCGGCATCGTGATGACGTTGGGCGCTGACTCCTCACCACGGATCGGACGGACGCAGTTCTTAGCCAGCTGGCGACTGCTTTCGGATTCCGGTAATGCGCTCGGCCCTGTGGTCATCAGCGCTGTGACGGCGATCGTCTCGCTGGGTTGGGCAGCGGTCGTGGTCGGCGTGCTCGGACTCGGCTTCGGCGCGTGGCTATCGCACTGGGTGCCCAGGCGTCCCGAAGACATCGTCAATTTGATGCCCGCCGAAGATCGCGTCAGCTAGCCGACCGCATCCGTCAGCGAAGATCGTCAATGCGATGAGAGCTGCTGCCAGACCTCAGCGCGGCAGCAACTCCCCCGGCTGGCTATCACCGACGAGTTGACTGACGGTCACCAGGTGATAGCCCTGCGCTTGGAGCGCGTCAATGATTGCGGGGGCTGCGTCGACGGTCCACTGGTGGATGTCGTGCATCAAAATGATCGAGCCTGGAGTTGCCCGCTCGATAGTCAACTTGGCGACAGCTTCAGCGCTGCGATTGCTGGGTTGCCAGTCCTCTGGAGAATTCGTCCAGTGCACCACCGTCAAGCCATTTTGTGCTGAACCATTCAAGACCGCGCCGTTATATGAGCCATATGGCGGCCGCATTAACTTGACCGGCTGGCCCGTGATCTGGGTGATCGTCTGGCTCGTCTTAGCCAGCTGCGAGTCGAGCTCGGCGGCGCTGATGGTCGTCAGATCTGGATGCGACCAGCT